>WNFU01008683.1_pt1 | contig 24228 bp, 23 predicted proteins | sample 5400121 | NCBI WGS metagenome assembly WNFU01 (sample SAMN13153360, study PRJNA577476) | soil metagenome | isolation source: 100 cm soil or saprolite under grassland replicate 1 | place: USA:California | collected 2016-06-15
CTTCTTGCCCTGCGGGCGCCGTCTAGCGCTGCGCGGGTTGGGGCGACTGCGGCTCAGTACGATTCGGCGAGAGGCGATTGGCAGGCTCGCCCGGCAGTCGGCGTGCCGGCGGGGCGGGCGAATGAGCTGATCCAGTAGGAGCCCGAGCGGTTTGTGCCCAAGTTGTGCCTAACTCAGGCGCATTCCTGATCACTCGAGCACACTCCAGCGCACGAGGCCGTCGGAAGCCTCGTGTTCCATGTCAAATAGTTACGCGCACTTCCGCGACTTGGGGAATAGGACTGAAAATCCTGTGCTCCTTCCACAATCCGACGGGCAATCGCACGTGGCAACCTGTGCCTAACCCTCTGACAATGCTGGTCTCGTGGCCGCTCTTATAAGGTAGAAACACATACGAATCCCGTTCAAGGTACGTCGTTGGTGTTCGTAATCGTCCGGTTGCGAACAACCCGGAGAAGGGTTGAGGGGCCGAAGGGGCGATCGTTGCGGGCCAGGATGCCACGGGTGGCCCGCACCCCAGATCAGGCGACGGGAGAGAGACCAAACTCCGCTCTCAGCGCGGCGCGGAGCGCGTGGAGCGCGTCGGGGCTGAGTGGCTCGTTGGGTAGACGGGGCTTGCCAACGGGCAGTCCTAGCAATTCCATCGCCGCCTTTGCCCAGGGCGTGTACATGGGGAGCCCTCGACGGAGGCCGTCGCGAAACAAGTCACGATAGCGGCGGCGCCTTCCGAAGAGCTCCAAGGCGCCGTCCAAGTCCCGCCGTTGGCAGGCCTCCAGAAACTCACGCATGAATGCCGGAGCGAAGTTGCACTCGGCGGCGATCAGGCCCGGTGTGCCTAGCAGACAGAGGAATAGCAGCGCCGGCTCCCCGCTCGGGAGGATGACGAGGCGTTCCGAGAACTCGCGGTAGAGTTGGTCGAGGCGACTGACGTCTGAACCAAGTTCCTCGAGGCCAGCGAATCGCGGGTGCTCGCACAAGACCTCAATAACGCCGAGCGGGATCTCGAGTTCGTCCGAGCTCTCGACGATAAACGGTAGTTCAACCGCGTCGGCGAGCTTGCGGAAGTAGCTGAGGATGACCGGCTCTGGGGGGGTGTAGGGGTAGGGCAAGGCGAGCTTGATCACATCAGCGCCCGCCCGCTGGGCGAATTGCGCAAGCGTGATCGCGTTGTCGAGGCTCGCGTCGGCTGTGAGCGCGATGACGACGATCCGGCTGCCAGCTACGTTAACGCTCTCTTGGAGGAGCAGTCGCCGCTCCTCGAGCGTGAGCGAGAAGAACTCTCCGACGAGGTCGCCGGGGATCACGGCGGCCACTCCGGCGTCTACCACGAACTCGAGGACGTGACGGAGGCCTGAGAGCGACACCGCTCCATTGTCGTCGAACGGTGTGACGATCGGGGCCACTAGTCCGCTGAGCCGCTGGCGCAGCTCGTGGAGCGATGGCATTGGCAGCCTCCACTCGTGATTGCGTTCTGATCCAGCTAGGCGGGGATCATCATTCTGCCCGAGGCACCGCTACTGTTCGGATTCCTCTGGCGACTCGGCATGTGGCTCGTTGCTCGGAACCTTTTCTCAGGGGGTTCGGGCAGTCGGCCCTCAGCTCAGCGGCACCCCCTCCACAGTGATCCGGTGCATCAGGCGGCGCTGACCGTGGTAATCGTTGAGCGCGTAGTGCCACGTGCAGCGGTTGTCCCAGAAGGCGATCGATCCCTCGCGCCACTGGAAGCGGTAGGAGAACTCCGGCCGCGCCGCATGCTGGTAGAGGTACCTCAAGAGCGGCTGTGACTCCTCGTCGGTCCACCCCGCGATACGGACGGTGAAGGCGGCATTCACATAGAGGGCCTTGCGCCCCGAGCCGGGATGGCGGACGACTACGGGGTGGACGGCATCCTGCGCGGCCGCCTCAGGATTCAGGTATCGTCCCTTCAGATCTCCGCGCCCTGCGTAAGCCTCGACGCCGAAAACGTGGCGGCTCGAATGGACGGCCTGCAAGCTCTCGAGCGTCTGCTTGAGCCCGTCGGAAAGCGTGTCGTAGGCCGCGTACATGCTCGCGAACAGCGTGTCCCCGCCCATCTCCGGCACCTCGCGGGCATACAGGATCGATCCCATGGCCGGAGCCTGGTCGTAACTGTGGTCGGTGTGCCAGTTGCCGCCGATGTTCCCCTTCTGCTCAGGCTCCTTGCGCACCTCGGCAATCATGGGATAGCCATCCACTGCCTTGAAGAAACGATTGACGTTGATCTCCCCGAAGCGTTGCGCGAAGGCCACGTGCTGCTCCGGCGTCAGTTTCTGGTCCCGGAAGAACACCACGCCGTGCTGGAACAGCGCGCGCCGGATCTCGTCGATGGTGGGCTCCGGCAGCGAGCCCGCGAGATCGAGATCAAGGATCTCCGCGCCGACGGCCCCGGAGACGGATCGGATGGTCACGCGCTCGTTCATACCTAGCTCCTCCCCTTGATCTTGACGCCGGCCTTCTCCAAGATCCCCTCAGCGTCCTTCTGAAGCGATTTCATCCCGTCGGCCACGCTGGCCTGACCCGAGGCGATCGAGGTCATGGCGATGATCACGCGGTCGCCGACGGGCGGGAACTGGGGCACCGTGCGATAAGCCATGTAGCCCTCCCCCGCGCGCTTCATCACGGCCAGGTGAAGGGCGGCCAGATCCGAGCCGTGCCACGTGAACTTCTGCCGCACGTCCGCGTTGGCGAGCACGGAGGCGCGCGTGCACGCCAGGTGGCCCTTGTTGAGCGCGCTCCACAGCATCTGGTCCTTGCCCGTCGCCCACTTGATGAACTCCCAGGCGGCATTCTTGTTCTTCGAGGCCTTGTTGATGAAGTAGCCGTGCACGGCCAGCTGGGGGAAGTGACCCTTGGGCCCACGTGGCGTCTGGGCGAAGGCCATCCGGTCCGCGATCGTGGTCTTCTTGGTGTCGATGATGTGCTGCGTGTTGCCCATCCCGTCCAGGTAACAGGCGGCTTTGCCCTGCTGCATGATCGCCTGCGCCACTGAGGTATCGAGCTTGATGCCGCCGGGGGGCGAGTACTTGCTGAGCATTGTCGTGAAGATCTCAGCCGCCCGCAGCGCCTCCGGCGTGTCGAAGGTCGGCGTGAGATCGCTCGGTGGATTGGCGAAGAAGCTCCCCCCGTAGGACAGGAGCCAGTTCGGGAAGATCCAGTGCAGGTTGTCCTGAGTGACGAAGCCGGCCGTCTGCCGCGTGTGAATTTTGGCGGCCGCTTCCTGGAGTGCCTCGAACGTCTCCGGGAACTTCGCGTAGCCCGCTTTCTCGAAGAGATCCGCGCGGAAGCCGACCACCGTGCTGTCGGAGAGCCATGGCAGCGCGTAGAGCGTGTCGCCGCGCTTGAACGGCGCCATCGCTCCCGCGACGAAGTCGGCCACGTCGAGCGTCCCCTTGTCGGTGAGCTTGGCGTCGTCGATGAAGGGATTGAGCGGCTCGGCCCACCCCGCGGCGATCCAGCGGCCGGAGCGGATGAAGATCATCTGCATAACGTCGTAGGCCCCGGAGCCGCTGGCCAGCTCGAGATCCTCGCGCTGGTTCAGGACCGGGAAAGACATCTGGTCGATCTCCACCTTGATGCCCGTCTGCTGCTCGAAGGCGGGTAACCGTGCCTGCAAAGCTTCCGCGTATGCGTGCGAGACCTGCGAGACCTTGAGCCGAGCGCCCGCGTAGGGCTTGCCCGCCTGGGCGAGTGAGCGCGAGGGCCGGACGCCCGAGACGGCGAGCCCGGCGGCCACGGCAGTGGATCGGAGAAACCGACGACGATCAATATGCTCCATAGCAGAGCCTCCTAGCCTTTCACGGCCCCCGCCGTGAGGCCGCGGACGAGGTACTTGCGCACGACGACTGAGAGCGCGACCACGGGCAGCATGATCATGGTGGCGGCCGCCGCCACCTTACCCCACTCCCAGCTCTCGTAGTTCATGAAGTTCACGATGGCCACCGGCGCCGTCACTGCCTCGCTGCGCGTGAGCAGCAGCGAGTAGAAGAAGTCGTTCCACGCGAAGAGGAACGTGAAGATCGCGGTGGTGGCCAGGCCGGGCGCCGACAGGGGCAGCGCGATCCTGAGGAAGGCCCCAGTGACGCCGGCGCCGTCGATGTACGCGGCCTCTTCCAGCGAGCGGGGGACGCCGTCGAAGAACGCCCGCATCATCCAGATAACGAGCGAGAGGTTGAACGTGAGGTAGATGACGATGAGCCCCCCCCGCGTGTCGATGAGCCCCAGATCCTTGTAGATGAGGAAGAACGGGATGCCGAAGGCGATGGGGGGCGCCATCCGCGTGATCAGGGTCCACAGGGAGACGAGCCCCTGCGCGCGAACGCGCGCCCGCGAGAAGGCGTAGGCCGCGGGGACGCCGAGCAGCAGCGCGAGCACCGTCGTGGAGGTGGCGGTCACCGTGCTGTTCGTGAGCGAGCGGACAAACTTGCCCTCGAGGAGAGCGATGTAGTTCTGCAAGGTGGGGCTGAAGACAAGGGTGGGCGGCATGCGAAAGGACTCGAGACCCGAGCGCACCGACATCTGCACGATGAAGAGCACCGGGAACAGCACGACGAGCAGGAGGAACACGGCACCGGAGGCCGTCCACGCACCCCCGCGGCTATTCAACGTCGTGCTCCCGCCCGGCCACGCGCAAGACGCCGAGGCTCATTCCGAACGTGGCTACCAGCATCACCACGATGATCGCGCTCGAGTAGCCGACATAGGTGTACGAGAAGCCCTGCAGATAGGCGTAGAAGTTCGTGACCTCGGTGGCCGTCCCCGGCCCGCCGCCCGTCATGATGAAAATATGCGGGAAGGCCTTCACGCTGTCGATGAGTCGGAACAACGTAGCGACGACGAGGGCGGGCTTGAGGAGGGGCACGGTGACGTAGCGGAAGGCCTGCCAGCGGGAAGCTCCATCGAGTCGCGCGGCCTCCAGCGGCTCGCTTGGCAGCATCTGGAGCGCGGCGAGCAGCATGAGCATCACGAAGGGGAACCACTCCCAGACGTCGGCCACAATCACCGCCCATAGCGCCAGCTTGGGATCGGCCAGCCAGGCCGGTTGGGGCAGGCCAAGCAGGCCCAGAGACCAGTCGAGGATGCTGATGTCCGGCGTGAAGAGAATCTTCCAGATGAGTGCGACCACCACGGGCGGGAGCACCATAGGGATTATGAAGATAGCGCGCACCAGCTCGAGGAAGCGCATGCGCCCGTTCAGCAGTAGCGCGATGGCGAAGCCGATGACCATCTGGAGCGACACGGTCCAGAACGAGAGCTGCGCCTGCACCCACACCGAGTTCCAGAACCGGCCGTCGGCGGCAAGCTGACAGTAGTTGGTCAGCCCGGTCCAGCGCCGTGACGAAGGGTTGGTCAGGTCAAGGGGCGTGAAGCTCGTCACCACAAGGTAGAGGAGCGGCAGCACGGTGACCAGAACGAGCACGACCACCGCCGGCGTGACAAAGCCGACGAAGACGCGACGGCGCGCGCGGGTCCACGACCGGCGCGCGGGGCGCGCCACCGGCCACGGCAGCGTGCGGTTCGGGGTGGCCTCGATCTCGATCCGGTCCACGGGCCGAGGGGCTCAGCCGCGGGCGGCGGCGCGATGGGATGGACGGTGGAGTGGGATCAATTCGTACGCCTCCTCACCGGGAACATCGGTGGTGATTGTGTCACATTGACTTCGGCGCTGGCCAGGGGAAACTCAGCTGGGACTTCCGATATGGATTTACTTTCTGCTCCCTCTGACGCTGTTGAGTAGCCGCACCCTCCAACCTGGCCTTTCGCCGATTCAGAAGAGACTACTGGTCTTGAACAGCCGCTGCTGGAGGCTCATCAGCGACATCAAGAGAGAACGCCAGAGTGTCGATCGCCTGCCTTCCCCCAGGGGAACAACTGGCGGAATATGGCCCACGCGCAGCAGATGCCTCCGGAGAGAGTGCGAGACCATGGTGTTCGCAACTCCCGCCACGCTTCGGGTGCCCACGGGAAGGTGCGCACGTAGCCTCCTGCCACAGACCGGGATCGGTCGGCCCCTTTTCGTCAGCGGAGAGGCGGCGGTGTCCTCGAACCCTTTGATTATATATGACTCGCCCCGATGGCCTTCATCTTGCTGTTCTACAGGTCAGATGACGAATCTGCTCGTGCGACGGCTCCTAATCCCGGTCCTTGCGCCCAACGGAAAGATACTGAGCCCGCTCACGATATCGTCCGTTACATCCATATGCCTCCCCGACACCATCTACCCACGCGAGAGAACATGAGTCATGGCAGAGCGGGAGGCTTGTCTCGTTGTGCTAGCAGCGTACTGGTTCGAGATTCATGGCGGCAGTCCTGACCCAGACTTGGAACACCTTGAGTACAAGCTACGCTGCCGCATCATTGTTGAGGGCTCTGCGATCTTGCTAGCGAACATTCTCGAATTCGCTGACTCATCAAGTCAGTTTCGCAAGCTCACCGCCGAACGGCTAGAGAAAATCCCGAAACACCGAATTCTCCGAGAAGAGTCGTGGGTTCAGGGAACATAGGAACCGATACTCATGCGTGTATGGGCTCGATAAGCTTTGATCCGAGCCACAGAGACTGGACCCGTCTGCGCCGCAACGGACGTGAATGGCTCGGATGAATAAGGCTATGCACTACGAGGAGTGGGCCGCACTGTGGGAAGCGGCCAAGGATGTTTCCAAAGGGAAGACAAGTTGGGATCGTAATGCCAGGGAGTCTTTTGAACTCGTCGCGATCGCGATGTACGAGGAAGAAGCACTTCACGGCGCGCTGGGGACTTCGGAGGCGGGTGCGGGTCCCTCAATCCCCTGGCCATCAGAGGAACCGCTGTTCCCAAGGATGATGGAATCAACAGACGCGAAGCTAGGGAACAGCTTCATCGCGTCAGGATCCCTTCGATTGCCGGTAGCCGTCTTGAAGGCGATCGAGAGTTTTGTGAGCCGCAGCCAGAAAATCGGCAGGGAAATCCCGACCAGGGACCCCAGCAGCGCCGCGATGCTCGTGCCCAGGAGGACTCCGAGACCCCGGCGCACGGGGCGGAGACGAAGACGGGCCAACCATATCGGGAAGGAGTCCGCCAACGGCGCTGGGCAGGGGCACCAAGCTGATGTGGGATGGCCCGCTCGTGTGACGTCGACGAGGGGCAGACGTGGGTGCGTATCGATAATCTCGGTGGGCACCTTACAGCGTGGGAGGGAAAGGCGGGAACGTGAATGAGAACTCGGCACTCCCTGCCGCTTGCATTCGCGACCCTGTGCATCGTGGCCTTGGCCCAGGGTGCCTGGGCAGCGGGCGCTACCGAGCAGGTCAAGAGCGCCATCGACCGCGTCCTCGTGACAGTCGGCAACCCCGCACTGAGGGGCGATGAGAAGATCGTCGAGCGTCGGGCGGCAATGCGGAAGATCGCCGACGGGATCGTCGATTTCGACGAGATCGCGCGCCGCTCTCTCGGCCGCTACTGGCTGCCGCTGTCGGAGGTCCAGCGCAAGGAGTTCGTGGGTCTCTTCGAGGACCTTCTCGAGCGCTCGTATATCCCTAAGATCGAGCTCTACGGGGGCGAGAAGATCATCTACGGCGGTGAGCGCGTGGATGGTGACCTCGCCACCGTCAGCACCAAGATCATAACCAAGAACAGCAACGCAGTGCCGATCGACTACCGTCTCCTCAAGCACGGCGAGCGGTGGATGATCTACGACATCAGCATCGAGGGCATCAGTCTCGTGTCAAATTACCGGACCCAGTTCAATAAGATCATCCAGACGAGCGGCTACGATGGCGCCACGCCTGTCACGTCGAGGTTCGCAGCGAACTGGAGTCGGTCCTGGATCTCACGGAAACGCCGTCCCATTCCCACACTCCCACGGTATTCCCACACGGATGCCTAGCGAAGTCCCACGCATTGACGTCAGTGAAGGGGCTCTGGGACAAGATGAGATGGCTCGGCGATTCAGATGACGTCTACCCTGCTTTGGCGACGGGTCGGGCCGGTCCTGAGGCCGCCTACTCTAGAGCGAGAAGTAGCCTGAACTGTCGAAAATCCAGTCGATTCGAAACCAGACCGGCTGTCGGCACAGCCCAACCATGCATCAATATTGCTGGCTGGCCGGTGGCCCCTTTCTTGCTCTTCAGCTCGTATGGATCACCGCGAGCTGCGCACCAGGATTCGCCTTCTCATGGCCTCGGGCGAGTTGCCGCCAGGTGGGTCGCTGGCAGACAAGAGTCTTCCTGGCCAGGCCGTCCGGGTAACGAGGGTCGTCATCGGACGATCAACGTGGGGACCGTGCTTGATCTGCGGTGAGGCCGACCCGATGGTGTCCTACACGTATGCCGATCGAAAGGTCGTCCGTCCTCACGCCGCCTGCGATGCACTTTGGCGGCTGGAACGCACAGCAGAATAGATTCCGGCATCCGGCGGGCCATCTAAGCACCTTCAGAGCGAACAGGAATGAGTAAAATGGATCGGCCCACAAGGGTCATTCACTTCGGTACTCCGTTGAACGTCGTGAAATCGTCACGCCTCGAAACGTATGTCATGGCTCTGGCCCGGCGGAATATGATGCGCGTCGAGACCGTTCAAGCCAGTGGATGGCTGCTAAAGCGCTCCTTCGTGTTGAACGTGTTCAACGAACACACCTCTCTCGGAATTTTCTTGGATGATTTACACTATGAGTTGCTTCAGGGTGGTCATCTTGACGAAGCCCACGCAGCTCAAAGTGCCGTCGTATACGATGGGACCGGCAACCGAATCGAGCGCTGAGCCAACGGGGCGGACCCCCATGCCTCCGCCCCACCTGACTCGATGAACATGGCCAGCGGGGTCCCGAGACGCCGGCACTTGCGTTCGCCCGGCTATTGGGATTATCCTCTCCGACCCATATGACCCCCACGTTGGTGAGCGAGGCAATCAAGCGCTGCCGCTCCGGTCAGCGGGAGCTGGACGCCTCCCGCGACCTACTCGCTCACAGCCGTCGTCTCCTCAACCGGGCGTGGTGGATCTCGGGCGGCGCTGATATCGACGGTAATGGCAACCACGCGACTAACGGCGTCATCCACATTGAATGTCGCAAGCACGCAGGTGAACCGTCTGAGTATCTAGTCAGCTTTGGCGGGAACTCGGCTGGGGTGTTCTACCTCGGCAGGGCGAGCGGCTTTGATCCTCTGACTGCGCTCTTACGGAGAATCGGCGTGCCCGGTCCTGCCCTACGGACTGCTCTTCAAGTGTTGGAGGCAGAACCCCACCACAAGATTCCGAACATGACGCTGACGCAGGATCACTTCCGCGAACTAGGCTTGTAGCACCGAGCACGAGAGCTAGACATCCCGGGCTACGACCTCATCGATTACTTGTAGAAGGCGTTCAGGGGTGTACGGCTTGGTGAGGACCGGGACAGGGCGCCCACCATAGTGGGCTCGAAAGGAAGGGTCTGGTCTCGCGGCGGTCACAAACACCACGCGGGGCGCCAGGTGCGGCCAGCTGTGTTCGATCCTTCGATACAGGTCTTCCCCATCCATCTCTGGCATGTTCAAGTTGCTCAGGATCGCGTTGTAGCTGTGCTCGGCGAGCAGTTCGAGGGCTTCACGCCCATTCGTTGCGGTGTCCACATGATGACCGTTCCACCGCAGCGTGAAGTCAAGCAGTTCCCGGGTGTCCGGTTCATCTTCAACGACCAAGATGTGGTAGGCCATTGCCATCACCTCATCCACCGAGGAGTGCTGCCCGGCTCTCGCACGATGACTTCCTCCTAGCCTATCGCTCCCCCGTTTCCTGTCAATGGGGCGTTTGGCAATGGCGGTACTGAGCCCGGAAAAACGAACCCGGTCGTATTCGGTCGGCTCTGGCCGACTCTCTCATAGCGGACCGGATAGATTATTGGATCCGCACGCCTCCACATAGCATGGCGCATCGGCATCGTCCTTGCTTCTTGGAGTCAGAAAGAAGGGGATTCGATGACTATCCCCGACGACTTACTGAACGATCTTCGCAGCTCCCCGACAGGCCTCGCCCGCATTGTTGAAGCCGTGGTTCGTGACCGACGTCCGTACGTGAAGATTCCTGTTCAGACCGTCAGATCCTGGGAACGTCGAGCGCCGGACGACTGGGCCAAGGTCGCGAGCTGGCTGGCAGCGCAAAACGTGGCCGTGGTCCAAGTGTGCGCCTGGATGCGATAACCGTCGAGCATATCGCGCACGCTCGCGCCGATGATCCGAAGTAGCTCCCGGGCCTTCGTCGCTCACTTCCCTTTTCGCCCGCGTGGGTCCTCGGTATCGGGGAATGAGACAGGGCACACCTCCAACATTGCGGACCAGACCAGGGCCGCCACGTCGTAGTACTCCTCAGCCGGATGTGCATCTATGTACTTCTCTGTGATTGCACTCACCTGCCCAACGGTCATCTTCTTGTCCGCACAGCGAACAATGCGTCCGAATGTGGCCTCCCAGCGCACATCTGACTCTCCATCGCGCCCCATGAAGCGGTTGGCAAGAAGCCACGCTTCCATCACGCCATTGACGTAGCTGACTTTCCCTAGAGCCGAGATGGTTCGATATTCATTGCCTGTCATGGCTTCGACTGCGTAGACCCAGAGGGCAGATACAAGAGGCAAGGTACAGCACACAACAACCACGGACCGGCCCAAACGCCTCATAGCTCCTCCTCGGGCCAGGTGTGGCCGGGAATCTAGCCAGGGCCACCCTCGCCAGGCTTGCCAGAGTCCGTAGAGTCGGAGGGGTCCCTCACGGCTCAGACTGCCCTCTTGCTTCCTGAGCCATTCGTCACCGAGTGGCCCCGCTGGAGCACTGAAGCGTTTGAGGACATCCATTGCATGTTGGAGAGCCGTGACGAGACCCTCTTCGAGCGCAGCCACCAGAATCCCATAGGCGATCCGCTCGGTGGCCTCGGCAGGTGGCTCTGTCCCGAGCGGGACGGCTTCAAGTTGCTGCGCCACTGCCTCACGATGGCTTCGAGATTCTTGTCTGACCGAATACCTCCTGCATCCTGAGAATGGTGGGGCCGGGATGGCGTTACCCATCCAGCTATCGCACGCCAGCAGGCGGAGTCCATGCATCCCCGCTTTTTATGGCGCCCGGCGACTGACGTGCGCTTCACTTCTCACAGTGTGAGACGGCCCGAAATGCAACAATCGCGTTATCTGCGGACGCGCAGGACGTCGGCTCACTCTACTACCTCATCCGCCCGCCCCAGCAGCGACGGCGGGATCGTGAGGCCGAGAGCTTTCGCGGTGACCAGATTCACGACCAGATCGAATTCGGTCGGCTGCTCGACCGGAATGTCCGCCGGCTTCGTCCCGCGCAGTATCTTGTCGACATAGTCGGCGGCGCGCCGGTGCCGGCCCGGGTAGTTTGCTCCATAGGACATCAGACCTCCCACTTCGACGTTCTCCCGTTGGCCGTGCATCGTCGGCAGGCGCGCGCCCAGCGCCAAGGTGCTGATGCGAATCCGGTGTGTGGTTACGAGCGGATCGGCCACGACATAAAGTGCGTCCCCGCGGCCCTTCAGCGCGTCGAAGGCGGGCGCGATAGCGCCGACCCCGCAGAAGCCGTTGGCGATCGTGAAGACATCGGCCAGGTGAAAGCTGCGGATCATCGAGAAGTGCCGGCGCGGTGTCCGGGCCGTCATGGTGGCTGGACTCCTGGGGCTCCTCCGCACTACTTCTGCCAGCCGGACCCGACCGCGGCGCCAAGCGGCGGCCGTCTTTTGCTCGGATGCCTCCGGCCATTCAGGATCACGCCGATCCACGTGAACCGGACGAAGACATGGTAGCTCGCGAGAAGGGTGGGGACCGAGGCGGCGAGCACGACGAGCGCCTTGAGAACCGGGGGCCACCCTGTTCCGGCCACGGCGATCTGAAAGACCAGCAGGACCGGCATGTGCATCAGGTAGAGCCAGTACGAAGAATCCGAGACATAGCGGATCCACCACACCGGCCGCTCGAGGAGGCCGAAGCATACGCCGGTGAAGCCGAAGGTGAAGAGCCACATCGACAGCCCGAGGAACCATGCGCTCCCGAGAAACCAGACGGGCGTCTGAGGACTGCCCGGCTGTTGGCTTTTCCAGATGAAATAGAAACCCACTAGGGCCGCGGCGAGCCCGACTCCGACGAAGCCGGCAGCGCGGCCGAGCCGAGGAAAGACCGGGTTCCGGTAGAGGAGCCACCCAAAGGCGAAGAAGACGAGGTAGGTGACGAGGATCTGCGCCTCGGGGACAAAACCAGACGGGTCGCCGAGGGCGCCTTCCTGCATGAGGCAGAGAACGGGAAAGGTGAGCGCGGCGAGGAGCACCGGCCCGAGGGCTGAGCTCACGACCGCGCCAAAAACGCGGTCGATTCCCGCAACGGCACCCGGCAGGTGGCGCGCGAGAGGGAGCGCGGCGAGCGCAAGCGCATAGAAGATGAGGAGGTACTCGAGGAACCACAGGTGCATGGGGTCGAGATGGCGAAGGACCTCTCCGGAGCTGTAGAACTGCAGGTACTTGCCGACAATGGCGGCGGGATCATCCAGGTTCATGGCTGTGGTCGCGAGGGCAGCGACCAGCGGAAAGAGCACCGCCCACCCGACGGCGAACGGGAGAAGGATGCGCACCGCCCGGTTCCTGAGGAAGCCGACGGCGCCGCGCTGCTCGAGCAGAAGCGCGCCGAAGAAGCCGGCGATGCAGTAGAAGACGGGCATGCGGAAGACATGGATGAGTCCCAGGGACACGTCGAACAGCCCCGTCGTCGAGCCGTCCTTCCAGGGCCAGCTGCCGTACCGGGAATAGGCGACCGTCGCGTGGAGGTAGATCCCGAGGAGCATCATCGCGCCCCGGAGGGCGTCGAGAGAGTGGTAGCGGCCAGTGGCCATCGGACCCATGCTGCCTAGACACCGCGCCATCCGGCCGACCTCGGTCGTCATCGAGTGTCATAATGATGCATGGGGCGAGGCATCGGCAGAACCCGGCAAAGGACCGGCCAGCGATGATTGCGGACGAGGAACAACAAACCCGCCAATACCTCCTCGCACGTTTTTGGGACGCAGCGCTGGGCTTCTGGCGGAAAGGGGGCGGGCGCACCGCGTGGTCATTGACGTTTATGGTGATCGCGATTGCGCTGACGAATCTCGCTCTACAGTATCGCCTGAACGTATGGCACCGCGTGATGTTCGATGCCCTCGACAAGCGTGATGGCAGCGGCGTGCTGTACCAAACCATGATCTTTTTCCCTCTGATCGCCGCTGTCGTGGGTGTGGCGGCAGCGGCCACGTATGCAAGAATGACGCTGCAGCGCAGGTGGCGCGACTGGCTGAACGCGCACGTGCTTGATCAGTGGCTCACCAGCGGTCGTTATTATCAACTCAACTTGGTTCCGGGCGATCACACCAACCCGGAATATCGCGTGGCCGAGGATCTGCGTCTGAGTGTCGACGCACCGGTCGACTTTTCAATCGGTGTCTTCTCGGCCGTCACTTCAGCGATCGTCTTCATCGGCGTCCTCTGGTTCATCGGCGGTGAGCTCACGATCCCGATCGGAAGCACGGTGCTCCGTATCCCGGGGTTTCTGGTAGTCGCCGCCTTCATCTATGCTCTGCTCGCGAGCGGATCGATGGTCATGATTGCCCGCGGCTTTGTCACCGTCTCCGAGAATAAGAATCAGGCGGAGGCGGATTACCGGTACATGCTCACCCGGCTCCGGGAAAACGGCGAGAGCATCGCGATCCTGGGCGGGGGCAATGAGGAGCGCGCCGGCCTTGACGACGCTTTCACGACGGTCCGCAAGCGCTGGTACGAGCTAATGATCCAGTACATTCGCACAACTATTGTGTCCCAGAGCAGTAACGGCGTCGCGCCGATCGTTCCGATTCTCCTGTGCGCCCCTAAGTACGTCGCCGGGACCATGTCCCTTGGTGAAGTCATGCAAGCCGCTTCCGCGTTCATGATCGTGCAGGCGGCGTTCAATTGGTTGGTCGAAAACTATCCACGCCTCGCCGATTGGACCGCCTCAGCGTCCCGATTAGCCTCACTATTGGTGTCGCTGGACCGCTTGGAGCGTGCCGAGCGGGAGGAAACAACCGGCCGAATTGTTCGCAAGCAAGCCGAGGCGGGTACGCTCCGGCTGCGGGACGTTTCCGTCACGTTGGACGATGGAAGCGCGGTGGTGAACGAAGCTGACATCGAGATCGCTCGCGGCGAGAAGGTGCTTGTCGTCGGCGAATCCGGCACGGGCAAGAGCACGCTGGTGCGGGCGATCGCTGGCCTGTGGCCGTGGGGCACGGGAGAGATCCTGATCAAATTCGAAGGGCTGTTCTTGATGCCGCAAAAGCCTTACGTGCCGCTTGGCACCCTGCGCCGGGCCGTGACCTATCCGCTCTCGCCCGAGGAGGTCGACGATGCCGTGGTCCGTACGACCGTCGAGGAAGTGGGTTTGGGCCATTTTCTCGATCGGCTCGATGAAGATGCAACTTGGGAACACGTGCTCTCCGGCGGAGAAAAACAGCGGCTTGCGTTCGCCCGCGTGCTCATCCAGCGTCCGGAGATTATCGTGATGGATGAAGCCACCGCCGCGCTCGATCCGCTGGGCCAGGAACAGTTGATGCGACTCCTACTGGAGCGGCTCCCCGAAGCCACCGTTATCAGCGTCGGACACCGCGCCGAGCTCGAGGCATTCCACACCCGGAAGCTCGTGCTGGAACATCACGCCGACGGCGCGCGCCTGGTCAGTGACGAATCCATTCAAAGAACGTTCGGCCGCTCCGCGCACTTGCTTTCGAAGCTGCCGGTTCGCAGGAAATCGCGCAAGATGTGAAGTTCAGCTCGCTGTGCAGAGCCAATTCCTTCAGAACTCTCAGTCAAGGCACTGCCTGCCCCCGACAATGACCCCCGACCTGGCTTGTGATTTTCCAACGGCTGGACCGCGAAGGATCTCGTCACACCGGGCTGACGCGGGAGGCGTGGTCGGACAGACGCGCGGCGGAGCCTAGAGCAGAAGGCCAGCTATCGCGATCCGGGTCGATGGGGCAGCCAGGGGAGTGACAGAATCGCCGGCTCGAAGCATGATCGCTGAGCCGTAGCGGCGCACCGCGTTGATGCTCCAGCGTTTCGTTGCCAGGTGCTCCTGGTAGTCACGGGTCAGGGCGGTGGTGAAGGCGCGGCGGCCGACGGGGTGTCCCCCTCACCTTGCCCTCTCACCGGAGGGGAGAGAGTGCTCGATCAGGTGCGGGCGATCGACCTCGGGCTCGATGATGAAGGCGCAGAGCGCCGCCGCCACCGCCAGCGAGAGGCCGCCGATGACGACCACGGCGAGCCGGTTGTCGCCGCCCAGTTGCATCACCAGCACGCTCTCGTTGGTGAGGAGGCGCTCCATGAGCTTGCCGAAGCCGAGTGCGGCCAGGATCTCCGGGATGACGATGAAGAAGTTGAAGATGCCCATGTAGATGCCGGTCTTCCCGGCGGGCAGGGCGCCGGCCAGAATGGCATACGGCATGGCGAGGGTGCTGGCCCAGGCCACGCCCACGCCCACCATGGATAGGAGCAGGACGTACTTGTCGTGGATGACGGCCACCGAGAGCAGGCCAATGGCGCCCATCAGCAGGCACAGGCCGTGGGTGAGGCGGCGGCCCAGCCGCCCGGCCACGGCCGGTAGCGCGAACGAGAAGGCGAAGCAGACGGCCGAGTACATGGCGAAGCAGTTGCCCGCCCAGGCGATGCCTTGCTCGTAGGCCGGCGTGCCGGGCGTGCCGCCGAAGATGTTCCGGGCCACCGCTACCCCGAAGTAGAGCCACATGCAGAAGAAACCCAGCCAGGTGAAGATCTGCACCCAGGCCAGGCGCCGCATGGTCGGCGGCATGGCGAGCACGTCGTGGAAGATCTCGGCGACGGCGGCGCCGAAGCCGGCCTTCTCGGCCTTCATCCGCCGGAAGGCCTCCAGGTCCTCCGGCGGATGCTCCTGGGTCGTGAAGATGGTCCAGAGCACGGCCGCCAGGAAGGTGAACGCGCCGAGATAGAAGGCCAGCCTCACCCCGAACGGAATGGTCTTGCCGGGCGTCCCGCCGTCGCTGCCGGCCGGGAAGAGGCCGTACAGCAGCCAGGGGAGCATCGAGGCGATGACCGCCCCCAGGCCGATGAAGAGCGCCTGCATAGCGTAGCCGCGCGTGCGCTGCTCGGGCGGCAGCAGATCGGCGATGAGGGCGCGGAAGGGCTCCATGCTGATGTTGATGGAGGCATCCATCACCCACAGCAGCCCGGCCGCCATCCAGAGCGTGCCCGAACTCGGCATGGCGATCAGCGCGAAGGAGGCGAGCAGCGCGCCCGTGAGGAAGTAGGGGCGGCGTCGGCCGAGACGGTTCCAGGTGCGGTCGCTCAGGTGGCCGATGACGGGCTGCACGAGCAGCCCGGTCAGCGGGGCGGCGAGCCACAGGATGGGGATCTGGTGCGCGTCGGCGCCGAGGTACTCGTAGATGGCGCTCATGTTGGCCATCTGGAGCGCCCAGCCGAACTGGATGCCCAGGAAGCCGAAGCTCATGTTCCAGATCTGCCAGAAGCTCAGGTGCGGTCGCGGGTCTTCTCCCGCCATCTCGACGCCTCCTCGGGACTATTTGATGAGCAAGACCTGTCCCTCGTGGGAATCGAGGGTGAGCGGCAGCCGCCGGCCCGGGCGCAGCTTGCCGAGTGCCTTCTCCGCGAGAAGGTCGGTGACCGCCCCGTCCGGCGGCGCGGTCTTGATGGTCACGGCCTCCCGGACGGCGGCGCGGCCGAAGTTGATGGCGGTGACCTGGGTGCCCCCGCCGGCGGGAAGCCGGTGGACCATGACGACCAGGCCCCGCGCCTGCATCGCCGGCAACTCGACCTGCTCGCTCTCGTTGATGCGGTATTGCGCGCGCACGCGCAGCATCTTCCGGAGCTCGGAGGCGAACGAGTCCGGGCGCTTGAGCTGCTCGGGAAGCGGGCCGTAGAGATCCTGGGCGCGCGGCAGATCGCTGTTCGACTTCGTCACGCCGGAGTGCTTGCCCAGCAGATCGTAGGCGCCCCGGTTGATCCAGCGCGTGTCGCCCTCGGCGATCAGGGACTCCACGGACTCGGTGGGCAGGGTCAGAGCGCCCACCAGATCCCAGCCGGAGAGCGCGAAGACGCCCGGCTGCATCGCGTTGTACAGCGCCAGGAGCAGATGCGCTCGTCGGATGTCGCGTCGTTGCACCTCGGTGAGACGCCGGATATCGCGGATGCCAAGGGCGGCGGCCACCACGGTGGCGGTGGTGCAGGAGACGCCGTTCGCGGCCTTGAGGTTGTAGGGTGCCGCGAGGCCCATGAGGCGGCCGTGCATCTCGGCCCGGATGGTCTCGCGCAGCGCGCTGCCCTTGACCGGCTTGCCGCGGAAGGTGAAGGTGGTGTCCTTGTGCCGGGTCCAGAAGGGCACCAGCTCGAGCGTGAGCTCGTCGTGGTTCTGGAGCGCGTGGATGAGGGCCGCCGGGTCGACCTGGTAGGCCCGCTGCAGGCCGAGCATGAGACGCAGGAACTCGGCGTCGCCGGTGACGAGGGCGTGCTGGTAGGCCGGGCGGGTGACGAAGTCGTAGGAGAGATCCGCGCCCCCCTGGGACATCGCCTGGATGTCCTCGAGCGTCAGATTGAGCTCCTGGAAGGTGAAGCCCCCGAGCTTGCGCACCAGGCCGGCGATGAGCTGGTTGGCGGTGACCGAGAGCGGATGGCCTTCGGACCAGGCGCGGCCGTTGCTCGGGCCGACCTCGATGCCGAGGAAACCGTTGGCGTCGAGGCGCAGCATGCGCTCGCCCAGGGTGGCCAGCGAGTGGATGGCGTCCCCCGCCACCAGCCGCGGCGCCGCGAAGGTGGGGTCGAGCCAGTTGAAGGTCGGCTGCCCTTCCTTGAAGTAGTGCAGGTACACCCAGCGCCGGGTCTTGCCGTCCGCGCCGACGACGGCGTCGGTGGCCGACCAGTCGGTCTCCTTGACGCCCGGCTCGTAGAAGATGGTGCGCGGGAGCTGCCCGACGATGTAGCCTCGCGCCTTGAGGGCGTCCACCGCCGCGGGCCCCAGGTTGATCGAGTCCTTGCCGGCCGGCACCGCGGGGAGCAGGCCCCAGTCCGTCGGCCGGATCTCCATGATGTGGTAGAGGCCCGGGTAATCGCCGTAGCCGCGCTCGGCAAGACGGAAGTCAGCGCCCTTGCCGCTGTGGCCGGGGATGACGTCGCCGATGACCACGGCGCTGTTGTCGCGTGCGTGCCGGACCATGGCCTGATACTGCTCCTGGGTGCCGAAGCCCGGGTCGATCTCGCTGCTGATGCGGTCGAAGTTGCCGTCCACGGTAGGCGTGTACTCGCGCCCGCGGATGCCGCCGGCCCGCTTCATGGGGCCGGTGTGCATGCCGCCGATGCCGATGTCGCGGAAGACGCGCCAGAGCTCAGGGTCGCCCAGGCTCTCCAGCACCGACTCGCCCGGCCCCGTGATCTGAGACGGCGGGTACGCGGTGAACCATACCGAGGCCAGCGCCGAGGCGGCGCGCGGCTGCGGCATGGCGTAGGGATGCTGCCACATCTGTCCCTGGCCCGAGTAGCGTCGCGCTGCCAGCTCCGCCTGGTGGAGCATCGAGTGCTCTACCAGCCAGCGGATGTAGCTTTCGCCGGAGACGACTTCCGGCGCTTGCGCCGACGGCGCCGCAGGAGTGGGCGCCGCGCTGGCGGCCCGGGCGGGCCTGGCCGTGGGCGTCGGCTGGCAGGCGGGCCCGAGCGCTCCGAGGAGCGTGGCTAGGACGAGGAGGACGCCGCGCAGGCGGGTGGTGGCTGCGGCTGCCATCATCGAGCACGAGAACAGAAGTCGCCCTGGCGGTCAAGGGCGGGCCCCTGAGCTGCCCCAACAGGTGCGCCGACACCGCCATGCAACGCGTCGACATCGTCGAGGGAGAAGAGGATACGCGGACGCAGGCCGGATCGCGTGCCGTAGGCCGTCGCCTCGACACAGACGCTAAGCCCGCGGACTCTGGGTACTGCCGGGAGGTCAGCGGGAGCGGGTCTTGCGGGCTTGCGCCCGCTTGAACGCATCAAGGGCGGCTTCGTGGTCGAGGTCGTTGGGCGCGCATACGTTCTTGAGGGCTATCGAGATGCCCGTGCGCGTGTTCTTCATGCTGCCGTTCGGCTGAAGCACCCACTCCTGGACGGGGGCCGGTGCCGGCATCAGGATGCCCTCACGGACGGAGTCGGACATGCCCTTGAGCGCGGAGGGGACTTGCGGCTTCGTCAACTCGAAGATCGTGGGCGGCGGGACTGGCTTCTCGTCGTCCGCCGTCGTCGGCCCAGACATCCAGAGACCGACTAAGGCCACCAAAAGCCCGACCACGAGTACCCGCCCCCACTGGCGTCGATCCCGCACCGTGTGTGTCATACCCTCCATCATCATAGCCGGATTTGCCAGAGTATCAACTTCTCGGGGCTAGCGGAAGCGAGAGCCTCAGGTCGGCCGTGACCGCGAAGAGCCGCCAGTCGCCGGGCACTCCCTTCAGAGCGTTCATGATCGCGCGCCCGTGATTTGAATCAGCGGCGCCGGTCCACTCTAACTCACAGATCAGGGGACTGAAAGTCGCGTTCAAATCCCCGCTCGCCGTCCATCTCCTGCCCGCGTGGGAGACATCGCTCGCAGGGATGTTCCGACGTGCGGATTGGAGGAGCCGATACGCGGGGTCCGTGAACGCGCGGCGGCGGCGGGATGGGATGTGTGTTGGCTACCAGGCCTCGTGCTCCCCATGTTGCAAGCAAGGAATCGTCGAAAGCCTGAAGTGAGATAAGGGAAGTAGGCTCTGTATCGCGGCGTCGCATAAGGTGCCACAATAGGGGAACACCTACCGATAGCGGTCTCTTTAGTGGTGGACTGCGAACACGGGTGAGGGACCCCGCGTTAGCGGTCCGCCGCTTTTGAGACCGTGGTGTCGGAGGGAGGACCGGTTAACCAGCGATGAAGCGGAGCACGGAGCGGATCCTCACGACCCACGTCGGCAGCCCAGGTGTCATCAGCCACACCACCAACCTGGTGGAGCATCCCGAGCTGATCGCCGAGCGCATCGTCCGGTTCGCGCGAATCGTGGGACGCGACAACGTCATCGCCGGCGCCGACTGCGGCTTCGCCGCCTCCGGCATCCGGTTCAACGACGTCCATCCTAGCGTGGTGTGGCTGAAGTTCGCGGCGCTGGCCGAGGGTGCCCGGCTGGCGACGCGTCAGCTCTGGGGGCGTGCCCGATAGCGGCCGCGCCGAGGGCAAGAAGGGATGGCGGATGGCCCCGCTGCGTCCAGTCGTGACGCCCGGGCATCCGCGGCCTGAAATAATCCTCGGGCGTCGCCCGTACTGTCTTGGCAGGCGGCAAGGAGTGTGGCAGCGACCCAGGGCTCGGATGCAGACAACCGGCGAGCAGAGCTTGAGCTTGCGCGTCGCGCCCGCCGCGGCGATGCGGCGGCCTTCGACGAGCTCGTGCTCCGGTTCTACCGTCCCGTCCATCGCTTCTGCTGGCGACTGCTCCGATCCCCCGACGCCGAGGATCTCGCTCAGGACACGTTCGTGCGTGCCTTCGTCCATTTCGAGCGGTTCGATCCGGAGCGGCCGCTTCTGCCGTGGCTCATCGCTATCGCTCGCCGGCTTTGCCTGGACCTGCTGCGGCGGAGAAAAGTCATGACCAGCGTGGAGGCGATTCCGGTCATTGGCCCGCCGGCCCCAGGCCCCGAGCGCGAGGCCTCGCTGCGCGAGCAGCTTTCACGTCTCGATCGGGCTCTCGCCGATCTCGACGAGGGTCCGAGGGAGGCCATCGTCCTGTTCCACATTGAGGAGATGTCGTACCGGGACATCGCGGCCGCGCTCGAGGTGCCGATAGGCACGGTAATGACATGGCTCCATCGCGGCCGCGCCCGCCTCAAGAAGGCGCTGGAAGGCGGGCCCTTCGCATGAGCCGGGGAGCCGACGAGAAGGATGAGGTCACCAGCCTGCTCCAGGCCCTTCCCGCGCCGGAGCCGTCGGCCGAGTTCCTTGGCGGCGCGCGGCGCCGATATCTCGAGGCGGTCGAGGCTCGCCATCGTCGCGCGGTCTTCAGGGGCCTCACGGCTGCTGTCGTCGGGCTGGTGGTGACCGCCAGCCTGCTGACGCTCACCACCGAGCCGGCCGCGCTCGTCGTTTTGTTCGCGGAGGCGGCGGCCGAACTCGCCAGGTGGGCGACCGGCGTTGGCGTCGTCATCGCCCTCGTGCCGCTGAGCATCTGGACGTCGACCCTACTGGGCTCCACCGCGGCTGTTTTGTCGCTGACCCTCATCGCCCGGGCCCGATCCCTGACGTCCGTGAAATAAGGCCGAGCGCTCGACCGTACTCCCGGGCGAAGGGGGATCGGACATGAACGCAGCCAGGCTGATCGTCGTTCTCGTGGTCGCTCTCGTGCTTCTAGCAGGGCTCGCCGCGGCGGCCCCGGCGGCCGGCGGGCGGCTGGAGGGCCGGCTTCCCGACAACGCGCCCGTCGTCTCCATCGACCAGCCACGCGGCACGGTCCTCGACGCGCTGAGCGCGATCGCCAAGCAGACAGGCTGGGGCCTCGTGGTCGCCGCGCCGGAGAGCGTGACGACGCGCGCGCTCACCATCCAGGTGTCGAATCGACCTGCGGGCGAGGTGCTCGATCTGGTGCTCGAAGCGGGCTCGCTCCGGGCCTCGTTCGCGGAGGGAGTCCTGCAGGTCCGGTCGGAGGCGCCGGCGGCGTCCAGCGACTCCTGGCGGGAGCGGAGGCGCGAACGCCGCGGCCGTCACGGGTCGGAGCGCGTGGTGTTCGGCCAATCGCTCAACATTGGTGCCGACGAGACCGTGGACAAAGCCGTCGCGATCGGCGGCTCCGTCACGATCGCGGGCCACGTACGGCGAGACGCGGTAGCGGTGGGTGGCTCCGTCACGCTCCTGCCAGGTGCCCGTGTCGAGGGCGATGCGGTAGCGATCGGCGGAACCGTGTCTGTGCCCGAGGGCGCCACGCTCGAAGGCGACAACGTGAGTCTTGCCGGCAGGATCCCGACCACGGTGGGATCGATGAGCCGCTGGGTGGTCGGCAGGCCTCACATGTTCTCGATGTTCAGCTTCGCCGCGCGGCTGACGCGCGCCGTGCTGCTGTTCGTCATCGCGTTGCTCATCGCGGTCGCCTTCCCCGGTGCCTTAAAGCGCATCGAGGCGTACCTCGTCAATCGACCCGGGCTCTCGGCTCTCGGCGGTGTCGCGATTCTCCTGGGATTCGTGCCGCTCTGCGTCCTGCTGGCCGTGACGTTTATCGGAATCCCTCTGATCCCGGTGGCGGTGATGCTTCTCGTCGCCCTCTTCCTGTTCGGTTTCACGGTGTCGGCCGCGTGGCTCGGCGAGAGGATGCCGGTCAGTCAGGAGCACAAGACGCCCGTCAAGTCAGTGGCACGGGGCGGCGCCATTCTCGTCGTCGTCGGCTTGTTACCCTGGATCGGCTCGGCGGCCCTGATTCTCGCGGCCGCGATCTCCGCCGGCGCAACGCTCCTTTCCCGGTTCGGACGCACCGTGGCAGTTGCTGTCTAGACGAGTGGGAGAGCGCCGGACGCGTCGGAGTCTGGCCGTACTGGTCACGCTCGGCGGGAAGAAATGTCGCAAGCGAGGCCGGCGATCTCGCCTGCGCCAACTCCGTCGAGCAGGACATCCTGGCGCAGGGCCCGGATACGGTGGCGGCGGTGGTCGGCGAACCGGTCTCGACTGCGAACAACTGCCACGTGCATCGCCAAAATACTGGCAGCGCATCCGCGAGATCTGCGACAAGCACGGCGTGCTGCTGATCCTCGATGAGGTGATCATGTCGGTCCAGCTCTCCCCGCCCCTGGTCATCACGACCGAGGAGATCAACCGCATGGTGGCGATCGTCGACGAAAGCCTCACCGTGGCAGAGAAGGAGCTCGGCTTCAGCTGAGAGATCGCGCCGCCGCGTGAGACTGGTTGGTCACGTCACGCACCATCCTCGGAGCGGGATCGGGGGTCCGGGCGCGGCGCGCGCTCGCGGGGAAGCCCGAGCGCCACGAGGACGCCCAGGACGTTGCCGACAGCGGCGATCCGGACGGCCGTTCCATAGCCCTGCGTCAGGTCGTACAGCCGGCCGGCGGCGATCGGCAGGACGATGGCGGCGGCGCACCACGCCAGGTAGAGTCGGCCCGCCACCCGCCCGTACAGCGAGCGCCGCCAGTAGACGGCGACCGCGGCGGCCGTGACCCCCGAGATCACCCCGTAACCCAGCCCCACGAGCGTCAGGGCGAGCACCGACATGCCGGGGCTGGGCCACAGCGTCAGGGCCAGGTTGCCGCCGAGCGCGACGGCGTGAGCGCTGGCGGCCACCGTGGGAATCGTCATCCAGTCGGCCATCCACCCGCCCCCCAGTCGGGCCACGGCGATACAGCCGGCGATGAACGTCGTGCCATAGACGGCGAGCGCCGTCGAACCCCCATAGGCCGCGATGATGCCGGCGGCCTGGCTCAGCACCATAAGCCCGGCGGACGCCGCCAGGAAGAAGATGACCCACATGCGCCAGAACACGGACCGACGCCGCTCCGCCTCGGCTGGCGCTGCTCCCGACGCGGCCGCGGAGAGCGTGACGCGGGACTGCGCGATGAGCCACGCGCTGAGCGCCCCGGTGACCGCCAGCGCCCCCGCGAGCCCCCAGAGCGCCACGCGCACGCCGAACTCGCGGACGGCCCACCCGAAGAGCGGCGCGGCGATCATCGCGCCGGCCGGGTACAGGCTGACGATGTAGCCGTTGACGAGGCCGTAGCGCCGGGTCACCGCCAGGTTCACCGCCTGCTGTACCAGGATGTAGGCGGCGCCGCCGCCGCCGCCGAACAGCACGCCGTACCCGATGGCGAGCTGGGCGAGTCCGCCCGCCGTTGCCGCGAGCCCGATGCCCACGGTGCTAGCCGCCGCGCACGCCAGGACGAGGACCGGCGTCGACGCGAGCCCGAACACGTGGGGCGCGAGGTTCATGCCGGCGCCAAACCCGGCTGCCGCGACGGCGAAGACCAGCGCGAGGTCGGCGCGGCTCAGCCCGAGCAGCGACTCCAGCGGCTTCAGGAACACGCTGAACGCGTAGAGCGAGCCGAGGGGGGCGTTGAGCGCGGTGGCCGCCGCGACCGCGCGCCACCCGCTCGGGCGGACGTCAGGGGTGCTGACGATCGTCAGCCTCCCCTGACCCGGCGAGGAGATGTCGACGACTCGACTCGCGCCAGGGTCAGTA
>WNFU01007116.1_pt1 | contig 24208 bp, 24 predicted proteins | sample 5400121 | NCBI WGS metagenome assembly WNFU01 (sample SAMN13153360, study PRJNA577476) | soil metagenome | isolation source: 100 cm soil or saprolite under grassland replicate 1 | place: USA:California | collected 2016-06-15
CCTATGGAGCAACGGCGACCTCGACGCCTACTGGCGGTTCCACCGCGCCCAAGAACACCGACGCATCCACCAAGCCCGCTACCAGCACCCACCCGCCCTCGCAGCCTGATCAGCAGGTCCCTGCAAAGGATCTGCACCCTGCTCCCATCCTTGAGGCGTTCTTCACCGACCGGCTCATCCGCGTCGAGCCAGCCCGAACACCGTCGCCGCGTACCGGGACACGTTCCGGCTGCTGCTGGGCTACGCCCAGCAGCGGACCGGCAAGCCGCCATGCACGCTCGACATCGGCGACCTCGACGCGCCGCTGATCGGCACCTTCCTTGATCACCTGGAGCGTCATCGAGGCAACAGCGTGTCGACCCGCAACGCCCGCCTGGCCGCGGTGCACTCGCTGTTTCGCTACGCCGCGCTGCGCTGCCCCGAACACGCCGGCCTCATCCAGCGGGTGCTCGCCATCCCCGACAAGCGCCACGAGACCGCCCTCGTCACGTTCCTGACCCGGCCCGAAATCGACGCGCTGCTCGCCAGCCCGGACCGCTCGACACCGACCGGGCGGCGTGATCACGCCCTACTGTTACTGGCCGTCCAGACCGGTCTGCGGGTCTCCGAGTTGACCGCGCTGACCTGCCAGGACGTGCAGCTCGGCAGCGGCCCGCACGTCCGCTGCCACGGCAAGGGTCGCAAGGAGCGGTGCACCCCGCTCACCGCGCAGACCGTCAGCGTGCTGCGTGCCTGGCTCCAAGAGCGCGCCGGCCGGCCCACCGACCCGCTGTTTCCAAGCCGCGGTGATGCTCGGCTCAGCCGGGACGCGGTCGAACGGCTTGTTCGCACGCACGCGGCAACAGCGCAGCAGCGGTGCCCATCCCTCCAGGGCAAGCGGCTGTCTCCGCACGCCCTACGGCACACCGCCGCCATGTCACTGCTGCACGCCGGCGTGGACACCTCGGTGATCGCGCTCTGGCTCGGCCACCAGGACACCAAGACAACCCAGATCTACCTGCACGCGGATCTCGCCCGCAAAGACAAGGCGCTTGCCCGCACCGCACCCCGAAGACGAGCCCTCGGCGCTACCGGGCGCCGGACACCCTGCTCGCCTTCCTTGAGGCGCTGTGATTATGCCGAGCCGGCAGCGCCCCCACCCTGCCAGGCTGGCACAACACCCACCCGCCAAGATCCACTCGGCATAACCGCCGCCTCGGCATAATTGGCGGCGTCGTAGCCCTTGGTCGCCCTTGAGGCCCAGTCGCTGGCGCGCACCGACTGGGAGTCGATCACCGCGGCGGTGGGCGCCACCGCGCGGCCACCGGCAGTTCGCACCCGGCCGCGCAGGACTGTGTGCAGTTGCGCCAGGGTGCCGTCGGCGGCCCAGCGGGCGAAGTGGTGGTGGACGGTGCGCCAGTGCGGGTAGCAGTCGGGCAGGGCCCGCCATGGGCAGCCGGTCCACAGCACGTACAAGATCGCGTCCACCAGCGCGCGGCGGCAGGTGGCCGGGCGGCCTGGCCGGCCAGGGCCAGAGCGCGGGGTGGGCAGCAGCGGGGCAAGCAGGCGCCATTGCAGGTCGGTCAGATCGGTGGGGAACCGACGCGCGCGGTGGGGGCTGGCTGGTGCGGCGGGCATGAGCAGTCCTCGCGAGGCGGATGGCACGGCAGGCCGGTCGTGGGGGTGGCATGCTACGACCATGCCCGACCTTGATGACTTGGCCGCGCTGCTCGGCGCGCCCGCCACGCCGGCCCAGCGCCGCCGCCAGCAGGCCAGCCAGGCCCGCTTCGACCGTGCGGTCGGGCTGGTCGAGCAGGCCGCCAAGGTCGCCGACACCGGCGACCAGGCGGCACTGGCGGCGGTGGTGGCCCGTATGGACCAGGTGGCCTTCGACGACTTCGAGCAGCACCATCCGCCCAGCGCCGCGCTGAACTTTCTGCTGTATGACGTGGTCTGCGACCTGGTCCCCGACGACACCGACGCCGGCTTCGGTGATACCTGGGTCGACCACATCGTCTACCACGCCGACCACGACCTTGCCCCAGGGGCTGCCCGCTGGGTGCGGCTGGCGGTCGGCCTGGCGGCCGAGGAGTACCAGCTCGGCAACGCCGAACTGGAAGCCATCGAACGGGTTCGAGGCGGCATCCGGGCTGACCGCGACAACTACCTTGTCACCTGGGTTGCCCAGGTCGATCGGCGCCCACGCGCTGAGCTGCTGCGCGACGGCGTCTTGGCCCTGGTCTGGCTACGAGCCTTCACCTGGTATGACCTTTGCGGGCGCAGGCGTTCTACCACGCGCTCGGCTGTCACCCGGGCGGAGGCGTGGACGACCAGACCGACCACGTCACTTTCACGCTGACGCACAACGTCCGCTCGCCTGAAGGGGTCGACGCGCTGCTCGCCGAGGCCTGGGACGCGGGCGCCACGATCGCCTGCTCCGGCGCTGCCACGTTCTGGGGCGGTTACTCCGGCGTCTTCATCGACCCCGACGGCCACCCTGGAAGGTAGCGCACAACCCCAACTGGGTCGTGCACGAGGACGGCCGAACGACGCTCGACAAAAGGTAGTTTGTCGAAACCGGCCGAAAGCGCAGGCAGCAAGCCTCACCGGTCCACGGCCAAGGAAAGCGGCCTGCGCAGGTCGAGAGGAGGGTGGGCGGTCTCTCAGCATGCCGACCACAGCAGACTACCGTTAAGCTCGATCGCTGCGATCGACCCTCTTGCGACTGTGAGGGGCCGCCACGGCAAAGGATTCCCTGCTATCGCCGCTGCTCAGAGCGCCAGAGCCGTGGTGAGGCGTTGGTATCTGAATGGTTCGCGTCGGAGGTGCGTCACCAACCTTTGGCATACCCACGGCTGAGCACGACCCTGGCGCTCTGAGCAGCGGCGATAGCAGATGACCTTCTTGTCATGATGCCGCTGGATCACGCTGTCGAGACGCCTCACGACCGTCGTCACCTCCTGGAGAGGGCCGCTGACAGGATCGTGACAGGATCGTGACAACGATCTGACAATGGCGAGGCGCTCTGCCCTGACCGTCGGCCGACGAGCGGGTCGTGCGACACGATCGACTCGGTGGGCTGATCAATGAGTATGCGCGGCGCAGGCGCATGAGTGATCCAATATTCTGGCACCCACACGTCGTCGCCTCTTGGAGATCCTCTGACAGGATCGCGACAATGATCTGACAATGGCGACCCAGTCTATCTGAGAGTCAGGCACGGAGTTGCAGGTTCGCTCCGGCGGCACGGCACCGCCCAGAGATGCAACCGCGGTTCGTGCGGCTCACCGCGGAGATCGCGCTACCTGCCAAGCCACGATGAAGCCGGTGATGGACACGACGACTGGCGGCACGATCCTCGCCGTGGGTTGCTCTGGAAGTTCAGATCGGCCGGAGGCTGACCACCGGAGCTCTCCACAGCTTCCACCGCCACCCAGCGTCCCTGCCGTCCCGGAGCATCCACGTTCGCCTTATCGCTGCGCCTGCATGCCGAGGCTACCGCAGCGCAGATCCTTGCAGTTGGGCCGCCTCACTCGACTGACTTCTCCAGCTTGGTACACAATGGCCCGCAGATCGGCTGCGGAGGTGTAGTCAGACTTGGTGGCATATGGGCGAGGTACTCTCCTCCGGGATCTTGAGAGCCGCTTACGCGCACCCACGGGAAGTCGGCGCCTCCTGCTGCATGGGCCATCGGGAATAGGCAAGTCCGCTGTGTTGCGTGAATTGGAACTCAGGCTACTCCTGAGCTCCACCGAATCATTTATGCTCTCCCACGAAATAGGCTCCTCTGCGCATACATTGGACTTCACCCTATCCAGATATGCGAGTCAGATTCTGGATCAACTCGAGCCAACCCGGCCTAGTGCTGCACGTGCGACAAGAGTATTGGTAGAAGCTGTAAAAAACCATCCTTGGGCACTTGCAACAGCCGCACTCCTGGATGCCGCATCGGTCGTCGCGCCTCAAACCAAGAAGCTCGCCGAATCGCTAATTCGATCGATCTCGACTGAAGTAGCGGATATGACTCCACGCGCAGCGGCCGAGCAAATAACGGCACGCGGCCGGGGTGACATACTCGCTGGATTCTTCGCACTAATAGAGTCGCTAGCCTCCGCGAACATACCAGGATACATCCTGGTGGACAGGTTTGAGGCTAGATCAGAGACTGTAAAAAATGCCATCGCCGCCCTTGCCAAGAACCTGCCACACATATGGCGAATAGTTGTAGCTGCGAATGACGAATCCCCCGAGGGCATCGCTGCGATAGATTTCATCTGGCCAACACTGGCTTATCTGGGCGCCGACAAGGTTGCGGTAGGACCGCTTGATCTAACGGCCCTTGAGAGTTGGATACTGAATGTACGCGGTTCAGCTCCGGCCATGGATGTCCTTCGTAGAGTTCTATCCAACTGCGACGGCCGTCCCTTGTTCCTACAAGACTGGGTAATGGGCATAAGCACTCAGGCAGAGGTCGAGCCCATCTGGCGTCGCAGGTTAGAGCCGTATTATGAACAACGAAGTCGATCTCTATCGCCGCCCGCAGCACGTCTACTCCGACTCCTTGCGGTCCTTCCAGCGCACTCAACCTACTCCTTTGACTTCTGCCACAGAGCTTTGAAGTCGGATTCCATCGATGTGACATATGCTGCAACGCAAGAACTCGTGGAGGCGCAGTTTCTCGCCAGAGCTGGAGAGACACCCGATGCCTACCGCCTCATACACGAGGTGGCGAGAGCTCAAGTCCGGGAGCGCTTACCGATCAGCCTGCTCAGAAGTATCGCAACGGACCTTCTCTCGGCTATGAGTTCCCTGCCGACGAGTGATCTCGGTGTACAGCAAGACTATGCACGACTGCTACTATCGGCGTTGGCGGGACGCTCAGACACAGTAATCCAATTGGCACTGCCAACCGCTCACGCTCTCGCTCGCCAAGGCTCCTCTGAGGCCGCAATTGAAGGTTACGAGCTATACCTCGGTGCAGCGCCCAGTCCCAGTCTCGAGAAGTCGGAGGTTGAAGCACGGCTTGGGATAGCATCAGTACTCCTTGAAACAGGATATTATGCAGAGGGGCTCCAAGCCTTGGGCAGTATACCGCCTGACCGTGTAATGGATCAAGATGAGCCCAGGATATTGCTAGTGCAGGGGAGACTTCTCCTGCGGCTCAATCAGTACCAACGCGCACGGATCACCCTTGAGGATGCTCACAGGAAGTTCGGTGTGTTGGGCGACGTCCACGGTCAGCTTGAAGCAGCCAAAGAACAGAATACAATTATGCGAGATCTTGAGCAGTACTCCGAAGCTGTACCCCACGCGCAACATCTTGTAAACGAGGCCATTCTGCAAGAAGCGCCACCGGTGATTGTCGCTAGCTGCTATAGAGGTCTTGCAAGATCGTTGGCACTGTGCAAGCAACTGGATCTTGCGGCGGACGCAGCGAATAAGGCGCTCTCACTAGCAACAGACACAGGCTCACTCCGGGCGATCGGCAACGCGCAACTTGCTCTAGGTGAGGCGTATCGCCACGGCGGAGTCTTCGCGGAAGCTATTGAGCACTATCAACAGGCAATCGATATTGCTGATAGGCTTGCTAACCGCGACTCAGAATTGTGGTCGATCCTAGGTCTCGCAGATGCTCTGCTACTGCGAGGTGAACCACATTACGCAATGGAAGCGCTCGATAGGATCCGGATTTATCTTGAGTTCAAGCCGAGACGGCACCCACTGGAATATCTACACTGGCGCCTATCAACAGCAACTATAACTTACGTTGTCGATGGTAGGGATGAAGATCTCACCCGCGCTGCTGCGGCATATGTTCAGTTCGGAATCAATTGGCCTCTGCGCTACGTAGCCGCAGCGCTGTCCAGTGGGAAGCCCACTGTTGCAAAGGCATTTTAATATGGGTATAGACGAACAGGGCGGTCACAACAGACCAGATGTAGAATTGAGTTCCTGCGTGTCTTTGGATCGGCGCGGTGGTTCTGTTGACGTCCGGCATTTCGCTGCCCGTGGAACGGAGGGGCTTGTTGTTTCCAAGGAAAACCTTGTCGATGCCCCCCTCATCGTTCGTGTTCAGAGTTCATGTGTGTTTAGCGAGGCGATCGAGGCGATAGATTGTGACTGTGCTTCCCAGCTTCATGCCTCTCTGGATCTGATTGGAGCGGGAGGCGGCATCGTTATATACACGTACGAGGAAGGGCGGGGCGCTGGGCTACGGAATAAGATCGAGGCGGTAAAGCTTCAGCAAGATCATGGCTATGACACGGCTCGGGCGTTTGCGAGACTTGGGTTCCTTCCAGATCCACGTAGCTATGAGGCGGCCGCGGCGATCCTTCATTCCCTTCTTCGACCTAGCCAGGAAGTCAAGCTGCTTACAAACAACCCATCGAAGACGGAAGCGTTGATACGCGCCGGCATCAACATCATCGATGTGATCCCCCTAGTGATACGATCAAACGAGACGGTGGCTCGCTACCTCGCGGAGAAGGCAAGGGTACTGGGGCATGTCATCGAAGACGCATAACTGGCGGGCCGATCCGCTGCATTCCTACCACATCGGCACTGGATACAGATCGGTCACTGTCCCAAGCGAAGTGCACCCACTGCCGGTTGAACGTGTCTGGCAGATCTGGATCGAACTGATCTTCGTCACTATTTGCCATGCCGCCAACTGGTACCGCGTCCGCGATGTCGTCCTTGGGCTTAGTGAATCCGATCTTGAACTTCTCCATCCTAAACGTCTGGCTGAACTGTCTCCCTCCTCATTCCGCCAGCTATTCGGCCGCGCCTACGAAAGCGACAATCTGAGAGCCAGGGAACGGTGCAGACTGCTCCGCGCCGTAGGGTCGGCCGTTCATGACTGGCCTAGCGACGAGGGTGCTGCGTGGTTACGAGACGGCAAGGTTACGCTGGCTGGAGATGACGGACTTTACAGGTGGCTCGATGCGTTGCCGCCGTTTGCAGAGGATCCATTGCGGAAGAAGGCGAGAGTCTTAGCTCATCAGCTGGTGAGATATCAGTTGATCGAGGCCACAGACGTGGGGATGCTGCTGCCAGCGATCGATTACCATCTCATCCGCTTTTATGTCAGAACTGGCCGCATCTATAAAGACAGCGCCGAAATGTCCGAGCGGCTCGCCGGATCGGGAGATCAGCCAATTGCTCGTCTGGAGTATCTTACGCATTTGCGGCGAGCTGTGGAGGAAGCAATGTGGTACACAGCGGCAGGCGCCGACATGCGCATGGATCACTTGAATCACATTGAGTGGCAAATCGCCAGGTCATTCTGTGTTAGGAGCCGAGCTCGTTGCCACGAGAGCCCACTGGCTAATAAGCCCATCGACGAGATTGTATCAAAGTTGACCCATACGGTAGGCGGACATTGTCCGTTGGCGTCAACCTGTCGAGGCAGCACCGATTTGGAGCTGCGAAGCTTAGTAGAACCGCGATCGGCCCGGGCGTTCTATTAACGTTCCCTTGGTGCCGGTTTCTTGAAGTTTGTGTCAAGTTTCAGGCGGCTTGCGGGAGGCGGGCGCGGTCGACGTAGGCGTCGACGTGGCGGGTGATGGCTTGGAGAGCGGCCCTGAGTTCGGGTGGCGCTTGAGGCTGGTCGGCGGCGATGAGCGGGACCAAGAGCCGGTTGTAGAGCTTTGGTGTAGAAGACGGCGACGCGGGTGCCATCGGGGGTGAGCACATACTGGTTGGCGTGCTCGATGCGGCGGATGAGGCCGTTTTGGCGCAATCGCCACAGGTCGTAGGTCATCTGCCCGTGGCTGTGGGACGTGCCCAGCAGTTCGGCCACCAAGGCACGCAGGCTCTTGTTCGTGAAGCCGGTCGCCGCCAGCAGGGTGGTGCACAAGGCGCCGACCAAGGCCATGACCCGATCTGCCGCATCGAGCACTCCCACCAGTAGCCGGCTTCGCGGTCGGTCTGGCCAAAGGGCAGCAGCAAGCGCGGCCCGGTCGCGTTCGGCCCACACCCCGATGACGTCGTCGTGAGTGCGGTGGGTCTGCGCGCGGCGGATCGGCAGCACCAGGCTGCGAAGGCAGCGTCCAGCTCGCCAAGCGAGGCGAAGCTGCGGCCAACACAGCACGTGGCTGCGGACGATCTCGACCTGGCGCTCCAGCCGCCCCTTGGTCTGGTCTGGGCTCGATAGAGGGCGGCCAGCCAGATCGCGAAGTCGTAATGGCTGGCGAACGCCAGGGCCTCGGGGTGCAGCGGGGTGTGGCCTGCCCGCGGCCGACGTGCCGGCGCACGACCATCCTGGTCCGGTCGTAGACCAGCACCTGTGGCACCCCCACCGAAGTGGGCGAACACCCGCCGGTGGCAGTCCCAGAACGTGCCCACGTCCTGCGCGGCAGTGAAGCAGCAGAACGGGTCGCGCGAATACGACAAGGTCATGTGGAAGCTGGACACCGACAGCCCTGTCGCGGTGGGGATCTCGCCCTCGTCACCCCAGTCGACCTGGGCCTAGGCGCCAGGCAGCACCTCGAACCGGCGGTGGAACCACACCCGCTCAGGCTCGGTTGCAGTCAGTGTGGACGGTTCTCCCGGACGTAGACCTTGACGCGCTGGTAGTGGCCAGTGAAGCCATGCTCGGCGACCAGCCGCTCATGGATTACGCTCGCCTTGAGCTTGGGTACCGGCGCAGCCAGGCGTCGATCAGGTGGGCGTACGGGTCTGTCTTGCGCGGGCCCGGTCCCCGCTTGGCCGGCGCCGGCGGCGTGGCTGGCGCGTCCGTGGTCAGGTAACGCTTGACCGTGCGCCAGTCGTAGCCGCTCTCCCGGGCGATCTCGGCCCATGTGGCCCCGGCCTCGGCCAGGGCCTTGAACCTGCGTAGGTCCATCCATGCCTCCTGCGAGAGGATCATGAGCTGGCCTCCTCCGGCTCGGTCGGTTGGCCCCTTCCGAACCGGAGGATGGCCCCTCACTCTGGGCAAAGGTGGGGTCGCGCCCTACACGGACCTACACGTGAAGCCGTACGCCGAACGACATGTGAACTCGTGTTTCGCACCTATGCGGCGGCTGCGGCGCAGGCCAGGGCGTAGTCGCGCAATAGATCGGGGTCGATCTGACCTGGGCGAACTACGGTAAATCGGGCTGCGATCAAGGTTCTGCGGAGCTTGACGATCATGTCTTCGAAGGACGGTTCGGCCTTGCTGTCATACCACGGCTCGGCAAGCCTGCGGGCGACCACGTCCTTGGGGTGATGGCCGTGCAGCGCGTACCAGCAGATGACCATCGACTGCATCAGCATCCCGAACGGCACGGTCCGCTCCACAGCCTGCTTCACCCGGTTACGGGCCTGACCGACGCCCAGCTGCTGCTTGCCGGTGGCGTTCGATGGCTCGATCGACCAGCGCACCGCGTAGCGCTCCACCACCTGTGCCGCGGTGGCGGCCGCATCGAGGGTGAACAGCGCCAGGTCATAGGCCTTGCCGGAGGCATCGTCGCGGACCAGCACACACCGGCCGACGGCGTTACCGAAACTGCCGTACCAGCTACAGGCCACCTCGGCCAGGTAGACGGACTCGGTCCGGCCGTACCGGTGAACCGTGACCTTCTGCCAGTCGGCGCCCTCGGCGACGGCGGCGGGCGTGCCGAGCTTGGCGCCCTTGAGCGCGGGTCGGCCGCGCCTGCCGGTGCGCGGCGGCGCCAGGTCATACAACGCGGCGTTCGCCGGCAACCGGGTCGTCCAGGTGACGCCGGGGACCAGCAGCGGCTTGCCGTGATAGGCCGCGTCGCCGACCCCGTGCACCGCCCGGCCCGGGAATTCGGCCGCGACCAGGACGAGCAGCGCGCCCGCCAGTTCCACCGGGGTCGCGGTGCCCTTGCCCGCCCAGAGCCGAAACAGCACCGGCAGGCACAGCGGAGCGGTACAAAACGGCAGGCGCACCACGATCCCGGCCACCACCCACCGGTTCCCCCGGGCGATCTTCTTGCCGCCCTGCGCCGCGCCGTCATGGGTCCAAAACGCGTGATAGACCTTGCGGCCCCACCGTTTGAACAGCGTGTCGTCCACCACCACCGTGATCGGCGCACCCGCCGGGAGCAGCCGCTCGACGATGAGCCGCGCCGCGATCAAACCGAGCCGGTCAACCTCCCACACCGCAGCCGAGAAGAACCGGCACGCCGCGTGGAACGAGATCGTCTGGGCCATCCGCGCGCCCGCGAGCATCCCGACCACGCTCCGCCGCCCGGTCTGCGCGACCATCCCAGTGGCCAGCACCGTGAACTGCGTGAACGTGCCACGGCGGCGGAACGCTGGACGGAACAGCTCCAGCAGAGCGGCCCACGAGGCCGGCATGACCAGCAAGGAGGACATCAGCGGAACCTACCGCACCCAGCGTTTCCCGACGGGTGCCTCCGTGGCCCACCGCCAGGCCGGTCCCCGCTGGCAGAGCAGGCCGGCTACCGCCACCATGGACCACATGCCCGACACCCCCGACCAGCAGATTCGAACCACCGTCACCCAGCGGATCCGCGCCCACGTCCACCGCGGCTGGCCCCACCTGGGCGAGCCCGTCGTCCACTACCGCGGGCAGTTCTGCTACGTCGCAGCCATCCTGCCCGGTCACCGTGAGCCCTCGCCGATCCTGCGCCTGCGCTATCAGGGATCAGCCGATCGCTGGGCTATCGCGATCTACCTCTACAGCAGCGAACGCTACACCGAATCCGAACTTCCAACCTCATTCGGTCCGAAAACCGGCACTCCGGAACAGGGAATCGACTCCACCTTCGTCCTCTACGCCGGTCCTGGCCGCCATTGCTGACCGGCTCGTCTCAGCCTGCCAGAGCACCGCCCTCGCCCTCGAAAGTGCGAAACACGAGTGTGAAGGTGCACGCGGACAAGCGGTCGGCGGTCGGCGGTCGGCGGCTGGTAGCGGTCACGCCCCAGCTCCTCGCAGACGATCTCTTCGATCACGCTCTGGAACGTCAGCCGCACCGACAGGCGGGCCACCTGCTCCAAGACGCTCAGCAGCTCCCCGTCAGACGCGAACAGCTCATGGATCTGAGCGCGGATCGCCTCGCTCGGCGATACTCGTACAGCCACGGGGCGTGGATCCTCCTTCGTGAGTTGGTAGCTCCCGAAGGAACCTACGCCCGTCGCACGTTTGCACCAGGGACCTGACGCCACCACAAACCGTCCTGGCGCACTGCCATGAACCGAATATAGATACAGGGCCACGCTGCCCTCACTTCAAGAGGTCTTGAAGACTATCCACTATTCGCTCTGGAGTGAGCCCAGCCGAAAGGAAGCCTTCCTTGGTATCGAGTCCACTCAACACCGCGATGAATCCGATACCATTACCGGCCGACGCCTCAAAGTCTCGAACGGCATCACCGATATATAGAATATCATCTCGCTGATACCCCTCAGATTCGAGTCGATCAATCATGGAGTGCAAAACCCGTGGATCCGGCTTGTGGTATTGGGTCTGCTCATACCCAGAAATATTGCTGAAGTACTTGAGTAGTTCCAATTGCTCAAGCTCTTGAACAATAAGGTCCCGGCTGCTCGACGTAATAATCTGCATTTGCACCCCACGCCCGCTCAAATATGCTAGCAGCTCTTTTGCTCCTCGAGTCGGCTCGGGCTGCAGGGCGCGCAGCTCAGACCGATACGCCGCTACAAAATCCTCAAAGTCGATTGTTGGGACAATTGTCCTAATGAGTTCATTGAAGGGACTTCCCCACGCCGCTCTTATTGTCGCCTCATCGAGGACGTGTCCGAAGGAAGCAGCGGTTCGTATCAATATCGCCCATCGAGTCTTAGCCGTGGCGATGATAGTATCGTCGCAGTCAAATATGATCGCCTTATACTTCACAAGCAGTTCCGTAAGACTTGCTCGTCTAATTGGCGATTGCGATTGCGACAATCGTCCTTGCGAGCTTGCGGCAAGTAGACGTGCCTCCTCCGCCATTTGTGTCATACCCAACCGCAGGAAGCTATCTTCCGCCAAGACGGCCCGTTCATAGGCGAGCAGCGCGTCGCCCTCGCGTGCGCATATCCTCGCCAAACCCATTTGGCATCGGCCGATCGTGCTCAGGCGATCCACCTGTTCGGCCAGCGCGAGCCCTCTCTCATAATATTGCTTCGCCGCACCATAATCGCCCAATTCTAGTACAGCGTTACCGAGATGACTCAGAGATATAGCTTGGCCTTCTATCGCCCCTAATTGTTCATCGAGTTCCAAAGCTTTCTCAAACTGTACTCGCGCTTCATCAAGTCTGCCTTGACTTTCTGCGACACTTCCTAGCTCGATCAGAGTGGCCGCTCGGCCCTCATCGTTCACCGTAAGCGGAGCAACATTGAGTACTTGTCGGAGAAGTGATTCGGCCGACGCATAGTCACCCACAAGAGCTGCAATTTGAGCTCGAAGTCGGTTAGGGATCGCCCGGATAGCGTCGCTGCCATGGGGATCAACCGCGGCCTCACATTTGTGAAGGAACTCCATCGCTATCTTGGTATTGCCAAACCTGAGGTGTATCCGACTTATTGAGGCGTATTGCTTCGACAAGGCACTAGAATCTGCCAGGACTTGTGCGGCTTCTGCGGCCATCACGCACAAAGACAAATAGTCTCTTAGATATCCTCGACCCCATAGGTAGGATGATAGGGCGTCCGCGTATCGCACAACTCTATTCCAGCGATGTTGATCTCCGGTACCCTTAGCCGAGGCGTACGCAGCTTCCGCAAATGTAAGGATGTTCCTGCGCTCCAGCTCAAGCTGACGAGTATTCTTCATATTGCCATAGGTATCGGCATGAGTTGTTGCGTACATAAGATAGAAGTCGATTAGTCGGTCTTCTATTTCAGACTTAGTCACGGCGTCCTTTTCGAGGTGCCCGCGTACAAAGGCTCGAGTGAGGGTATGCAGCTCGAATCGTGGGGAAGATTGACGCCGAGTCTCTAGCGTGTCGACAAGGGACAGCTCAACGAGACGCTTTAGCGCGGTTCTTAGATACGCATGATGTATGTCACTCCCGGCCTCGACCGCGTCCCGGCCGCTTGCTCCTGAATGGAGCGACATTGCCATCAATACCCTTCGACTGTATTCGTCGTTTGCTAACAGATGGTTCCAGCTCCGATCGAAGATGGCGAGGAAAAGGTGCTCGTCGTCAGCTTCGATCAGACTTTGCAGAATCCGATCAACAGAGAACGCGCCTCCTTTTAGCTGCCCGGCGGTCAAGCGGATTGCTAGCGGGTTCCCCCCTGTAGCCTCATAAACGGCTCTTAGTAGTGGCTGATCGGCTTTGATCAATGTCTGCAAGCCCAGCCTGATGCCTTCCTTTCGAATTAGCGCAAAGGCGTCGCCGGGGTCAAGCTTACCGATACCGATCGCCCAAGCTCCTCGAAGAGCTTTCTCTCGGCTCGTGATCAAGCCTTTGCTCGGCGGCTCAGGTATGCCCGTGATAAACTCACTTATGGACTCGTCTTCGACGGTATCCAGGTTATCTATTATAACCAAACAGGGCATTTGGCGTAAGCACTGGAGTACTTTGTCCAGCTTAGCAGGCATTGGCAGCGTGCTTACATAGGGATAGCCTAGGACGCGGCCTATGGTGTCCAAGACTTCATTTAACGTGAGCTCGCCATGTCGATCTTGGGTCCAAATGATGGCTTCGTACGAGTTCTGCGGTGACGAACTGGCGTGTGGCCCTCCTGCGCAGAGCCAGGCAATCTCTGTTGCGAGTGCTGTTTTCCCCATTCCACCCAGACCCTCAATTGCGACAAGCGGATAGGCTGAGTCTAGGCCATCGAAGACGCGCAATTTTTCGCGCTCCCGTCCTATGAATTCGCCTCGAGGCGGGAGGTTGTGCTTTACCCTATACGCCCCGGAGTCTATCGGTGGGCTGGTCTGTGGGGAAGCTTCACCGACATGCATTGCCGTAAGAGTGTTGCCGGCGACGTCGGGGCGTGTCGCGCCGGCATGGCCCGTTCTACTACGGACTTGTCCATGATTCAACTGGGCTGGAGGGGAGAGAGCGCGGGAGCGCCGACGCTCGCGCATGGCCCGTATAATCCAGATTGCGACAGAGCCGACAAGAGTAAGAATCGTGACGATGCTCCCGATGATGGTCCAAAAGTCAGCGCTGGTCCACCAGGGAGAGTGCATCGGCAGCGTGGTCGTGGTGGGTGGGACTTGGGATGGCCCCAGAGGAAGAGTGGTTGGGGACGCAGTCATAACAACATCCAAGGCGATTGAAGTAACAGCCCGCCAGACACAGAGGGGCGACGGAGGGAGTCTGGCCGATCTGAGTGGAGTGCGGCAACCCCTATGGTGCACAAGGTCGGACGTGGCCTCTGAACTGCCAGTTCGCTCAACCGTGGCGCGGTAGTGTGACCGGTCGGGTGGCCGGTGCGTCACCAACCATTGGCATACCACGCCTCACCACCACGCTGGCGCTCTGAGCAGCGCCGATAGCGGATGAGCTTCTTGTCGTGCTGCCGCTGGACCACGCTGTCGAGACGCCTCATGACCGTCGCCACCTCCTGGAGAGGGCCGCTGACAGGATCGTGACAACGATCTGACCGTGGTGAGGCGGTCCGCGCTGACCGTCGGCCGACGAGCGGGCCGTGCGACACGATCGACTCGGTGGGCTGATCAATGAGTATGCGTGGTTTCGCGAGGTCGGCAAGACCCGGGTGTTCTGGGGGGTCCTCGGGGCGAGGGCACTGCTTGCCGTGGGCGCCGGGGTCGGCACCGGCGCGTTCCTGGTGGCGAACCTGTGGGTGGTGGCGCGGGCCGCTGAGCATGCCCGGCTGCGCGACGCGGCCTCCGACAAGGAGGCGGTGGCGCCCGACCACTCACAAGGTCCCAACGGCGAGGGCGAGGAGGACGCTGTCTTCGCGTTCCATGCGTCGGGAAACCAGTGGCGAACGTCTATTCGACGCCAATACACTGATCGGCGTGATGTTCTGCCCCGACTGCAACACGACCTTGGATTCGACACCCGTTGGCGACCTGTGCCCCGGGTGTGGAGGAATGAGGAGATCAGCAATGGCACACGCCGAGACCGCCGGCGCCGTCGCTTCGGTTGCGAGGTCAGCCTGAAGATCACGAGGGGTGACGACAGGCCCTGGGTCGAGAAGTGGCTAACGACCCTCCACTGCCTCGACGCGCTCCGTGAGACGTACTCGGGCGATGCGCGGACACTGGCCCGGGTTCCGCAGCTGAAGGCGGTCCTGGGCCACGTATCCAGGTGAAGCCGCAGGTCAGGCGCGTGGAGCCTGGTGAGAACCGCGGGATCGCCTAGATACACGATTCCGGCGCGAGATGCCGCCTGAGCAGCCGTGATAGCGTTATCACCACGTCACCGGCGTCCACGACGCCGTTGACGTGGCCCCATCGGTGTTGGGCGCACCAGGAATGGCACGGAGACGGTGCTCGCCGGACTGGGCAACGTGGGGATCGAAAACCGCGCGCAGACGTTCTTCGTGGAGTGCGACCACCTTCGGGACTGGTTGAAGGGGGACCTCGCAGCGGTGGCTGGCGTGTCGGCCAATGACATCCACCACCACGCCATGTCGTCGCAGCCCCTCCGCATCTGCAACGCGGTGTGTGTCACCCACAAGCACCACACTCCCTGGGCCGGCAGGACAGTGGCGCGAATCCGCGACACGGACGTCACGCCGAACGGTGCCCGGGTGACCATCGAGGTCAACTGGGCGACCCCGCAGGCGACGAAGGTCGACGCGCTCGACTTGGCGGAGGACTGCGTGAAGAGCTGGCGCGCGTTCTTCGTCCGATTCGCAATCGCCGAGCCCTGAGCCGCGGTCGATCTCATGGATCCCGAACCGAGTGAGGCAGCCATGCGTCTCTACCGAGAGACGCTCCTCGACCCGGAGCTGCGCGCGTTGCGCGAATCGTTCTGCCGCACGACCGCCGCGTCACTCACGAACATCGCGGGCTGGCTCGGCTTCGACTCCTGGGGCGGAGACTTCGACGGAGCGACGGCTGCTGACCGCTCGGGGGCGGACCCCGAGCGGCACGTGGCTTCCGCGCTGCGGCAACCGTCATCGAGATGGCGAGCGAACTCGTCACCGGAGCCGTCGCGCTGCTCGACAACGGTCAACGCTTCGCCGCGTCGGCGCTCATCCGGCAGCTCCTCGAAACGGAGTACCTGCTCAAGGCGTTCTTGCTCGACTTTGCGGACGCGGCGCGTTGGGCAGCATCCTCGCCGGACGACATCAGGAAGTCGTTCGCGCCGAGGACGATGCGAGCAGTCGGTGGGTTCTCGAACCGTGAGTATCGGCAGCACTGCGATATGGGTGGGCACCCGGCACCGTCCGGCAGGGCGCTGCTCCGCTTCAACCTCGCCATTCCGCCGAATGAGGACGACTTCATGACGGCATCAGTCTGGGGCGACCTCGCGCAGCACCTGCGGCGACTCTGGGTCACAACCGATGAGCTGCTCCGACGGGAGCACGCGCGCTACGAGAGCGTCCGCGAGCGCGACCACGCTCCCGTCAGGGAGGTTCTGGCGCGCTTGGTGGACACGGACCCGCTCGCCTCGACAGTCGACTTCCGCTTGCTGAACGAGATCGCGAGCACATCCGACGAGGCCGATTAGGCCGGTTCTCCCGAGGCGCCGGATCAGTCCCCGTCGAGATGCAGCTCGAAGTCTGTAAGCTCTGGCGCCCCGGTCTGGAGCAGGTCGAGCATCGATGGGCTGAGCCGTGTGCGCTCGACGAGCACTTTACTCGCCCCGTCCCGGAGATCGTCCAACGAGGCAAGATAGTGCTCTACCGTCTCGCACAGGGACAGGGACAGGGGGCTCCCACGAACCGCCTACTTGAACAAATTCCCGAATTTGCGATGGCCGAGGAGTGGCTGCGGCTGCTGGTCGACCCGCCCGAAAAACCGCGTTCGGGCGGCTGGCTGGAGCGGATGACTGCGGCTGGTACAGACTCGTGTTCCTGGGCTGGGTCGTGCGCATCCTGCCTCGATCCTTCCACCATCGATCCCGAGGTCACAGCATGGAAGGTCTGAACGAATGGCTATGGGCTCTTCATAGGTTCACTCGGACGCCCGAGGCCGCACGCGCATTTCAAGAGCTGCGCTTCCGATTCGCGCATACGCTCGGCAACGAGCTGGTCCGCCGGCAAGACGGCATCGCCCCCGTCCGCGGTCCCGTGCTGTACGGCATCTATCTGAACGGCATCGGTCCGCTCTACGTGGGCCACACCACCGAAGGAGAGCGACGCTTGCGGGATCTGCCCATCGGGGAAAGCCATCACCTAGCCAACACCTTCCCCCGGAAGTGTGGGATCGAGTCGTTGTGATCGCCTGGAGGGAGGCCCTGATCGCTGATCCGGAATCCTCACGGGCTCTTGCGTACATCAGCGGGCAGCACGACGACCGGCTGATCGGGCTTGGACTCGAGCACCTCCTTCAGCGACACAACCCGCCGCTGTTCAGCACGCGCCGGAAGACGACGAACGGCGGCTGGGTGCAGGTGGACCCCGCGCGCTCGAAGAGTGCAGGAGCCCTGATCGCCCCGGCCTTGCAGCCGATATGGGAGTACATCCGATCCGAGTGGCAGACTCTGGCAACGATAACCTCTCCTCAGGTCACCTACGTCGGGACTGGCGGCCGGGCCGTCTTCCCTCCAGTCCTCCGAAGACAACTGTTCGGAGCGTAAGCGATGACTCTGAGAGCGGGGCGCAGCTCGGACTGAAATCGAAGAGCTTGCAGCTCCAACGGCGCGAGACAGACCAGATCCGAATGAAATTGATCAGCCGATGGGCGCGGCACCGGGGAATGTCTTGCCCAAGTCGTGGAGGTAGGCGAACTCGCCAGGAGACCGGCTCCGAGTAACGTTCGTGGCGAGATTGATCGCGATCGCGCTCGTCACGTACAGCAGCGGACTCAGCTCAGCGCCGACCTTGGGAACCGCACTGAGAGGAGGGGCTGCGGCGGCGGCACCGAACCCGACGAGGGCGAATAGCCCCCGCTTGACCCAGGCGAGCTTCCGGCCGGCGAAGGCAGCCTCCATGTCGCGGACCGCGTCAGCGATCTCCTGTCGGATCGCTGCTTGCAGATCGTGCGGAGTGCCGATGCCCTCCAGCTCCTTGAACAGCCGATGCAGCGCCATGCGCAACTGGATGCGCTCGTCCTCGTAGTCGTCGCGGAACTTCAGCACCTTCTCCAACGGCGTGTCCGACGCCGGCACAGGCAGCACCGCACCCACCTCCACCTGCCAGCAGCGCCGGCTGTCGTCCGCTCGTGCAAGAGGGCCGAAGGCGATGCGGTGCGTCTTGGGCCGATCGGTGTGCGGCAGGTAGGTCGTGGCGTCATCGGCATGGGCCTGCGCCAGGTGCTTGGCGGTCACTGCCAGGATCGCCAGCAACAGCCGCGGATTGACCCGCATCGCCGTGCCGGCGGGCTGCGCGGCGCCGATCGCGATCAGATCCTCTTGGAAGGACAGCGGCAGCTTGCCGTAGTAGAGGCGGTTGCTCGCGCGCAGCGGTGCGGGCTCGGGTTCCAGGTCCTCCCCTGGGATCTCCCCGACGATCGCCTCCAGATCGCTGAGCATCGCGTCGTAGCGCGGGCGGGCCGATAGCTTGAGATCGTCAGCCTCAAGGGCCTCGTAGAGCGGCGTCTCGTGCAGCTCGCGCAGCAGCGGCTGGAGGTAGTCGCCCTCCCAGGGCACGATGCTGGCGATGCCATCCCAATACAGCAGCCCTTGCCAGACGATCGGAGTCGGCGGGTTGACCAGGGGATAGTAGAGCAACCGCTGCATACCGCCTCTCCTTCTTCCAGCCCGCGAGCACCGGCTCGCCGATGCGGGACACACACTATTGCTTGCCATGCGTCACGAGCATCTCTTTACAGGGATGTCCTGTACTTGACCCAACCCCGGTGACTCATCCGAAAGGCGCTGACAGGATCGTGTGTGACAACATCCTGACAGCGGGCGGGTCGGGTCTTGGAGCCGATTCGGTCTAGGGAGAGACGAGCAAGACAAGGTCCGCGCCATCTGACAGCGCGGTGTCGGATAGGACGCTGAAGAGCTCGCGGAGCGACTGTGCACCCGCAGGGACCGCCTCGAGTCCGAGCTTTGCACTGAACTCGCGAGCGCTCAAGCCGGGCTGCACGATCCCGATGCTGCCACGAACCACCGGGTACCGACGAGTCCATGGCGGCGGCTCAACTCCTTCCTCGTCGTCTTGGTCCTCTGTCAGATCGAGGCGATGGCGAAGTATGCACTCGTCGTCGCTGCCGTCCACCAGCGTCGCACGAGGGCTCGCCTGTCCGGTCAGCCGCGCTCCCAGCTCATTCCAGAGCGTGGTGCTGGGGAACCATCTGCGGCTCCGCAACGCTTGCGCGGCAACCTCCTGGACATCCTTGATGCGCACCCCTGGAGTCGGCTCACGGGATGCCTTCGCGTGCCAGAGCGCGAGACGCACCTCGCGGGTTGGCAGCTCCTCCACCACCAGGTAGTCGGCGATCTCGCCGGCGCCGTCGTTATGGATGATCCAACGATGGTTGCCGCGGCGCGGCAGGCGACGCAGATGCTCGGCGAGGCGGTCATGGACGGATGCCTCGCCGTTGCCGCGGGCCTGAGCAGTTCGCGGCGTCTCCGCGGTGATGTCGACTCCCGTCCAGTCGATCGGTGTCATCAGGCGCGGGTCGAAGACCGAGGTGGAGGCGCGACTGTCGTACCGCACCACACCAACGGTCGTCGTGCCATCCAGAAAGTAGATGGTGGGTGGCTGCTGCTCCAGCGCCGCGGAAAGGGACGCGGCGTTGCCATAGCCACGACGCACGACCAGATCGCGCGATGCGGTGATACGCCCGGCCGTGTCGATCATGGCATCCCACACACACAGCACCTGGTTGTCGACTCGGTTATTCAGCACGCCGACGATGCGCAGAGGTGCCCCTTTGGGTGCCTCGATGTCGTGGAGCGTCCCTGTCGGGTCGTCATTCACGTACAGGTCCAGGTCCTCGATAGGACCCAGGAGACTGTCCCCGTCCCAAAGCTCAAGCCCGATGCCGAGCAGTGCGGGGTACAGCTCCGCGGCCAGCGGTCGCGCGTCGGGCCAGTCCTCAAGTCGGTGGCCGCGGTCAACGCCGGGAAGCAGCGGGCCTTGCGGGGTCGGCTTTGGAAACCACAGAAGCGCGGCGGTCGCATCCGCCCATGCGCTCAGCTCGCGGAGCTGCCCGTATCGAGTGAGCCAGAGCTTGGACTTCTCGACCGCGGCACCGGCGTTGGTGGCCCCGCCGGCTGTGCTGACCTGGAACATGACGTGGCCGAGCGCGGTCCGCGCCATATCCACCGATCGCAGGCCCCGATCCACCCCACGGCCCATGAAGTTGCGATAGGTGGCCCTGCCTCGGGTCGCCGCGTTGGTGGAGCGGACACCGACGGAGGACACAGAGATCCGCTCAAGGCTGTCGAGGTACTCACCAAGGCGCTCCGGCCCCGCCAGCCGGCCGACGCCGCTGAGACCGAGCGCGGACTCGAACGCGTGCTGCACGCCGTCACGGTCCAGATTGAGCAGCACAATACCGGGCAGGTCGGTGCGGGGAGGCCGTCGGTGCGCGACGACGTGGAGCTCGTACTTCACGTTCGCGAGCGCGGGGTCGCTGCTCCACTGCGGGCGCTCGATGTAGCGGACGACGATAACGAGGAGCCGCGCCTCCGCATCGGCACCCGCGTAGAGCACGGTGCCGCCCATGAAGGCCGCGCCCTCCGCAAGCTCAGCCGGAACTCCGTCCGCCAAGAACGGCGGGTCCCAGTCGGGCGGGACCTCATACACAAGGGCGCGTTTGAGGGGTTGCAGGCGGGTCGGGTCGATCTCGGTCCGCGAGGCCGGAAGCCGCTCGGCGAACGCCCGGTCGAGGCGCTGTGCCTGGATCTCGGCGTCGATGATGCCCGGCAGGACCTCGGCCCAGTCCGCGTCCTCCTCGTAGAGCTGCTTCAAGATCCCCTTCAGCTCTGGGAAGACTTCAGCATCGGCCACGGTGATCAGCGACGAGGGCTGCGGATACCTGGCGTCAACGCGCGCCAACCTTCCGATGAGCTGCACCGTCGCGGGAAGGGATCGATGCTTGTCGTGATAGGCCACCAGCCGCAGCGCCGGAAGGTCGAACCCCTCCCCCAGCATCCCCACAACGCCGACAGCACGGATCTGCCCGTCGCGCAACCGCTCGACGATCTCAGCCTGGCGGGCCTGGGAGAGGGCGTTGTACAGAAGGGCCACCTCAACGCCCACTGCCTCGTAGGCATGCTGGAGTTCGCGGAGCCGGGCGACGCTTCCGCCGCGCACCAGGAGAACGCTTGTCCGGTGTTCCTCGCTCGCGAGCAACTCGGCGGCTCGGGCGGCGATGGCCCGATCAGATGCAGCGCGGTCGCTCGGCGTGGGCGGCGCCAGCAGCATGGGCTGGATCGGCTTGTACAGGCCTTCATCAAGCGCGCGTCGCATGGGGTAGTAGTACTCAAGCGAGCCAGGGATGCGCCTTCCGTCGCGGCGCCTGGGCGTTGCCGTCAATAGCAGCGCGCGAGCGCCGCTGAAGTGATCGAGCACCGCCCGCCATGTCTCGGCGGGGGCGTGGTGCGCCTCGTCGACCACGACCAGGTCGAACAGGTCCCGTGGCGGAAGTCGACCCTGCTCGTAGTGCACGGGGCTGATCGAGTGCGGGAGGGCGACGACCACATCGTAGGGCTCAAACGATGACCAGTCAGCGCTGCGTCCAGACATCTCGAGAACGCGTGGCGCGCCAACCGCTTCCCGGAGTACTCCAAGCCGGTGGAGCTGCGCATACGTCGAGAATTGCTCCGCGAGCTGCGTACGTAGGTGGCGAGCAGGAGCCAGAACCAAGACCCTGCGGGGCGGATCGATGCCGAGGAACGGGGCGGCCATCCCAACCGCTGTCTTGCCTGTACCGGTCGGGATGCTGATGACCGTCGGCTCCCGATCCGCCAAGCTCCAGTGCGCCATCGTCGCACCCAACGCGCCGATCTGCGGCCGGCGCCAACCCTTCTCCCCATCACCAAGAAGAGTGATGTGTCCCGCAGCCCGCCTGTAGAAGCTCGTCTTCGTCATCTCCCCTGCGGCGGGCAGGCACCAAGGATCTGCGCATCACGTCCCACCTCACTCCGCCTCTGACCCGACCACGGACGTTGACCACCGCATCGTCCGGCCAGAGCAACAGCTCGCATTCGGTCATCTGCGGAGGGAAGAAGCGCGTGAGGGCGCACCGCAGGCAGGAACTACACCCGTGTCATTCATCCTCGCACAGGCCGAGCGACCAATGCAACCAATTAGTACTGAATGGCGGTACAGGGCAGACCGCGCCGCTCCTGGGATAGCCGTGCGAGAGCCCCGGGTCTGAGAGCACACCGCAGATACCGTGGAGGAGGCTGCTTCGGCTGACCTTCGGATCTGCTGCCATCTCGAGCTGAAACCTCCTTCACGACGCGTGCAGGATGAAGGCAGCACCCGCTTCGAGGGAGCCTGGCAGTCATGATCTTGTTTGCGTTCTATGGCCGTGTCGGGAATATCCGCTTGCAGGACGTCGCCGCGTCGAGGGGGTGGCAGGTCTCTCGCGCCCGTCAGCTCATCCAGCCCAAGGGCGGCGTGATCGTGGCCGAGTACTTCGACATCGGCCACACCCGCGCGCTGCCCTGGCAGCGCCGCCCCAAAGCGGCCGAGCTGCTCGCGGTGCTCCGCGACCCAGGGCGTGGCTTTGCCGCGGTGGTGATCGGCGAGCCGCAGCGCGCCTTCTACGGCAACCAGTTCTCCCTCACCTTCCCCATCTTCGAGCACTTCGGCGTGCAGCTGTGGGTGCCGGAGGTCGGCGGGCCGATCGACCCCGGCAGCGAGGCCCACGACCTGGCTATGACCCTGTTCGGCAGCCAGTCCAAGGGCGAGCGCATGCGCATCAAGACCCGCGTGCGCGCCGCCATGGGCGCCCAGACCGCCATCCAGGGCCGCTATCTCGGCGGCCGGCCACCCTACGGCTACCGGCTGGCCGACGCCGGAGCGCACCCCAACCCCGCCAAGGCCCGCTTCGGCGCGCGCCTGCACGCCCTGGAGCCCGACCCTGCCACCGCCCCGGTCGTGCGGCGCATCTACGCCGAGTTCCTCCAGGGCGCCGGGTACCTGGCGATCGCCGAGCGGCTCAACGCCGACCAGACCCCCTCCCCCTCCGGCCACGACCCCGGCCGCAATCCACATCGGCAGGGGATCGGCTGGACCAAGCACACCGTCCGCGCGATCCTTGTCAACCCGCGCTACACCGGCTACCAGGTGTGGAACAAGCAGCGCCGCGACGAGGTCTTACTGGACATCGACGACGTGGCCGCCGGCTATGTGGGCCGCGTGCGCTGGAACCCCACCGACGCCTGGATCGTCTCCGAGCAGCCCGCCCACGAGCCGCTGGTCGCCAAGGACGGCTTCGATCGGGTGCAGGCCATCATTGGCGCGCGGGCCTGGCGGCACAAGCCCCACAAACCCGCCCCGACCCACCGGGTCTACCTGCTGCGAAAGCGGCTACGCTGCGGCATCTGCTCCCGGCGGCTGCAAGGCCACTGGGTCCACCACCAGCCCTACTACCGCTGCTCCTACCCGCCCGAGTACCAGGCCGCCACCGGCCTAGACCACCCGCGCACGGTCTACCTGCGCGAGGCCGACCTGCTGCCCCACCTGGACCAGTGGCTCGCCCGCCTGTTCGACCCCGACCGGCTCGACGACACCCTGGACGCCCTGGAGCAGGCCAGCAACGACCACACCGCCACCACTCAGCAGCTCGATGCGGCCGAGCAGGCCATCGCCGACTGCCAGCGCCAGCTCGCCCAGTACCGCGCCGCACTGGCGGCCGGCGCCGACCCCATCGAGGTGACCGCCTGGATCAACCAGGCCACCGCCGCCAAGGCGGCCGCCGAGGCCGAGCGCGCCCGCCTGCGCGCCACCACCCCCACCCGGCTGGACCGGGCCGCGCTGCGCCGCGTTGTCACCCAGGCCGGCGGCCTTCTGACAGCGCTTGACAACGCTGACCGCACCCGGCGCGCGGCGCTGTATGACAAGCTCGGCATCGAGGGGGTCTACCAGCCCACCCAGCGGCTCGTGGTCGTCACCGCCGACCTGGTATGCCAATGGTTGGTGTCGGAGGGGGGACTTGAACCCCCACGTCCTTGCGGACACTAGGCCCTCAACCTAGCGCGTCTGCCTATTCCGCCACTCCGACGTGGGCGCCGTCGCCGGGCGCTGCGGG
>WNFU01003231.1_pt1 | contig 24192 bp, 15 predicted proteins | sample 5400121 | NCBI WGS metagenome assembly WNFU01 (sample SAMN13153360, study PRJNA577476) | soil metagenome | isolation source: 100 cm soil or saprolite under grassland replicate 1 | place: USA:California | collected 2016-06-15
TGGCAGTAGTTGCTTCCATTCGGTTGTCAGGGAGAGTCAGCACCGGAGTGAAGACAGCTGAAGATTTCGAGATTCGTCGCGCGCGCGTGGAAGATGTGCCGATCATCCTGCAACTGATTCGCGATTTGGCTACGTACGAGCGCGCGGCGCAAGAAGTTACCGCGACGGAGGAACAGCTGGTTGATGTTTTGTTCGGTGAAAAGCCGGCGACAGAAGTGCTTCTTGCGTTTGAAGGAGAATCGCCGGTCGGGTTTGCAGTCTTCTTTCATAATTTTTCCACCTGGCTCGGGCGACCAGGTCTTTATCTCGAAGATTTGTTCGTGAAGCCGGAGAAGCGCGGGAAAGGTTATGGTCGTGCTTTGCTTGTAGAGCTTGCGAAGATTGCGCGTGATCGCGGCTGCGGCCGGATGGAATGGGCGGTGCTCAATTGGAATGAACCGGCGATCAAGTTTTATCGCGCCCTCGGCGCAACACCGATGAATGAATGGACCGTGTTTCGATTAACGCGCGATGAGATCGCGAGACTGGCGAACGATTAACCTCGGGGAGCGCACGCGCCTCGCGTGCTGGCGATGGCGTTTCGCCATCGCGGACTTTTTCTGAATATCGAAGTTATGTGCATAGCGGGGCTTGAAGGCATTTCGGCGAGGCGCCGAAATATGCACGCGAGGCGCGTGCGCTCCCCGAAACCAGCGCGGCTCATCGTGCTTTAGTGAGGAGTAAGGCAAAAGCAGAGCAGTAATACGAATACGGTGCAGAAGACAGAGCGGGAGTAGGAGAAAGAGGAAGAGGAAGAGGAAGATCTAAGTGGCGAAGGAACATACAAAAATCGAGGACTACGGTTTTATCAGTGACACGCAAACGGGCGCGCTGGTGAGTCGCGACGGCTGCGTCGATTGGCTTTGCTTTCCAAGGTTCGATTCGCCGGCATGTTTTGCGTCGTTGCTCGGAGGGAAGGAAAATGGGCACTGGCGGTTCTTTCCTGGCGAAGAGGTTACAGCGGTGCGTCGCCGTTACCGTGACGAAACACTTATCCTGGAGACGGAACTGGAAACGAAAAATGGCGCGGTGCGCCTGATCGATTTCATGCCCCCGCGCGGCGAGAACCCAGACATCGTCCGCATCATCGAAGGCTCGCGCGGGAAAGTCTCGATGCAGATGGAACTGATCATCCGCTTCGATTACGGGCAGATCGTGCCGTGGGTGCGGCTGCGTAAACGTTTCGATGGGCTCGAAGCAGTCGCCGGTCCCGATGCCTTGATCCTACGAACGCCGGTTGAAACGCACGGGAAGGATTTAACCACCGTAGCCCAATTCACTGTGGCAAAAGGCGACCGCATTCCGTTTGTGCTTACATGGTTCGCCTCCCACACAGATCCGCCTAGAAAGATCAATCCCGAGCACGCATTGCACGACACGGAAGTATTTTGGGGAGATTGGGCCAAACAATTTCAAAGCGAAGGAAAATGGCGCGACGCAGTTGTGCGCTCACTCGTCGTCTTGAAAGGATTGACCTATGCGCCGACTGGCGGCCTGGTTGCGGCGCTTACCACTTCGTTGCCAGAGCAAATCGGAGGAGTTCGCAACTGGGATTATCGCTACTGCTGGCTGCGAGATGCGGCGCTGATTTTACTCGTGTTGCTCGGCGCAGGGTATCGCGAGGAAGCGAAATCCTGGCGAGAATGGCTTCTGCGCGCTATTGCCGGCAGCCCGGCGCAAATGCAAACCATTTACGGGGTGAGCGGCGAGCGCCGACTTATTGAACATGAGATTCCGTGGCTGTCAGGATATGAAAATTCGCGGCCGGTGCGGGTGGGCAATGCGGCTTCGAACCAGTTTCAGCTCGACGTTTATGGCGAAGTATTAGCCGCGGTATGGCAGGGCGATCGTGCCGGAATCAAAATGACTGAGCCTGACTGGGCGCTCATGGTCGCCATAATGAAGTTCCTGGAGTCGCATTGGCAGGAGCCGGATGAAGGAATCTGGGAAGTTCGCGGCGGACGGCAGCAGTTTACCCACTCAAAAATGATGGCCTGGCTGGCATTCGATCGCGCGATCAAGTTGGTCGAGAACTGCGGCTGCGCGGCTTATGAGCACTTCGATCGCTGGCAAAAAATTCGGGATCAAATTCATGCCGAAGTATGCGAGCGCGGCTATGACCGGAAGAAGAAAGCTTTCACACAGGTTTATGGGTCTGATGCCTTGGACGCGAGCCTCCTTACAATGCCGCTCGCCGGTTTTCTGCCGGTCACTGACGAACGTGTTCGCGGCACGATTGAGGCAATTGAACGCGAACTAATGCAAGATGGTTTCGTGCTGCGATATCGGCCACAGGAAACGGGCGTGGACGGATTGCCAGGCAGCGAAGGCGTATTTCTTCCATGCTCGTTTTGGCTGGCGGATTGCTGGCATCTGCTCGGCCGGAAGAAAGAAGCACGCGAATTGTTCGAGCGGTTGCTCGATGTGCGTAACGACCTTGGACTGCTCTCGGAAGAGTACGATCCGCGCGCAAAGCGTCAGCTGGGAAATTTTCCTCAGGCTTTCTCGCACGTCGCGTTGGTAAGTTGCGCTCGAATTCTAAGCGATGAAGACAGGCTCCTGGCGCGAGGTGATTAAAGCGGCGTCATTTGAGGGGAAAGCAGGAATTCACAATGTTGTGGCCACCGACCTGTGGCCGGTTCGAATTGGTAGGGCGGGCAGTCCTCTGCCCGCCGTCTGACGGAGTGACGCGCCCTACCACAAACGGCCCGCACGGCCGTGGCTACAGCGCTAAGCGTTGCCCGCGGAAACGAGACGGCGAACTAAATCCTCGATGGCAACGATCCCGCGAAAATTGTTCTTTCGATCGACGACAGCCGCTAGATCGAGCCGCGCGCCGCGGAGTTGCTGCATGACGCGATAGGTGGGCTCATCGTCCGTAGTCGTTACAATGCGCCGCACATATTCGCCCAGTGGTTTGTTTCCGTCTCGTTCGAGCAAAATGTCCAGAACATTGACCAGACCGGCCGGTTGGCCGTCGGGCGCAAGCATGGGCAGACGATCAAGACCGGTAGAGGCGCTAAGCTCGAGCGCTTCCTGTGTTGACGCGCCGGAATATAGCGCGGCAACTTTCGCCGAGGGCACCATGACATCGCGGACTTTGGAGCCGCGAAAGTCAACGACGCTGTGAATCATCGCGCGCTCGGTCGCAGTAAGACCGCCCTCACGCTCGCTCTCGGTTGTGATCTGTTTCAGTTCCTCGCGCGCGGCAAAAACGCGGCCCCGTTTCCCGGCGTGACCTGGCAGGAGTAGCTTTCCTATTCGCGCGCCGAGTTCGAGGAGCGGCGAAAATAAAATCGACGTGAATTCGAGCACGCCGGCAAGCCGCACCAGCGCTCGAAAAGGGAATCGCCGGAACAGCGATTTAGGGAGAACGGACAACACAAATAGATAAACTGGGAGTGCAATGACCAGGGCGAACAAGAACCCGGCATAGCCGTACCACCGAAACAGCTGGCTTGTCAGCAAGAGCAGAGCGACGATGTCCGCCGCGTTCGTGACGAGCAGAACGGTCGCCAGTAACCGTTCGGGGTGCTTGAGCAGGCGGTTCAACCGCAAAGCCGCTGGCACGCGCCGCTTCACATTTTGCCGCAATCGCACTGGATCGATCGACAGCAGGCCGCTTTCGATTCCGTTGAAGAAAAACGAAATGATCCAGCAGCAAACAATTATGATGATCGCGACCGTCATGCCGCCTCCACGAATGCGTTTGTAGTTTTCTCCAGCAGGACTTCTTCGATTCTCTTGCGCGCGGCATGACGGACAGTTATCGCAAGGCCCGGGATCTCGAGTTTCGTTCCGGAAGACGGCACATAACCCAGGCGCGTAAAAACAAATCCACCGATGGTGTCGATTCCTTCGGCGTCAATTTGAAAGCCAAGATGTTCGGTCAAATCATCCAGACGCGCGTTGCCGCTCACGAGAAATTTGCCGTTGCCGAGCGGCTCGATGTAAAACTCCGAGCCATCGCGCGGCGCGGCGCCACTGAGAATCTCCTCGACGATATCCTCCATGGTGATGATTCCTTCAATGCCGCCGAATTCGTCAACCACGACGCCCATGCCTTGGGGATGCGTCAGGAAAAGCTTGAGCAATTCCACCGCGCGCATCGTCTCCGAGATAAACGACGGCGCGATCAGTTTCTCGGTGTAATGTTCCGACGGATCGAGCAGGAAAAGTTTTACGTCAATGATGCCGATGATTTGATCAGGCATATCGGCATAAACGGGAACGCGCCGATGTCGTTTCTCCCTCAATCGCGCGATTACTTCCTCGTTAGTTAAATCATCCGGCAACATGAAACTATCCACACGCGGCGTCATGCAGTCCTTCGCCGTTCTATCGCCCAATTTGATGATTTCCTGGATCATCTCGGCTTCGCCTTGGTACAACGTGCCTTCCTCTTCACCGATTTGAAGCAGTGTCCCCAGTTCCTCGTCGCTTAAGCGCGGTCGACTGCGCACATGCGCTGGCGTGAAACGATCGATCACATAATCGCTCACCGACTCGAGTCCGCGGCCGATACGATCGAGAAACGGTATCGCGATTTGCAAGGTGAAAGCGCCGATGGCCGAAAGCTTCGAGGGCGCCGCGAGCGCCACCAGTTTCGGGACCAGGTCGCAGAGCAACACCACGATGGCGAAGATCAAAATGCCGACCAACCATTGCGGAACCCGCCCTGCAAGGGGGCCTTCCCAGAGAAAGAAAAGACACAATATGACCAGAAGCACGTTGACTAACCCGTCTCCCAGCAGCAGCACATTCAAAACGCGGCGCGGATTTTCGCGGAAAAGCTGTATGAAATTCGTCAGGCCTGAATGATTCTCTTCGAGCCGGCGCAGCTGATGCGGTTTGAGCAAAGAGAGCGCTGTCTCCACTCTGGAAAACAGTGCAGAGCAGAAGATCAAAATGGCGATGGCGCCCAGCACAACAGCCAGAGTAAGGGCACTCATTTTTGCGGCGCCAAACCCCGCGCACCTTGCGTGGCCTTTCCGGCGCGAAGGACAGGGGAGGGCGAACGAGGTCCCTCCGAAGAGTTGGTGGTTCGTGGTTTGCTCATCCTCTGAGCCGCAAGCAAGTTAAAGCTCCCGATGAACAAACGCGAGAGGATTTCACAGTGGTTGGCCGAAGCGACTGGGGAAGATGTGAACCCGGACCAGGCAGACGTGGAAAGACACCCGTATTACCGCGCGTTTTTTCGTTGCTGGAACGAGCAGCGGTACTATGAGGCGCACGATGTCTTGGAACAGCTCTGGCTCAACACCAAATCGGCCGATGCCGACTTCTTCAAAGGATTGATCCAGGCGGCCGGCGCGTTCGTGCATCTGCAAAAGCACTTCGAATATCCGTCGCACGCTAAGCACAGCAGGCGCTTGCCTCCCGCGGTGCGTTTGTTTCGGCTAGCGCAGAAAAATCTAGCGAGCTTCACGCCGTGGCATCATGGGCTGGATGTTGCGGCGCTTTGCCAGCTTTTGAGCCGGTACGCCGATGAGATCGTCGCATCGGATTATACAATCAATCCGTGGACACCGGAAACCGCGCCAAAGTTGGGGTAGGGGTGGTTCACCCGAACTGCCCAAGCGATTGAGGTCAATCGCCCCTACCTCGTGAAGATCAATTTGATTCCCGCAATAACCAGCACCGTCGCCAGACAAAGCGAAATTACGCGGACGGCGAAACGCCTGCTCCCCAGATGCGAGCCGATAATGCCGCCAATTATTGCTGCCGCTGCGAGAATGAATCCGAGCGAAGGGATGGTGCGGACTTTTGTGAAGTAGCCAACCAGCCCGGCGATCGAGTTCACCCAGATGAATAGCGCTGAGACAGCGGCGGCTTGTCGAATGTGAGCCCACCGACAAAAAAGCAGGACCGGCGTGAGAAAAATTCCGCCTCCAGTTCCGGTCAGCCCTGCGAGGAATCCGAGCGCTGCGCCCACGCTTATCGCGACCGGTTGCGACGGAGGAGATGTTTGCGGCGGATCGCTACGGCGAATCAGTAGGCGTGCTGCGGAGAATAGCAGCACAACACCAATGAGAATCTTTAGGACTGAAGCAGATGGCTGCAAATAACCACCGAGATATGCTGCCGGAATGGAGAGTAGCGCGAACGGCCAAAACAATTTCCACGAGAAATACCCGACGCGCCAAAACTGGAACGTGCCGATGGACGCGACCAAGATGTTAAGCACAAGGGCAGTTGGACGAATGACAATGGGCGCGATTCCAAACAACGTCATCGTTGCGATGTAACCTGACGCACCAGCGTGACCGACCGACGAATAAAGTAATGCGATTACTCCGATGGCGAGAAACAGAAGAACGAGATGAGTCGTGTCCACTAGGTGACGAATGGCGGATCACTAATGACGAATCAATGATGAATGACGAAAATCTGGGGAGCGCGGGCACCTCGCCCGCTTTTTTCGGCGCCCCGCCGAAAAGCTTCCGATGGTGTCCCGCGAGGCGCGTGACACAGCGGGCGGGGCGCCCGCGCTCCCCGCTTCCTCATTCGCGTTTCCTCATTCTCTCGACAGAGATTCCTCGACTTCGCCCGGAATGACAAGAATCTGATCGTAATAAGATGACGAGCCGCTTCCGCTTTGGCATTCTGGCGTTAGTTTGGTTGGTGACAGCAAATCATAACGATGCTGGCCCGAAACCGGTGGATGCCCCGCGCTCAGAAAGCGCCGCTACAAAAATGAGCGAGCACACAAACCGGCTGGCGCATGAGAAGTCACCATACCTCCTCCAGCACGCGCACAATCCGGTGGACTGGTATCCGTGGGGCGAAGAAGCCTTCGCGAAGGCGCGCCGGGAGAACAAGCCGATCTTTCTCTCAGTCGGTTATTCCACGTGCCACTGGTGTCATGTCATGGCGCATGAATCATTCGAAAGCGAAGAGGTGGCCGCGATCATGAATCGCGAGTTCGTCAACATCAAGGTCGACCGCGAAGAGCGTCCGGACGTTGACCGCGTTTACATGACCTTTGTTCAAGCAACGACAGGCGCTGGCGGCTGGCCGATGAGTGTTTGGTTGACGCCGGACCTGAAGCCTTTTGTTGGCGGAACGTATTTTCCGCCGGAGGAGCGATATGGTCGGCCAGCTTTCAAAAAAGTACTGGAGCGGATCGCAAGAGCCTGGAAGGAAGATCACGATAAAATTGTGGAGCAGGGGAGTAAGATCGTTGAGGCGCTCCGCGAGTCTCAATCAGCTGCACCGGGTGAAGGGAAAATCGACGGATCAGTTGCAGATGCTGCTTATCGTCAAATCGATCGCAGTTATGACCCGAAGGAAGGCGGATTCGGTACTGCGCCGAAATTTCCGCGGCCCGTCACGCTCAATTTTCTCTCGCGATTCTACGCACGCGATCCCAAGAGCGATTCCGGCAAACATGCTCTCGAGATGGCGCTGTTCACGCTGCGCAAAATGGCTGCCGGCGGAATGCACGATCACATCGGCGGCGGGTTTCATCGTTACTCGGTTGATCGTTACTGGCACGTGCCGCACTTCGAAAAAATGCTTTACGATCAGGCGCAGCTCGCCGTCGCCTATCTCGACGCGTACCAAATTTTAGTCGACCCTCACCTTAATCCTCTTCCTAGCCAGGGAGAGGCGGACGCGAAAGCGCCGGTGAGGGTCGAGTTCGAAGCCGTTGCGCGCGGCATTCTGGATTATGTAGCTCGCGATATGACGTCGAAAGAAGGCGGCTTTTTCTCCGCCGAGGATGCCGACAGCCCCGTTGTTGGAATCGATGCTCCCAGTCATAAGACCGCCGAAGGTGCGTTCTATGTCTGGACGAAAAAAGAGATCGATGATGCACTCGAAGATTCGGCCGAGGTTTTCGATTTCCATTACGGCGTTCAAGCGCACGGCAACGCCCCGGAAGGAAGCGATCCGCACGATGAATTCCGCGGAAAAAACATCTTAATCGAGCGCCACACGATCGCTGAAACCGCTCGGCATTTTAAGAAGAGTGAAGGGGAGATTGGGAAGATGCTCATGCGATCGCGCGAGAAATTATTTGCGATCCGAGCGCAACGGTCGCGCCCCCATCTGGACGACAAAATCATTTCCGCGTGGAACGGCCTGATGATCTCCGCCTACGCCCGCGCCGCGCAAGTAATCGACGAGCCGCGTTATCTCGAGATCGCAACGCGTTCCGCAAATTTTGTGCGGACAAAGTTGTACGATCCATCGCGCAAGATTTTGTATCGCAGTTACCGGGAGGACCGAAGCAATATCGAAGGGTTCGCTGACGACTACGCGATGGTGATCCAGGGTCTTCTCGACCTTTACGAGGCATCATTCGATATCGAATGTCTGAAGTTCGCGATCCAGTTGCAGGAGATACAGGACCGCCTGTTCTTCGACGAGAAGAACGGCGGTTATTTCAGCAATAGTGGCCGGGATGAGAGCGTGTTCGTCCGGATGAAAGACGATAATGACGGTGCCGAGCCTGCTGCGAGTTCTATCGCGGCGCTGAATCTTCTGCGGTTATCTCAGATCTATGATGACCGGAATATCGCTGAACGCGCGAAAAAGACGATCGATGCGTTTGCGACGATACTTTTGCAGTTCCCGAGCGGTATGCCGCAGATGCTCGTCGCCGTCCAGAACTCGTTAGGCAAGCCGCGCCAGATCGTGATCGCGGCGAAGAAAGATTCGCCGGGAACCAAAGCATTACTGAAAGAAGTTCATCGCCATTTTCTCCCGAATACAATCGTAATTCTGGCCGATGCGAATGAAGGGCAGAAATATCTCGGCGAAAAAAACGAGGCGGTCCGTGCGATGTCGCTGGTTGAAGGAAAACCAGCCGTGTATGTATGCGAGAATTTCACCTGCAAAGCGCCAGTGACCGACGTGAAACGACTCAGCGACTTGCTGAAGCTGTAGGCCTTGGCCGAGCGCTCCGTTACGCGACGCGGCCGCAGCAGTTCTTATATTTTTTTCCGCTGCCGCAGGGGCAAGGTTCGTTGCGACCGACTTTCGGCAATGAACGGCGAATCGGCAGATCGATCGATACTTCGCCGGGACCTTCGCCGTCTCCATCTCCACCCACTGCGGCCATAGCGCCAACTGGGTGGCGGATGCGCGCGTCAGCGGCTGCTGTTGGCGCGGTTGGCCCTTCCTCGCGGAGGAGGAACTGCGGTAACGTTGCGAGGAAATTCTCGAACGCCTGCAGATTGGAAGTGCTGCGGAACAGATTGTTCAGGACTTCATTCTTAATGTTCGCCATCAATTCGACGAACATGTCGTATGCTTCGGTCTTGTATTCGATGAGCGGATCCTTTTGCGCGTAGCCGCGGAGATAAACGCCCTCGCGCAATGCGTCCATGGCGTAAAGGTGTTCCTGCCACAGGCGATCGATCGCGTTCAAAATGATGTAACGCTCCAGGCTTTTTACGGCAGTCGGTTCTTCGTGACTCGATTTGCGCTCGTAAGCGTTCTTGATCTTTTCGATCAGGAACTGCGTGTTCTCTTCGGCGTTCCGGGTTTCGAATTGCGCTTTCTCCTTAGTCAGCCCCAGTGGAAACGTCGTATTTACCCAGTGGATGAGACCCGTGTAATTCGGTTCCTCCCCACCGAAGTATTCTTTCACTTTTACCGGCACGGCTTCATCGATCACTTCGTAGATGTGCGTGCGCGGTTCCTCGGAATCGATGACTTCATTACGCCAGGTGTAAACGACCTCGCGCTGCATGTTCATGACATCGTCGAAATCGAGTGTGCGTTTTCGGACGAGATAGTTGCGTTGCTCGACCCGTTTCTGCGCTGTCTCAACGGATTTGTTCAGCCACCGATGCTCAAGCTCCTGGCCTTCCTCAAGCCCGAAACGCTCCATGATTTTTGTCATGCGATCGGCGGCCCCAAAGTTCCGCATCAGATCGTCTTCAAAACTCACGTAAAACCGTGATGCGCCCGGGTCGCCTTGGCGTGCGCAGCGTCCGCGCAATTGCCGATCGATCCGTCGGGCCTCGTGGCGCTCCGTGCCGACGACCATTAGTCCACCGACTTCTATGACGCCCGGCCCAAGCTTAATGTCGGTACCGCGGCCAGCCATGTTGGTCGAAATTGTGACCGTGCCTGGTTGTCCGGCCCGCGCCACAATCTCAGCTTCCTGCATGTGAAACTTCGCGTTCAACACGTTGTGCGGGATTTTCTCGCGCTTCAGCATTCGGCTCAGCAACTCCGAAGCTTCCACGCTCACGGTGCCAACCAGCACCGGCTGATTTTTCGCATGAGCTTCTCTGATCTCCTTAATAACCGCGTTGTATTTTTCGCGACGAGTTTTGTAGATCCGATCGTTGTTATCCGTGCGCCGCACCGGCCGATTCGTCGGGACCATGTTGACGTCGAGCTTGTAAATGTCGTGGAACTCTGCCGCTTCCGTCTCGGCCGTGCCGGTCATGCCGGCGAGTTTCTGATAAAGTCGGAAATAATTTTGGATCGTAATGGTCGCCAGGGTTTGCGTTTCGCGGTCGATCTGCACGCCTTCCTTGGCTTCCACCGCCTGATGCAGCCCATCGCTCCAACGGCGCCCTGGCATTTTGCGTCCGGTGAATTCGTCGACGATGACAACCTTGTTGTCTTCGATCACATACTGCACGTCCTTCTCGAACAAGCAGTAGGCACGGAGCAATTGCGAGATGTTGTGGATGCGCTCCGCCTGCGCGTCACAATGCTGTTGGCGCTCCGCTTTTCTCTTGTCCTTCTCCTCGGGCGAAAGCGTCTCGTCCAGATCAATCTCGGTGAACTCGTTGATCAAATCCGGCAACACAAACGCGTTCGGATCATCGGGATTGAGAAAGCTACGGCCCTGCTCGGAGAGATCGGATTCGTTCGATTTCTCGTCGATGGTGAAGAACAATTCTTCCTTGAGCGCAAACAGTTCTTCTTTGCGCGTGTCCTGGTAAAAGGAAAGCTCAGCTTTATCGATGGCGCGACGCTTGTCAGGGTCTTCCATCATGCGCAGAAGCTGCTTATTGCGCGGCTGACCGAGTTTCACTTTGAACATGAGACGACCGCCTATCTCGACGTCGCCCTGCCCAAATTTCTCGATCGCTTCGCTGGCTACGCGGTTGCACAGCATGTTTTGCTTTCGCACCAACTGCTCGATGAGCGGTTTCCATTTGTCGTATTGATGGGTGGAAATCGTCGCCGGACCGCTGATGATCAGCGGCGTCCGCGCTTCATCGATGAGAATCGAATCGACTTCATCGACGATCGCGTAGCAATAGCCGCGCTGCACCTGTTGTTCGCGCGTCGTGGCCATGCCGTTGTCGCGCAGGTAATCGAAGCCGAACTCGCTGTTCGTGCCGTACGTGATGTCCATCGCGTATTGCTCGCGACGCACATCGGGTTCCTGATCGTGTTGAATGCAGCCAATCGTTAGCCCGAGAAAACCGTAAAGTTGGCCCATCCATTCCGCGTCGCGCCGGGCCAGGTAATCATTTACTGTCACGAGGTGCGCGCCTCGGCCAGTAAGCGCGTTGAGGTACAGCGGCAACGTGGCGACCAAAGTTTTACCTTCGCCAGTCGCCATTTCCGCGATTCGGCCCCTGTGCAAAACGATACCGCCGAGCAATTGCACGTCGAAGTGCACCATGTCCCAGACCATCGGCTGATCGCACACCGTGAAGCTGTGTCCCCGATCCTTGAGCCGACGCGCGGCGTTTTTCACCACTGCAAATGCTTCCGGCAAAATTTCATCCAGCTTTTTCCACTGCTCTTGCAGGTCCGGAATCTTCGAGATCTCCTCTTTCCAGTTCGCAGTTTTTGCCCGCAACTCGTCGTCCGACAAGCTCTTGAACTGCTCGTCGAACTCGTTGATCCGGTGAACAGTCGGCGTCAGACGCCTAAGCTCGCGCTGATTTTTCGACCCTAAAATTTTCTTTAAAATCCAAGCAACCATTTGAACCCGTAATATCCGTCAGATTCCTGCACTATCAATCTGTAGCCACGGCCCTTTGGGCCGTCTTCCGTTCATCAAAAGACCTCCAACATGGACCGGCCACAGGCCGGTGGCTACAGGAACACCAAAACGCGCTACAGAAATTTCCGCGGCAAATCGACTGCTCTCCGCAACAGGCGCAGATAATGCGTCCGCGAGATTTGGATACCGCCAAACTGTTGCAGATGCGGCGTGAGCCATTGCGTGTCGAGCAGGACAAACTTGCGCGCGCGCAAATGTTCCACGAGCGCCAGGAGCGCAATCTTGGAAGCATCCGTCACGCGATGAAACATTGATTCGCCAAAGAACGCGCCGCCAACTGCGACACCGTAAAGGCCGCCGGCGAGCCCCTTTTCTTTCCAAGCCTCGACTGAATGTGCGTGACCGAGCTCATGTAATCGCGTGTAGCTGTCGATGATGTCGCGATTGATCCAGGTATTTTCGCGCTCCGCGCATGCTTGGATTACTGCCGAAAACGCCTTGTTGATGGTAATTTCAAAGGGTTGCCTGCGGGTGAGACGGCGCAATGCATGTGGCACATGAAAATCCTCCAGCGGCAGGACGGCGCGCGGGTCGGGCGAAAACCACTCAATCGAGTCGTCGTTCATGGCCATCGGAAAAACACCAAGCCGGTAGCCTTCGAGTAAGAGTTCGGGGTCGATCATGGTCGTTAAAGCTCTGAAACGCTAAACCGTCATTCCGAGCGAAGTCGAGGAATCCCGTTGCATTACTTTTCGGTAGCGTCGCGGGATCCTTCGACTCCGCTGCGCTCCGCTCAGGGATGACCACTTTCTGCTTCCACTCTTCAACCTTCTTGCAATGAAATCGGCGCTTCATAAAATAAACAGATGAGGCCCCTTTCGATTCCACTCGCAATCGCAGTGCTGGCCTTGAGCGGCTGCGCAGACCCGCTCGAACAACGCACCGGGCAGGAAGTGCAAGAGCAGTTCGGGCGCGGCATCACCGGTCAGGGAACGCTTGGGCCGATGGACCGGGGACCCGACGATCCAGCGACGGCGCATAGCGTGCCGCAAACGCATCCGTAGAATGTGAAGACCTCAGAGCCAACGCACTCGAAAATCCTAATCCTTGATTTCGGCTCACAGTACACTCAGGTCATCGCGCGTCGGATCCGGGAATGCCAGGTGTATTCGGAGATCATTCGTTTCGACACACCCGCCGCTGAAATCGCCGCAATGCAACCCAAAGGGCTGATTCTTTCCGGCGGGCCAGCCAGCGTTTACGACAAAGGCGCACCTCAAGTCGATCCGGGAATCTTTTCGTTAGGCATTCCGATGTTGGGAATTTGTTACGGGCTGATGCTGATGGCGCATCATCTTGACGGCCGTGTCGTTTTCACCGGACGACGTGAGTATGGCGCTGGCCTGTTGCACATGGCGAATCGATCGGAACTCTTCGATGGATTAGGCAACCATCTCGACGTTTGGAACAGCCACGGCGACGAAGTCACCGCGTTGCCGAAAGGTTTTCGCGTTGTCGGAACAACCGACGGTTGCGATTTCGCCGCCGTGGAGGATCCGCAACGCAAGCTTTACGGCCTGCAATTTCATCCCGAAGTCGCGCACACACCGCAAGGCAAAGAGATCCTGCAAAATTTCGTCTATCACATTTGCCACTGCGCGATGGACTGGACGATGGGCTCGTTCATCGAAGAAGCTTGCGCGCGCGTTCGTAAGCAAGTCGGCGACGACAAGGTCGTGCTCGGTTTAAGCGGCGGCGTCGATTCGTCAGTGACGGCCGCGCTTCTGCACAAAGCTATCGGCGATCAGCTTACCTGCATTTTCGTGAACAACGGTCTCCTCCGCGCGCGCGAGGAAGAAATTGTGCAGCGCGTTTTCGGCGAAAATTTCCACATCAAACTGAAGTACGTGGACGCCTCAGAGCGGTTCCTGTCGAAACTGCGCGGTGTTACTGATCCGGAGGAGAAACGCAAAATCATCGGCAACGAGTTCATCCGCGTGTTCGAAGATGCAATCGTCGATCTTGCAAGAACTGACGACGGATCGCCGGTTTCCGATCACAAGTTCCGCTTTCTCGCACAAGGCACGCTGTATCCAGATGTAATAGAGAGCGTATCCATCGAGGGGAACCCGGCGCACGTCATCAAGACGCATCACAACGTCGGCGGGTTGCCAGAGAAAATGCATTTCCAGCTGGTTGAACCGATGCGCCAATTATTCAAAGACGAAGTGCGCCAGGCGGGCCTACAACTTGGTTTGCCGAAAGAGATCGTTTATCGCCAGCCATTCCCCGGGCCGGGCCTTGCCGTTCGGATTTTGGGCGAGGTTACGCCCGAGCGACTGTCGATCCTCCGCGAGGCGGACACGATCGTGCAAAGCGAAATGGAAGCCGCCGACTGGTATTACAAGGTCTGGCAATCATTTGCCGTTTTGCTCCCGGTGCAATCCGTCGGCGTGATGGGCGATCAGCGCACCTATGAAAACACGATCGCACTGAGGATCGTCGAGAGCCAGGACGGCATGACCGCCGACTGGGTACGAATCCCTTACGAATTGCTCGCGCGCATTTCCAATCGCATCTGTAACGAAGTCAAAGGCGTTAATCGCGTCGTGTTCGATATCTCCAGCAAACCGCCCAGCACGATCGAGTGGGAGTGAATTGATTTACGATTGCCGATTGTCGATTTGCGATTGAGAAAGGCGGACTCACCCAATCTGTGCGATGGCGCTCATGAACTCCGGGAAATCTTTGCCGTTGCGCGCGGCATGATTGAGCGCGTCGAGGCGTGCGTCCATCGCGGCTTCGGGCAGGGCGACGCGGTGTGAGTAGGCGCCGTTTGAAAAGACGATTTCGTCCCATTGAATGGACGAGATCTGGTCGTTGAAACGCGCCACTGCGCGGCCCCGGAAAAACGCGCGCGTGGTTTCCGGTGGATTAAAGATTGCAGCTTTGATTTCGTCCTCCGTAGTGACGCGGCGCATCAGGCCTTTGCGAACCAATTCGTAGTACAACCCGCGATCGAGATCGAGATTGTGATACTCGAGGTCGATCGATTGCAGCCAGGGATCGCTCCAGGAAAGTTTCTCGTCCTGCTGCAACGCATCGAGCAGGAATTTTTTAGCGGACCAATCGACGCGATCTCGCGTTGACATCGGGTCGCGTTCGAGATCGTTCAGCACATTTTCCCATTCGGACAAAATCCATGCGTGCTCGTCGTCTGGCGGATTGCGCCACAGCTTGCTGGCAGCGCACAAATAAATTCGTTGCACATCAATGGCAGAAATTTTGCGGCCGTCCTTCAATTCGATGATCCAATCGTAAGTTTGATCGCGACTAATCGATTTGTGGGTGTCAACCGGTTGCGCAATTTCCAGCTGTGGCGCTTCGCCACGCTCGATCAGATCCAGAACCAGCGCGGTGGTCCCAATCTTCATCGCCGTGGCCCATTCGCTCATGTTGGAATCGCCCAGGATTACGTGAAACCGGCGGTAGCGACTCGCATCCACATGCGGCTCATCGCGCGTGTTGATAAGCGGACGACGATTCATCGTGTCGATGCTCACCACCACGCTGAAGAAATCGGCGCGTTGCGAAATTTGATAGATTTCCGGATCTCCCTGGCTGCTCTCGCCTTCAATCCCCATTTTCCCCGCGCCGGAGAAAATCTGGCGCGTGACAAGAAACGGCAGGATGCCGGCGACAATCCGATCCCACGGGATATCTCGGGTCATCAGGTAGTTGTCATGGCAACCGTAACTGTGGCCGGCAAAATCGGTGTTGTTCTTGTAAAGGCGGACCTCGTAGCCGGGAGGTAGTTTTAGATTTCGGCGGCGTGCGCATTCTGCGAGGATGCGCTCGCCGGCTTTATCCTGGCTGGCGATCTGCTGAAGAGTTGTGCATTCTGGCGTCGAATATTCCGGGTGCGCGTGATCGTTGTAGAACCGCGCGCCGTTGGAAAGCACGAGGTCGCTTTTTATTTCTTCGAAGCTAAGTGGGCGACGTTTGTCGATCTCGTAGTAAGCCGACTCGTCGGTGTCCTGAAGTAATTCCCGAGCACGAAATCCGCGGGCGTCGAGGTGTGGATCTTCGAGGTCATAATCCCATTTCATCAGCGCGCCGTGATCGGTGTAACGGCGCACCAACTCGATCGATTCGGCCACCACATCCACCGTCTCAGCACCGGACAGCGTGATGCCGTACTCCGTCTCCAGCCCAAAGACGCGTCTCATTTGATCCCTGCTCTCCTCATCGTGCCGCAACACTCTTCACCATCGATCTTTCACGCAGATGGTCACAAAATATATAATTTCTCCCAAGGCAGGCGGATTGCTGGTAACCGCGGGGGTTCGGCCATATACGCGGGAAGCTGTCAGCTTCCTCTACAGTCTGAAATCACCGTTTGCACGCGCATTAAATCACCGACGTTGTGTGCACGCGGGCGTCCGACACTGGCCTGACCGGTGAAATCTTCACGACGTTTTCCGGATCGTAATCGATCAATTTGAGCCAATCCTCGGTAATGTCGGTGGCCGGGAAAATATCGTTCTCCGCGTACTCTGCATTGAAGGCGAGTTGCAGGTCCGTTTCCCGGATCCCTTCGTCCTGTTGAGTTCCGATGGCCCGTTTAATCGCGATCGCTTTCGCGCGCTCCACGATTGACGCGATGATCGCGCCGCTGATGAGATCGCTGCGGTAAAGCGTTTCTTTGCGACCGCTGCGCAGGGTCACTTCCAAAAATTTATTTTGATCACGATGGGCAAATTGCCAGTCAACAAACCGCTCGATCAAGCGTTCGATGGACGCACCGATTCCATCAGCCTCCTTTGCCAGCACGCCATCATATGGCAAATTGTCGGTGAGATAGATGCGGTAAATTTCGCGCGTGCCTTCCTTGTCCGGACGATTGACTTTAATCTTTCGGTCGATCCGCCCTGGACGCAAAATTGCGGGATCGATCAGATCCGCGCGGTTCGAAGCGAGAATGATCACGACGTCATTGAGCGAATCGATTCCATCCATCTCCGAGCAGAACATCGGCACCAGCGTGGAAAGAATGTTCGAGTGTCGTGATGCGCGTCGTGTGCCGAGGATCGATTCGGCTTCGTCGATAAAAAGGAACGGCATGAAATCTTCTTTTCGTTTCTCGCGCGCAGTAGTAAAAATTTCGCGCACCATTCGTTCCGACTCGCCTACCCACATGTTGAGGATCTCGGGACCTTTCACGTGCATAAAATATTCGCGCATCTCAGTCCCGGTTTTTGCGCCGAGTTGCTTCGTCAAATTGAATGCAGTCGCCTTGCCGATGAGTGTCTTGCCGCAGCCTGGTGGGCCGTAAAGCAGAAAACCTTTCGGTGTAGCATGCTGAAATCTCGTGAAAAGATCAGGATGCAACAGCGGCAACTCAATCGCGTCCTTGATTGCTTGCAGCGCCATTTCCTGGCCGCCAACTTTTTCCCACGGCAACTCCGGCACGGTGTCGAGGTAGTATTCGTCCGATTTAGTGCTCGAGAGCATCTCCAACGCCATGCGGTAATTGGAATCAACGCGGACTTCGTCGCCCGATTTCAAGTTGGAGTGGACAAGTTCTGAGGAGCGTTGCAGCACCATTGAATGCAAGCCATGTTCCGACCCCACGCGCAATCTGTCTTTGCCAATTACCTCGGTGATTTTCGTTACCGGGCCGGCGGTCTCGAATCCCAGATCACCAACGATGACGAATGCTTCGTTGACCAAAACGCGTGTACCTTTTTTCAATCTTGAGAGCGGTATGCGCGGATCGACATTGCAATAATAATCGGCTCCTCCCACGACAATGTGCGCTGTCTCCTTTGAAGTGGCACCGAGAAACGTGCCGATCCGGTTCGCGGGAGAAGTCACTTTCTTGACGACTTCCTCGAGCTTCTCAATCATCCGGCGCGCCTCGATCATCGTTTCCTGCTGATCGAGAATCTGCGGGCGCAGTTGCAATAATTCACGCCGAACTGGATCGCCCGGCGGCAGTGATCCGATCGCTTGATCGAATGAATCAAGGAGATTTTCCCGACCGGGGTCTCCTTCCCCTCCCTGCAATCCCTCACTGCGCTCGTCGCTCATTATGGTTTGGGTCAATCCGCCGAACCGAGTTAATTATACCGCCCTCAGGCGTGTTCGCAATGTTCGACGCTACGCATCTCCAAAATGTTCAACCGCGACGTTGATCGTGTTGTTGCGGAAAAGTGATCTTGACCGCCATTGCGCTCGCAACAAAGGAATCGAACGAGTGCCAACACCGACTGAACAGTTGCGACTAAAGATGTGCGCCTTTACACTCTGTTTCTTCCGCTGGAGCCTTAGCTCAATTGGTTAGAGCGCCGCCCTGTCACGGCGGAGGTTGCGGGTTCGAGCCCCGTAGGCTCCGGTTTCTCAACGCGATTTCTCTGCCACCGCTGCTGGAAATAAAGCCGGTTTGCGCTACACTGACGCAGCGTTTTTCCCTAGGTGCAACACAACGAAGACTATGTGCTGGGAGTTCTCCACGACGGAGGACTCCTCACCCGCAAGCAAATCGATAGCGCGCGCGCGCGTCTGAACGGCGAGCCCGGCGTGCTCGATGTTTTGATTAACGACGGCGCTCTGTCGGAGGTGGACGTCTCGCGAACGCTCGCTGCGCAAGCGCACATGGATTGGATCGACATCTCCACGATGATCATTCCGCCACAGGTCATCAACGAGATCCGGGGCGAAGACGCGCGGCGTTTCAAAGTAATCCCAGTCGCGTTTGGTGAGAGCGGGCTCGTAGTCGCAGTCGGTAACCCGTTAGACATCGATACCGTCGACAGTTTGGGTTTCCTCCTGCAACGCGAGTTGGAACTGGTTTGCACGAGCCCGAAAAAAATTCGCGAAGCGTTGATCAAATATTACGGCACGGCCGATGAAGCGGCGGACGTGCTGCAAAAGGAACTTGGCGAGGATATCGACCTTGGTTTGGAAATTGGCGATGGGACGGAAGCGAGCCCAATCGATGAAGCAGACGCGCCGATTGTGCGGCTCGTGTCGATGTTATTGATCGAGGCGCATCGTGCCGGCGCGAGTGACATTCACCTCGAACCGATGGACAAGAAATTTCGCGTCCGATTTCGCGTCGACGGGGTGCTGCAGGAAATGCAATCGCCGCCCAAACGTCTGCAATCAGCCATTATGAGCCGGCTCAAGATCATGACTGGTTCGATGAGTATCGCGGAGAAACGCCTGCCGCAGGATGGCCGCATCCAGGTAAGGATTAAAAAGAAGCCGATCGACCTTCGCGTCTCGACAATGCCCACAAATCACGGTGAGAGCATGGTCTTGCGCATTCTCGATAAATCAAGCTTGAAGCTTGGATTGCCGGAGCTTGGATTTTTATCGGACGACCAGGAAAGCTTCGAGCGCCTGATCAGATTGGCGGAGGGGATTCTCCTCGTGACTGGGCCGACAGGCTCCGGCAAGACGACCACGCTTTACGCCTGTCTCAATTACATCAACAAACCGGACCGCAAAATCATTACGGTCGAAGAACCGATCGAATACCAGATGACGGGGATCAATCAGGTGCAGGTGAACACCGAAATCGGCATGACATTTCCAGCCGCGTTGCGTTCCATACTTCGCCAGGCGCCGAATATCATCATGATCGGCGAAATTCGCGATCTTGAGACGGCGAGCATCGCAACGAACGCGAGTCTCACCGGCCATCTTGTTTTCAGTACGCTGCACACCAATGACGCGCCTTCGGCTGTCGCGCGTTTAATCGATCTCGGCGTGCAGCCGTTTCTCGTCGCGTCTTCGGTCCGCGCTGTGTTGGCGCAAAGGCTGGTCCGTCGTTTGTGTAGCAACTGCAAACAACCGGGCGAACTTACGGACACCGAGTTGCGCGCGCTTGGAATTGAGCCTGGACAGCTTTTGGATGCACAAGTGATGAGGCCAGTCGGCTGCGAGCTGTGCCGTCAGATCGGCTACAAGGGCCGAATGGGCATATTCGAAATTTTTGTCATCGACGATGAAGTGCGCCACATGATCAACAGACGCACCTCGACCTTTATCCTGCGGCAACGAGCCCGCGAACTGGGCATGCGAACATTACGCGAAGACGGCGTGCGCAAGGTGCTGGGCGGTCTGACTTCTGCCGAAGAGGTCATCTCAATAACCGTGGGCGACGTGAGCTAAGGATGTTACATCGTTAAATCGTGAATTGTTACATCGTTTAAATGACCGAAAAACAACTCGCCGAATTCTTTGTCGAGCAGCGCGTCCTGCAACCTTCGCAGGCAGAAGATGTGTTGAGCGAAGTAGAGTTGAACGGTAAAACGGTCGCGCAGGCCATGATCGATGGCGGCTTCATTGATGAACCGAGCTTTTATGAAACGATTGCCAACGGCCTTGGCACTGAATTCCTCGATCTGAGGCAGCACGAAATTGCGCCGACGATTCTACGTCTCATTCCCGGCGGCCTGGCGCGATTGCACGGGGTGCTGCCGATTGACATGAGCGAAACCGCGCTGCGAGTGGCACTGGTAGATCCGTTTGATCTGCACGTTGCTGAGGACCTACGCTTCGCACTTGGCAAAGACATTCAGGTAGTCGTGTCGCCGCCGGAGCAAATCGAGGAGCTGATCAAGCAGTATTACGGCACCGATACGACGAGCATGGAGGAAGTGCTCAAGCAGCTCGGCGAAGTCGGTGAAGCGCTGCAATTGCGCGAGACCGACGGCGAAGCTGCGGTTGAAGCGGAGGCGAATGCGACGCCGATCATCCGTTTTGTGGATCTCATTCTTTACCAGGCGATCCAGGACCGCGCGAGCGACATTCACTTCGAGCCGTTCGAAAACGAATTCAAAATCCGCTATCGCGTCGATGGTGCGCTTTACGAAATTTCGCCGCCGCCGCGGCATTTGGCGCTGCCGGTGATTTCGCGCGTGAAAGTCATGGGGAACATGAACATCGCCGAAAGACGGCTGCCGCAAGATGGCCGGATTCAAAAGCAGATCGCGGGGCGCAGTGTTGATCTGCGAGTTTCAACCTTACCGACGCAATTTGGCGAAAGCCTCGTGCTGCGCGTGCTCGATCGCAGCATCGTCAATCTGGACCTGGAAGCGCTCGGCATACCGGATTACATCTACAATTTCCTGCTCGAAATGATCGAGCGACCGAACGGAATTTTCATCGCCACCGGACCGACCGGCTCGGGAAAAACGACTACGCTTTACTCCTGTTTGCGCAAGATCAACACAATCGATTCGAAACTGATCACCGCAGAGGAGCCAGTCGAATACGACCTCGAAGGGATCGTGCAGGTACCGGTGAACGAAGCGATCGGCTTAACCTTTGCGCGCGTGTTGCGGCACTTCCTGCGCCAGGACCCCGACCGCATTATGGTTGGCGAGACCCGCGATCTCGAGACGGCGCAAATCGCCATTCAAGCATCGCTCACCGGACATCTGGTCTTCACAACCCTCCACACGAACGATGCGCCGGGTGCAATTACGCGCTTGATCGATATGGGCGTGGAACCCTTCCTTATTTCGTCAACGTTGGAAGCTGTTCTTGGTCAGCGGTTGTTGCGCAGCATCTGTGCTCATTGCCGCGCGCCGTACCAGCCGAATGACGCTTTACTGGCTGAACTCGGCATCTCGCGCCGCGACATCGGCGACAAGCAATTCTTCTACGGCAAAGGTTGCGACACGTGTAACAATACCGGTTACAAAGGACGGAAAGGAATTTACGAGCTTCTAAGGATCACAGATCCAATTCGTGAATTGATCAACGAACGCGCGCCAACAGTTACGATCAAACAAAAAGCGATCGAGCTTGGAATGAGTACGCTGCGCCAGGACGGCTTACGCAGCATCTTTGCAGGCGACACGACGATCGAAGAAGTGCTGAAATACACGTAAACCATGACGAGGCAGTGATGCTCGACATAAACCGCTGATTAATTAGAATAGCCCCATGCCACGCTTCAACTACGTAGCTCTTGACGCCCGGGGACAGGAAGCATCCGGATTACTCGAAGCCGTTTCAAGCAGCGCGGCAATCAGTCAACTGCGTCAGTCCGGTTATTTCCCGACCAGCGTCATCGAGGAAGCCATAATCAGTTCCGACGGCAAGGAAACTCGTCGACGGACAACAACGGCGGCGGGCATGACGAAACCGCGCGCGAAAAAAGGCATCGTTCTTTTCCAGCGCAGAAAAGTTAAGTCAAAAGTCCTGATGATCTTTACTCGCCAACTGGCGACGCTGATCGATTCCGGCTTGCCTCTGCTGAGAAGCTTACACGTTCTGGCAAAGCAGGAACGCGACAAACTAATGAAAAGGACAATCGACAAGCTCGCCGACTCTGTGCAGAGCGGCAGCACGTTTTCCGATGCATTGGCGCTGCATCCGAAGATCTTTAACGATCTGTACGTCAACATGGTCAAAGCGGGCGAGGTCGGCGGCGTGCTCGAATTGGTGCTTACGCGGCTTTCCGAATTTCAGGAGAAAGCCGCCAGGATTAGAAACAAGATCCTCTCGGCGATGGTGTACCCGATCATCGTGATGACGATGGCGGTGGGAATCCTGTGTTTCTTGCTCGTGTTCATTGTCCCGCGGTTCGAGGAAATTTTTCACGACCTGCTCGGCGATAAACCGCTGCCGCCCGTCACGCAGTTCGTTCTCGGCGTCAGCGGTTTCATGAAAAATCACGGCTTGGTTTTGCTCGGAGCCATAGTGGCCATTGGTTTTCTTTATAACTTCATCGGTCGCACACGTAGAGGGCGGCTCGCGATTGATAATTTCAAACTGCGCATGCCGCTCTTCGGCAACTTGAATCGCAAAACGGCAATCTCCCGTTTCGCGCGCACACTGGGAACACTGGTCACGAGCGGTGTTCCGATTTTGCAGGCCTTAAATATCACGCGTGAGACTGCGGGCAATGCCGCCATCGCTCGCGCAATCGCGCGGGTGCACGACAGCGTCAAAGAAGGCGAATCGATCGTGCAACCGCTCGAAGCGAGCAAAGTCTTTCCGCCAATGGTCGTCAGCATGGTCGATGTGGGCGAAGAGACCGGCAAACTTCCCGAGATGCTTCTAAAGGTCGCGGACGTGTACGATGACGAGGTCGACAACGCAGTGGCCGCTCTCACCTCCATGCTGGAACCGATCATGATCGTGTTCCTGGCGGTGATCGTCGGCACGATCGTGCTGGCTCTCTTCACGCCGCTTATCAGCATCATCACCGGCTTGCAACAACAAACGTGAGCTGCCTACGGCACGAATGCCGAAATCCGAATGACGAATGTCGAAGGAATGACAAAATGACGAATATCGAAGAAGTCACGGCGGATGTGCTTCGTCATTCGAGCTTCGGCATTAATTCGTCATTCGTCATTCGTCATTCGTCATTTCGACGCGCCTTCACTCTCATCGAGCTGGTCCTCGTCGTTGGCATCATCACTGTTCTTGGGGCATTGGTTTTAAGCACGGTCGGCTACGCGCGGAAGAAAGGCGCTCGGGCCCGGGCAGAAACCGAAATCGCTGCGATATCGGCTGCGTGCGAAAACTACAAGGCGGATAATGGCGTCTATCCTGCCAATTCAGATACTAATGCCCTGAACGCCCAAACATCCGTCGACCCCACCGGTTATCAGGCGGCCAGCCTGCACCTCTATAACGCGTTATTTGGGGCAACCGCAGGCAGTCGTACTCCAAACACCGGAGCGAGATCGTATTTTGTGTTCAAGCCGAATATGCTATTTCCGGCCGACCAAACCCAAACTGTGCAGTATATTCAAGATCCGTTTGGCAACAGCTACGGCTATTCTACCATCGACAATCCAATTGCGAATCCGAGCCCAACGCCAGGTTATAATCCCACGTTTGATCTCTGGAGCAGTGCAGGCGGGACGACTGCAAACGACGTCTCCAAGTGGATCAAAAACTGGTAGCGGTAGCCACCGCCCCGTGGGCGGTCTGTTGTGAACTTTAGCCCTGACGGCCCACAGGGCTGTGGCTACAACTGATTTTCGTGTTGCCGACTGGTAAGCGGCGTCTGACACAGACGCCCTACAAGTTTCGCGCGCGCGACTTCCTACCCTTCGGTCGTGCGCACCACGACTTCGACGCGGCGATTGGGACTTTGCTCTTCGATTGAGCCGTTCGCGGACGCGCGGAATTTCGTTGCACCGTATCCACGCGTCTGGATTTGCGCCGGATTGATTCCCATCGCC
>WNFU01004956.1_pt1 | contig 24189 bp, 19 predicted proteins | sample 5400121 | NCBI WGS metagenome assembly WNFU01 (sample SAMN13153360, study PRJNA577476) | soil metagenome | isolation source: 100 cm soil or saprolite under grassland replicate 1 | place: USA:California | collected 2016-06-15
ATCCCGCCGCCCAGCCGGGACATGGCCTCGCCCCATCCGCGCAGGCGGGGCAACAGGTAGTTGAGCTGGGCCAGCTCGACCTGCGCCTTGCCCTCCCGGGACCGCGCGTGCAGGGCGAAGATGTCGAGGATCAGCGAGGTCCGGTCGACCACCTTGGTCCCCAGGCGCTCCTCCAGGTTCCGGAGCTGCCCCGGGGAGAGCTCGTCGTCGAGGATCACGGCCTCGGCGCCGCCGCGGTGCACCGCGTCGTGGATCTCCTGGAGCTTGCCCTTGCCCACGAACGTGGCGGGGTCGGGGTCCGCCCTGCTCTGGACGACGCGGGCCACCGGCTCGGCGCCGGCCGTCTCGGCGAGGGCGGCCAGCTCGTCCAGCGCCTCCTCGCTCATCCCGGGGCCGGCTCCCACCAGGACCGCGCGCTCGCGGACCCGGGGACGCCAGGTCGCGGACAGCGGGGACTCGGACACGGAACGGTCAGGCATGCAGGACCCGGCGGTTCGAGGAGGGGCTCGCGGGCGAAACTTCCCCCAAAAGCAAGAGACGCCGGGAGAGGATCCCGGGAAGCGCCCCTTTCCCCGGAGTTGGGTCCGGCGTCTCTTTCGACCCGTTGTGTACCCACGCCGCGAGGACTGAAACGGCGGATGTGTGGCGAATGGTGAAGAACCGGCCGGCTCGTTCCTCCATCAGCGTTCGACGGCCTCCGCGATCCGGTCCATGGCCACGGCCAGCTGCTCGTCCGGCACGGTGAGCGAGATGCGGACGTACCCCTCACCCCCGGCGCCGTACCCCCGCCCCGGGGCGACGACGACCCCGGCTCGGTCCAGCAGCATGTCGGCGAACGCCGCCGAGGGCTGGCCCCCGGGCGTCGGCACCCACACGTAGATCGAGCCGAGGGGTGGATCGAGGTCCCACCCCATCCGGTTCAGCGTGCCCACCACCACGTCCCGCCGCTTCTGGTAGAGCGCGCGCAGCGCGTCGAGGTGGTCCATGGGGCCGGACAGCGCCGCGATGGCCGCCCGCTGCACCGCGTTCCAGATGCCGGAGTCGAGGTTGGTCTTCAGCGTCGCCAGGGCCCGGACGGCGTCCGCGCTCCCCACGCAGAACCCGATCCGCCACCCGGTCATGTTGAAGCCCTTCGACAGTGAGTGGAACTCGAGGGCCACGTCGCGCGCGCCCGGCACCTGGAGGATCGACGGGGCCACGTACCCGTCGAACGTGATCTCGGAATAGGCCGCGTCGTGCGCGAGCAGCAGGTCGTGCTCCCGGGCGAACCCCACGGCGTCCTCGAACGTGGACAGGTCCGCGACCGCCGCGGTGGGGTTCGACGGGTAGTTCAGCCACACGAGCTTGGTCCGGTCCGAGACCGCCCCCGCCGCGGCGCCGAAGTCCGGCAGGAACCGGCGATCGGCCTCGAGCGGCAGCGGCACGGCCGTCCCGCCCGCCAGCATGGTGGCGATCTCGTACACCGGGTACCCGGGGTCCGGGACGAGGGCCTCGTCCCCCGGGTCCACGAACGCCACCGCCAGGTGCGCCAGCCCCTCCTTCGACCCCAGCAGGGGGAGCACCTCGGTGTCGGGGTCGAGCTCCACGCCGAAGCGGCGGCCGAACCAGTCGGCGATGGCCCGGCGGAGCTCCGGCATCCCGTAGTAGGAGGGGTACCGGTGGGTGCTCGGATCGAGGGCCGCCTCGCGGGCGGCCTCGACCACGTGCCCCGGCGTCGGCGAATCCGGGTCCCCCACCCCGAGCGAGATGATGTCGGAGCCCTGGGCCCGCCGCTGCGCGATCTTGCGGTCGAGCTCCGCGAACAGGTATGGGGGGAGGGTCTCGACGCGCCGGGCGACCCTCACGCGGTCGCCTCCCGAGCCGCCCACGTCCGCCGCAGGCGTTCCACCTCGACCCGCCCCTCGAAGACGCAGGCCGCCGGGCCGGTCATCAGCACCGGCCCGTCCGGCAGCCAGTCCAGGTCGAGCGCACCGCCCGGGAAGTGGACCCGGCCCCGGCGGCGGGTGATGCCGGCGAGGTGCGCGGCGACGAGCGACGCGCAGGCGCCGGTCCCGCAGGCCATGGTCTCCCCCACGCCTCGCTCCCACACCCGGACCCTGATCCCATCGGGTGCCGGGGCCACGAACTCCACGTTCGTCCGGCTGGGGAACCGGGGGTCGTGCTCCAGCACCGGGCCGACGCGAGTGACGTCGATCTCCTGGGGGTCGCGATCCACGAACAGCACCAGGTGGGGGTTCCCCATCGAGACCGCGGACGCGATGAACGTCCCGCCCTCCCACTCGAAGGGCTGGGCCAGGAAGGTCTGGTCCGGGGCGCCGGCCATGGGAACGTCGCCCAGGGCGAACGAGGGGGCGCCCATGTCCACCGTGACCGAGCGGACCTCGGGCCCCTCCACGTCGAGCCGGATGTGCTTCAGGCCCCCTCGGGTCGCGACGGCGAGCTCGGTCCTGTCCGTCAGCCCCCGCTCGTAGGCGAGCTTGCCCAGGCACCGGATGCCGTTGCCGCACATCTCGGCGGGCTGCCCGTCCGCGTTCGAGTAGTCCATGAAGAAATCGGCCTGCTCCGCCTGGTCGCCCAGGCCTGCCGCCCTGGCGCCCTCGCCGGCCGTGACCCGGATGAGCCCGTCGGCGCCCACGCCGAAGTGGCGATCGCACAGCGCGGCGACGAGGTCGGGCCCCAGGCGCAGCTCGTCCCCCACGTCCTCGACCATCACGAAGTCGTTCCCGGTCCCGTGGTACTTCGAGAAGGACAGCAGGCCCGCGGCCCGGTCGTCGACGCGAGCCCCGGCCCGGCCCGGTTCGGTCTCGAGTTCCAGCTCACGCATCGGTGAAATACTCCACGAGGTCGTCGACGATGCCCATCGCCCCCTCCGGTCCGACCCGGAACCACCGGATCCGAGGATCTCGCCGGAACCACGCCATCTGCCGTCGGGCCAGGGCGCGGGTTCGCTTCACGGTGCCGGCGATGGCTTCGTCCAGGGTGCTCCGTCCGGCCAGATGGTCGACCATCTCAGCGTACCCGATGGCCTGCCCCGCGGTGAGGGAAGGGCCGACCCCGTTCTCCACGAGCGCGCGCACCTCGGCCAGGAAACCGTGCTCGACCATGCCCCGCACCCGGTCCTCGATGCGGGCCCGGAGCACCGCGGGCTCCATATCGATACCGGCGGCATGGACCCGATCCGCCGGATACACCTCCCACCCCGCGGCGTACTCGGAGAAGGGCCGCCCGGTGACCGCGGCGACCTCCAGGGCCCGGACCGTCCGGCGCACGTTCGACGGCTCGATCTTCTTCGCCGCTCCGGGGTCGAACGACCGGAGGCGCTCGTACAGGGGGCCGGCTCCCACGGCGACGGCCTCGGCCTCGAGCGCTCGACGCGTCTCCGGATCGGTCCCCGGGAACTCCAGCCCGTCGACGACCGCGCGGTAGTACAGCCCGGACCCTCCGACCAGCACCACGCCGCGACCCCGGCGGCGGACCTCCGCGACCGCGGCCCGGGCCAGGGCCTGGAACTGCGCCACGGAGAACACGTCGCCGGGTTCGGCCACGTCCAGGAGATGGTGGCGAACCCTGGTCCGCTCGGCGGCGGAAGGCTTCGCGGTGCCGACGTCCATGCCCCGGTACACCAGCATGGAGTCGATGGACACGACTTCGGCCCCCAGGCGTTCCGCGACCTCGATCCCCGCGGCCGTCTTCCCGGACGCCGTCGGGCCGACCAGCGCGAGCGGACGATCGTTCACGACGCCGCGGCGGCGGGCTCCCGGTCGACCGTGACCGACCGGGCGGGCCGCGCGTCCCGGGCGTCCAGATGGTGGGGATGCGCGCCGGTGACGGTCACGTCGAGGAACTCACCGGGCCGGGGCTCCCCCTCGAAGTGGACGACCTTGTTCGATCTCGTGCGGCCCTGGGCGCCGCCCTTGCGTCCCTCGCCCTCGACCAGGACCTCGACCGTGCGACCCTGGAGCGCCCGGTTGCGTTCCAGGGAAATCCCCTCCTGGAGCGCGACCAGCCGGTCGAACCGCTCCTGCACGACCTCCTTGGGAACCTGGTCCTCGAGGCCGGCGGCGCGCGTGCCCGGACGCGGCGAGTACTGGAACGTGTAGGCGGAGTCGAAGCGGGCCTCCTCCACGACCCGGAGCGTCTCCCGGAAGTCCCCCTCGGTCTCGCCGGGGAAGCCGACGATGATGTCCGTGGAGAACGCGACCTCGGGGATGGCCTCGCGGATGCGGAGGACCCAGGCCAGGTACCGGGCCTGGCGGTAGGACCGGTTCATCAGGTGCAGGACCCGGTCGGAGCCCGACTGGAGCGGGAAGTGGATGTGCTCGCACACGTTCTCGCTCTCGGCCATGGCCGCGATGACGTCGTCGGTGAAGTGGGCGGGATGGGGGCTGGTGAACCGGATCCGCCGGATGCCCTCGACCTCGTTCACGGCTCGCAGGAGGTCCGCGAACAGCGGCCGCCGGCTGGAGCCGGGCACGGTGATGTCGCGCCCGTAGGTGTTCACGTTCTGTCCCAGGAGCGTGACCTCGACCACGCCCTGGCCGGCCAGCCCCTGCACCTCCGCGAGCACGTCGCCGATGGCCCGGGACCGCTGCGGTCCCCGGACCAGCGGCACGATGCAGAAGGTGCACCGGTTGTCGCAGCCGACGCTCACCGACACCCAGGCCCGGTGACGGTCGCCCCGAACGGCGGGAAGCGCGCTCGGGAACACCTCGGTGTACTCGCGTACGTCCATCTGCGGGCCCTCGCGCTCGGCGAGCCGCACCAGGTCGAGGAGCGAACCGATGGCGTGCGTCCCCACCACGACGTCGACCCACGGCGCGCGCTGGAGGATTCGCCCCTGCTGCCCGTACAGGCGGTTGTCCGCGTTCTCCCGGATCGCGCAGGTGTTGAACACGACAACCTCCGCGTCGCCGAGTTCCTCGGTGGGGACCATGCCGCCCGCGGTGAGCAGGCCGGCGATTCGTTCGGAGTCGTGCTCGTTCATCTGGCATCCGAACGTGCGAATGAGGAAGCGGCCGCTCACGTGCCCGAATCTAGCAGAGGTGCGAGCGGCCGCTCCCAGGTCCGGATGCCGTCCGGGTCCGGAGATCCAGCTTCTCGCGGCCGGATTACTCCACCGCGGTCAGCGTCCCAGCGGGCGCGGCCACCACCCGCCGCGTTCCCAGGAACCCGCCGGCCATGGCGACGATGCCCCCGGCCAGGCAGACCCACGCCCCGACGCCGGGGAGCTGGTCCGTGGGAGCCCGGTACAGCTCGATCACGAAGAGCACGAACCCGGCGATCCCGAGCGTGCCGACAAGCCGGGTCAGCCACCCGGAGCGGGGCGCGAGCCCCACGATCGCCAGCAGCCCCAGCACGATCATGGCGAAGCCGACGGTCCGCCAGAACTGCCCCGTCGTGGTGAACGTGGTCTGGATGAACGCCCGGTCGTCCATCCGGACGCCCCGCATCCCTACGAGCCAGTCCATGAACGCGCCGACGATGAGGCCGGCCGTGCCGAGCAGCGTCAGCGCGATCCGTGCGGCGAGGCCCGCCGCGCTGTACCCCGATGTCGCGGCCACCGGTGGGGCCCCCTCGTACGCATGCGTATGCGTGCGCGTGACGTGTTCGTATGCAGGTTCGCCCATGGCAAAACCCCCTTTCTCACAAGGGGATTCTTCCCGCTGAAACGGGTCGAAAAACCGCAAGGATGCGCATGCACGCAACCTGGGCGACCCGTCGAGCGGCGGCGAGCCCTACTTCGCGTACTCGATTGCCCGGATCTCCCGCACCACCGTGATCTTGATCTGGCCGGGATACTGGAGCTCCTCCTCGACCTGCTTCGCGATGTCCCGGGCCAGTACCTGCGCGGAGAGGTCGTCGACGGACTCCGGCTTCACCATCACCCGGACCTCCCGCCCGGCCTGCATGGCGAAGGTCTTCTCCACCCCCGGGTAGGACTCGCAGATCTGCTCCAGCCGCTCCAGGCGTTTCACGTAGGTCTCGAGGCTCTCCCGCCTGGCCCCGGGCCGTCCACCGGAGATGGCGTCGGCGGTCTGGGCCAGCACCGCCTCGATGGTCCGCTGCTCGACCTCGCCGTGGTGGGACTCGATGGCGTGCACGACCTCTGGCGGCTCCTTCAGCCGGCGGGCCAGCTCGGCTCCGATGAGGGCGTGCGACCCCTCGACCTCGTGGGTGACCGCCTTTCCGATGTCGTGCATGAGCGCGCATCGCTTCACCAGGTGCGGGTCGACGCCGAGCTCGGCGGCGAGGCCGGCCGCGATGTGGGCCGACTCCACGAGGTGCTTCAGGACGTTCTGGCCGTAGGAGGTGCGGTACCGCAGCCGGCCCAGGACCTTCACCATCTCGGGGTGGACGTCGGTGATGGCGACGTCCGCGAGGGCTCCCTCCCCGGCCCGCTTGATCTCCTCCTCGACCTCCCGGGTGGAGCGCTCGTACATCTCCTCGATCCGGGCCGGGTGGATGCGGCCGTCGGAGACCAGCTTCTCCAGGGTGAGCCTGGCGGTCTCGCGGCGGACGGGATCGAAGCACGACAGCACGACCGCTTCCGGCGTGTCGTCGATGATGAGGTTCACCCCGGTGAGGGCCTCGAAGGCCCGGATGTTGCGGCCCTCCCGGCCGATGATGCGGCCCTTCATGTCGTCGGAGGGAAGGGGGAAGACCGAGACGGTCGACTCCGCGGTCTGCTCCGAAGCGACCCGCTGGATGGCGATGGTCACGATCTTGCGGGCCCGCTGCTCGCCTTCCTCCCGGGCCTGTTGCTCGATCTCGCGGATGGTCCCCATGGCGGCCCGCTTCGCGTCGGTCACGACCTGGCTCATGAGGGCCTCCCGGGCCTCGGCGGCGGTCATGCGGGCCACCGTCTCGAGCTCGCGGCGCTGCCGCTCGGCCGCCTTCTCCAGCTGGCCCCGGATGCGCTCCAGGTCCTCGTCCCGCTTGCGGAGCTCCTGGTCACGCCGGTTGATCTCGGCGAGCTTCTGGTCCTGCGCGTCCTCCCGCCGGGTCAGGCGTTCTTCCTGGGCCTTCACCTCCACGCGGCGCTGGCGGATGTCCTCCTCCGCCTCGCGGCGCATGGCGGCGACCTCTTCCTTCACCTCGAGCAGGGACTGCTGCACCCGGAGCTGGGCTTCCCGCTCGGCGTCGAGGACCAGCTTCTCCGCGCGGGTCTCGGCGGTCTGGACCTTCGACGAGACCAGGAGCTTCCGGGCGAGCATGCCGCCCGCGACCCCCACGACGAGGGCGATGATTCCAATCAGCCACGGCATCGCTACCTCCCAACATGAGAAAGCCTCATGGAGGGCGGGATGCCTGCTGTCCGGCGGTTCGAGCGCGTGAGGTCAGGCCGCGGGTTCGCGGCCCTCACGAGGGTGCTGCCACCCCCAGCTACCGCAACGTTTCCCTTCCAGGAACCTCGCTGTTGAGTCCACGTGTGCCAATGCCCGTCGAACAGTCAGATATCGATCCAGCCTCTCTCAAATTCACAATCTACGGCTTTCCCCTCAGGGCTGCAAGGGTTGTGGCACTCCCTCAGCGTCCGGCAACGCCCCGGAGGAGCGAGACGAACGCGGGCAACTGCCGGATGCGGCGCTCTCAGTCGGCGGGAGCCGAGTCGACCGCGAGCGCCCGGGCGGCGGCCTCCCGGGCCAGCCCGGGACCGTAGCCCCGCCGCACGAGGAACGCGACCAGGCGCCTGAAGGCCACCTCGGACGGCAGATTGCCCACGCGTCCGGCTCGCAGGGCCGCCAGCTCGTGGGCCCGTCTGGCCTGGTCGTGCTCGGCCTCGGTCAGCTCATCCTGCACCAGATCTGCGTCCAGGCCGTGGGAACGGAGGGCCGTCAACACCGACCGCCCCCCCTCCAGTCGCCTGGTCACGGCGTGCTCCACCACTGCTTTGGCCAGCCGCTCGTCGTCGATCAGGCCCGCGGCCTCCAGGCCCTCCAGGGTGTCCTCGACCTCAGGGGCGTCGAAGCCCGCGCGGAGCAGCCGGTCCCGGAGCTCGCGACGGCTGCGCGCACGCACCGTGAGCAGGCGGAGCGCCCGGTCGTGAGCGGTCTGCTTCGGACGCCGGGCGCGATCGCCACCGCCCTCGACCTCGCCCTCGCTCTCGGCGTTGGCATCGGCCACCAGGTTGCCCTCCCCCTCCCCGAGAGGGGCGCTCTTCCCGGGGAGGGGGTCGGGCCGGAGAACCCTCCGGGACGCTGACACGGCTTCTTCCCCGATCAGCCTGCCGGCACCACGGTGGGTTCTCCCTGCTTCAGCCTGCCCTTCGCGGCGGCCCCGTCCTCGGAGGCCTCGGCCTCGACGGCGCCGACGTCCACCACCTCGTCGCCCTCGTCGCCGAACGCCACGAGCCCCACCGCCTCGCGCACTCGCCGCTCGATGTCCGCCGTGACCTCGGGGTGCTCCGCCAGGAACTGCCGCGCGTTCTCGCGGCCCTGGCCGAGCTGCTCACCCTCGTAGGTGAACCACGCGCCCGACTTCTTGACGATCTCGGTGTCCACGCCCACGTCGAGCAGCGAACCCTCCTTCGAGATCCCCTTGCCGTACATGATGTCGAACTCGCACTGCCGGAACGGCGGGGCCACCTTGTTCTTGACCACCTTGACCCGGGTACGGGACCCGACCACCTCGGTGCCGTCCTTGAGGTTCTCGATCTTGCGGACGTCCAGCCGGACCGACGAGTAGAACTTCAGGGCCCGACCGCCCGGCGTGGTCTCGGGGTTGCCGAACATGACGCCGATCTTCTCCCGGAGCTGGTTGATGAAGATCGCGGTGGTCTCGAACCGCGACAGCGAGCCGTTGAGCTTCCGCATGGCCTGGGACATCAGCCGGGCCTGGAGTCCGACGTGGGAATCGCCCATCTCGCCCTCGATCTCGGCCCGGGGCACGAGGGCGGCCACCGAGTCGATCACCAGGATGTCGAGCGCGCTCGACCGCACCAGGAGGTCCGAGATCTCCAGGGCCTGCTCACCGGAGTCCGGCTGTGACACCAGCAGCTCGTCGATGTTCACGCCGAGGGCGCGGGCGTAGGTGGGGTCCAGGGCGTGCTCGGCGTCGACGAACGCGGCGATCCCGCCGTGGCGCTGGGCTTCGGCGATCATGTGCAGGCAGACCGTGGTCTTGCCCGAGCCCTCCGGGCCGAACACCTCCACGATCCGGCCCCTGGGAATCCCCCCGATGCCGAGCGCGATGTCGAGCGCCATCGAGCCCGTCGGGATGACCGAGATGCCCTGGCCGGCGGGGTGCTCGCCGAGACGCATCACCGCACCCTTCCCGTACTGCTTCTCGATCTGCGACAGCGCGACGTCGAGCATCTTCTCCCGGTCCATCCCAAGCGCCTCCTTCCGCGTGGCGACGCGAACCCCCGCCGTCACCGCGCCTGCCGGTACCCGGACCGGCGCGAGCCGAGCGGCCTCGTCCTCTCCGTACGAGCGGACCCTAGCAGAGGGGTATGACATAAATTACACCCGTGTCGTTCGTGGACTCAACACGGTGGATGCTACTCGAACGTGTGTTCGAGATCAAGCATCCACGGGACCCAGCGGGAATCGCTCCAGGGCCTCGTAGCGCGCCGCCGGGCGCTGGAGATAGCTCCGGTACAGCGTCAGGTGCCCGACGGGGAACCGCTCGCTCGCCACGTCGGCGGCGAGCAACCCCTCGGGAAGGGGTCCCTGCTCGTTGAACCTCGCCACCGTCAGGTGGGGCGTGAAGGCCCGCTTCTCGGGAGCGAACTCCCGCCCGAGCAGGCCGTCCAGCGCGGATGCCAGGGCGACGAACCGTCCCCCCGGGTCGTCCAGGCCCGCCCACAGGACCCGGGCCCGCCGGGGCGACGGGAACGCGCCGATCGCGGTCACGGCCGAGTCGAACGGCTCCGCGGCCGCCGCCGCCGCGGCGACCTGCTCCCGCACCCAGTCCACCAGCCTCGGATACACGCTTCCCAGGAACTTCAGCGTGACGTGCCAGTTGTCCGGCGTGACCCACCGCGCGCCCTCGACGCGCCCGTGCCAGGGCTGGACGGCGTCGGCCAGCCGGCGCCGGACCGGTTCCGGAACGTCCGTCGCCACGAACAGCCGGAGCGGCCGGGCCTCGGGTCGCGCGGCGCGATCCCTGGCCATCAGCTCGACAGCGTTCCCTGGAGGAACCGCCGCACCATGTCGAGGGCGGCCTGCTGGGCCCACCGGATGACCTGGTCCCGGTCCCCGGGGGCCCGGAACGTCCGGGCATGCTGCGCGCCGTCCCCGTCCACCGCGACCCACACCGTGCCCGGCGGCCGGCCATCGTGCGGCTCCGGGCCCGCCACCCCCGTCAGCCCCACGGCCACGTCGGCCCGGAACAGCCTGCGGGCTCCCGCGGCCATCTCGCGCGCGCACTCCTCGCTCACGACCCCCGGCCCGTCGAGCGTCTGCTGCGACACACCCAGCACCGAACGCTTGGCCTCCTCCGTGTAGCAGACGGCCGAGCCCCGGAAATAGTCCGAGGACCCCGGCACCGCCGTGAACCTCGCGGCCAGGCTTCCCCCGGTGAGCGATTCCGCACACGCCACCGTCTTCCCGGCCTCACGGAGGAGCCCGCCCACCACGGCCTCCAGCTCCTCGTCCCCCGTCGTGAACACGGCGGGCCCGAGCCGGGCCACCACCTCCCGTTCCACCGGCTCGATGAGCCGCTCGGCCTCCTCGCGCGTGGACGTCTTGGCGGTGAGCCGGACCTTCACCTCGCCGGAGGACGCCAGGTAGGCCACGGTCGGGTTCGACGACGCGTGGAACAGGTCGGCCAGGATCTCCGACACGCGGGACTCCGCGATCCCGGTGACCCGAACGACCCGGGACACGATCGTGGCCGGGCCGGCCCGCTCGGCGAGCTCCGGGAGGATCGTGCGCTCCATCATCTCGCGCATCTCGGCGGGGACCCCGGGCACCGCGTACAGCACCTTGCCGTCCCCCGCCGGGCAGGCCAGGCCGGGGGCCGTTCCCCGCTCCGGCACGACGTACCTCGCCCCCTCGGGGACGTCGGCCTGCACGAGGTTGATCTCCGGCATCGACCGGCCCAGCGACCGGAACTTCTCCCGCAGGAGCTCCTCGATCTCCGGATGGCGGACCAGGCGGAGGCCGAGCGCGGCGGCGATAGCATCTCTCGTCACGTCGTCCTGCGTCGGCCCCAGGCCCCCCGTGGCGATGACCACGTCGGCGCGCGACAGGGCCAGGCGGAACGCCTCGGCGATGCGCTCGACGTTGTCCCCCACCGCCTGGTGGTGCAGCACGTCGACCCCGATGCCGGCCAGCCGCTCGGACATCCACTGCGCGTTCGAGTTCGCGATCTGCCCGAGGAGGATCTCGGTCCCGATCCCGACGATCTCCGCCCTCACGACGCCGTCGGCCGGCGGGAAGCCCGCAGGAAGTAGTCCAGCCCGGAGTAGACGGTGATGGCGACCGCGAGCGAGAGCGCCGCGAGGCGCGCGCCGTTCGCGCTGGACGGCAGCGGAAGCAGGTACAGCGTGATCGCGACGATCTGCGCCGCGGTCTTCACCTTCGCGATGTCCGACGCCGGCATCGAGGTGCCCCGGGTTCCCCGGAACACGCGCAGCCCCGACACCGCGACCTCCCGGGCCAGGATGATCACCGCGCCCCACACGGGGAAATCGCCGAGCGCGGTCATCGTGAGCACGGGCGCCGCCACGAGCAGCTTGTCCGAGAGGGGGTCGAGCCAGGCGCCGGTCCGCGTGATCATGCCGTGGCGGCGCGCCAGGTACCCGTCCAGGCCGTCGGAGAACCCGCCGACCAGGAACACCGCCGTCGCCGCGTACGAGGCGGTCTTCGTCTGGGCCGCGATCAGCACGACCAGCACGGGCACGAGGGCGATCCGCAGCCCGGTGATGACGTTGGGCCAGCCAAGCCCGAACGGGGCTATGGACCGTTCGCCGATGGCGCCCCCCGGAAGTCCTGTGGTCCGAACGACGCCTCGAAGGGGGCGCTGCCGTCGCCCGGCGTCCCGAGGTCACGCCCGTTCACCACCACATCCACCGTGCCGCCCTCCGGGATCCAGACGTGGATGAGGCTGGTTCCCTGGAGCGACTGCCGCTTGTCCGGCTTCAGGGTCCCGGAGAAGCCCGGAGCTCCGTCGACGCTCACGACCACCCCCCGGACGTCCTTCTTCGTCGAGAGGGTCACCGTGACGTACGTCGGTGGCGGCGTCGCGGTCGCGGCCTCCAGGTTGGGCGGGATGGTGCCGGCGGGCGGCACGGGGCTCGACCGCGAGAGCAGCCCGAGGCCCGCGAACACCCCGATGAGCACGACCGCGAGGACGCCCGCGACCTTCCAACTGCCCCGCGCGTGGAGCACTCTCAGCCCCTTCTCGTGCACCTCCGCCGGGACGGGCGGCGCCACGGGCTCGACCGGGGCGGCCGGGGCGAATCGCGTGTACGCGGCCATGACCTTCTCGGGATCGAGGCCCAGGTAGGAGGAGTACGACCGCAGGAACCCGCGGACGTAGACCTCCTCGCCCATGGCGCGGAAGGACTCCGCCTCGAGTGCCTGGAGGTATTCGGGCCGGATCCTGGTGTCCCGGCTGGCCTCCTCGAGGCTCTTTCCGAGGGATCGGCGGGCCTGGTTGAGGGCGGGGCCGATCCCGGTCTTGGTCGACGGCAAACGAACCCTCCTGGGGCCTCGGAGGTGCTGCCGAATTATAGGGAGGCGGCCGGCGCCCGCCACGTCGCCGCGAACGCGGCACGGGAGGAAGGGCCGGACCGAGGCCTGTCGCGGGAGAGGAACGCGGGGCTCATTTGATGTGAACGCGGTCGTTCCGACCACGTCGAGGTGTGCCACCAGCCGGCCTCCCACTCGTCCGAGTGCGAGCGTCTCATCACACTTCTTGGTGTGGTGCTTCTTCGGGTGGCCAAGCGCCGTGAAGCGCAACGATCCGGACAGGAACGGTCGTCCCGGTGCACCGCGGATGCGGGCGGACTCGATGCCCGGGCTTGCGGCGAACATCCCCTCGGGCCCGATGACCGAGATCGAGTGGTCGACGCTCGCAGGCGCCGTCTCCTCCGATGGATCGAGGATGTCGAGGGTCAGCGCGGTGAACGTCTGCCCGGACAGTCGGACCTTCTCCGCGATGAGGACGACGTGGCTTCCGTCCGGGAGGAGATCGAACGCGAACAGGAACAGTCCGGGCACGCACGTGAGCAGCGATGCGACGGGGATCGAGGCGCCTCCGAGCAGGAGCAGGACCGCCTTCGGCCCGCACCCTCGCGGCACCGTGAGCGCCGAGGCCGTCGCGGCCAATCGCCCCAGGTCCACGGCCCCGAGCGCCACGGTGCCGGAGTCGAAGTCGAGCGCGCCCGTGAGCTCCCCATCCCGGGTCGTGAGCGTGGCCTGGGCCCCGCCCCGGCAGGGCGCACTCACCGTGTGCGCGGGCCCGGTCGCCGCGAACTGCATGTCGACGGACCCGTAATCGGACGGCTGGCCCTGCGTAGCCAGCTCGCCCGTTCGAAGCGAGCCCGCCCCCAGATCGTCCGTAACCGCCAGGACCCGGGACGGGAGATCGAAGGAGAACGTGTGCGTCTGGTCCGCCCGGCGCCTGTGTTCCGCGAACCGCACCTGGAGGAGGGCCCGACCGAACCCTTCCTCGCGCGAGGCGACCAGATCGAGATGATACCGGCCCACCGAGTGGGGCAGGGTCTGGAGGGACACGATCCCCGTCGAGGCCGCAGCGGCTTCCGTGGCCAGGACGGAGCCGAGGAACGCCGGTGTGAGCAGGATCAGGGTCGCGATCTTCGGCCAGCGCACCGTCTCCTACCTCCGCGACGTACGGGTCAGCGTGGCGTCCCTCACCGACGTCACCACGACCTCCAACGACTTCGAGACCTTGAACGTGTTGTCAGGACCTCCGACCACCGAGATGTGGTGGTGGATGGTGGCCGGATCGAACTTGGGCCCGCTCTGCTCGACGGTGAGATCCAAGAACGATCCCAGTGCCCCGAAGTTCGCCGCGTCGATCACGAGCGGACGGGCCCCCGCTCGGCCGGTGGCCTCCAGGGTGGTGACGGATGGACAGGCTCCACCGCCCAGCTGTCCGGGTTCTGCACATCCCTTCGGGGTGGTGAACCGCGCCAGCGTCGCCGGCAGCGCCGTCTGGTCGACGGTCCAGAGGACGTCGGTGTTCGAATCGAAGTGCAGGCTGCCGGAGAGCGTCCCGTCCCGTGACTCCATCGTGACGTGCGCACCGTTCCCGCACGGAATCCGCTCGGTCCTGGTCCTAGCCGTGGAAGAGAACGCCATGTCGATCATCCCGTAGTCGGGAGCCGCCGATTGGCGCCGGCTCGACGTGCGGAGCTCGCCCGTCTGGAGCGTGCCCGTCGCCAGGTCGTCGCCGGCCGTGAAGGTTCCCGACGCGAGGTCGAAGAGGAAGGTGACGTCCTCCGCGGCGTGGCGCTTCGCCTTGCTGAAGCCCACGGTGAGCTCGGTGCCCACCTTGTCGGTGGCCAGGACGTCGAAGGAGTAATCGCCGACCTGGACCGGCAGGACGAACAGGGTGAGCTCGACCGTCTGCTTCGAACGGCCCGTCGCGGACGCCGATGGGGGCAAGAGTGCGGGGAGCGGCCGCCGCCAGGACGCTGCCGAGCCACGCCCCCCGAGTCCTCATCCCGTTCCTCTCCCTCGCGAGACAGCGGGAGCGATCCCTGGCATGTGGTGCGCTGACCACCACAGCCGGAAGCCGGCGCCGCCGGGCAGGCCGCCCGACACCGGGACGCGCGAGGGTCCGCCGGCCTCCGAGCGCTCCTCCGAGCGGATGAGGCCCGCCTGGAACGACCTGATCACGAGGTGGCCGCCCACGTCGAAACGGGCCACGAGCCGCCCCTTCAGCCTCCCCCTGGTCTCCGTGTCGTCGCAGCGCTTCGTCGTTCGATCCTCGGGCGGACGGGTCGCCTCGTAGTGCATACCGCCCACCAGGAATGGCTCACCCGGACGTCCCCGGATGCGGGCGGACTCGAGCGATCGGCTGGCGGCGAACATGCCGGGTGGCCCGAACACACTGATGGCGTGGAACACCATCGCCGGGTCGGTCTCCACCAGACTCTCGGTCAGGTCGACCACGAGAATGGTGTCCGTTCGCCGCGGGAAATGGGACTTGAATGCGATCACGTCCGCGAAACGGCCGTCCCGGTACGAACTCCCGGCGAAGAGGAACAGGTCGGGCCCGCAGCGCGAGATGCCCCCGGAGGCCCCGAATTCGAGCTGGAAGAGCCGCTCCAGCGCCCCTTGCCCGCACCCGGAGGGAAGCGAGAACCGCACGAGGGTCGCCCGCAGCCTCGGCACGTCCACGGCTCCGAGGGCAGTGTTCGTGTTGAAGTCCAACAGGCCTCCGAGATCGCCGGTCCGCGCCGAGAACGTCGCATTGGAGGGCCCGGCACAGGGGACCGGCACGGTCCGCAGGGTTCCGCCTCCGATGAACTCCATGTCGACGGACCCGTAGTCCGGACGCTGGCCGGGCGACGACGTCAGCTCACCGGTGTGAATTGCACCCGAGGACAGGTCCTCCGAGGCCGTGAAGGTGTCACGACCGAGCACGAACAGGAACTCGTGGCTCTGCGATACGCGGGCCGTCCCCCGCCCCAGGACCACGGCGAACGACACGAACCTCGAGACCGGGTGGTACAGGGAGAGGAGCAGCGAGTACTGCCCGACGGAGTGTGGCTGCGTGTCGAGCAGCAGGAATTCCCGAGGAGCAGCGCCCGCTTCGGCCGCGCCGATCGATCCCAGAAGCGGGGACACGAGACAGACCAGCAGGAGGATCCGGAAGCCGCGCACGCGCCACCCACCTTTCCGGGGGGCGGGCGGATCATGGCAGGCCGGGCGGACGAGAAGCAAGGGTCGGGTCAGCCGATGCGGGCCCGGGACTCCTCCCACTCCTCCCACGTGACGAGGACGTCGCGGGGCTTCGAGCCGACGGAAGGTCCCACGATGCCCCGCTCCTCCAACAGGTCCATGAGCCGGCCGGCCCGGGCGAACCCGACCTTCAGCTTGCGCTGGAGCATCGACGTCGAACCGAGCTGCGACCGGATGACGAGATCGGTGGCCTGCTCGAGCAGCTCGTCGTCGCCGCTGTACTCCTCGCCCTCCGCCGGGGGGCGGCCCATACCCTCGACGCCGGCCTCGTACTCGGGCTCGCGCTGCCGGCGGACCCACTCGGTGACCGTGTCGAGCTCCTTCTCGGTCACCCACGCGCCCTGGATCCGCATGGGCTTCGAGATGTTCGAGGGCAGGAACAGCATGTCGCCGTGTCCGACGAGCTTCTCGGCCCCGCCGACGTCGAGGATCACGCGCGAGTCGGCCTGGGAGGCGGTCATGAACGCGATGCGCGACGGGATGTTCGCCTTGATCAGGCCGGTCACCACGTCGACGGACGGCCGCTGCGTCGCCACCACCAGGTGGATCCCCACCGCGCGGGCCATCTGCGCGATGCGGCAGATGGCGTCCTCCACGTCGCGCGGCGCGATCATCATGAGGTCGGCCAGCTCGTCGATCACGACGAGGAGGTACGGGATGTGGCCGAAGCTCGCCTCCTGGCCCGGCGGGACCCGAAGCGTCCCGTCCCCGCGGGCCCGCAGGTACGAGTCGACGTCGCGCATCCCGACCTGCGCGAGCGTCTCGTAGCGAAGCTCCATCTCGCGGACCACCCACGCCAGTGCCTCGGCGGCGCGCTTCGGGTGGACGATCACCGGCGACAGCAGGTGCGGGAGGTCGGCGAAGTGAGTCAGCTCCACCCGCTTCGGGTCGATCAGCACCAGCTTCACCTCATCCGGCGTCGCCCGCATCACGATCGAGGTCACGAACGCGTTGATGAGCGAGGACTTCCCGGCACCGGTGGCACCGGCGATGAGCAGGTGGGGCATCTCCGCCAGGTTCACGAGCACCGCGCGGCCGTGGACGTCCTTGCCCAGCCCGGCGTACAGCGGGTGCCGGGCGTCCCGGGCGGTCTTCGAGCGGAGGACGTCGCCCAGCATCACGAAGTCGCGGACCTTGTTCGGGACCTCCACCCCGATGGCCGACTTGCCGGGGATGGGCGCGATGATCCGGACGTCCGGCGTGGCCAGGGCGTACGCGATGTCGTCGGCCAGCGCGAGGACCCGGTTCACCTTCGTGCCGGGCTCGACCTCGACCTCGTACAGCGTCACCGTGGGGCCGCGGTGCGCCGTGGGCACGCGGGCCGGCACGCCGAAGGTCTGGAACACGCGCTCCAGGGCCTCCATGGTGTGTTCCTCGTCGCGGCCGTCCGCGGAGCTCGCGGGCGCCTTGCGAAGGAGGTCGAGCGGCGGCAGCTTGTAGGCCCCCCGCCCCGGGGTGGGGAACGCGATCCGCCCGGACAGCGCGGGCACGGCTTCCACCGTCGGCGCGGGCTCGATGGCGGCGGGGATGGACGACTCCCGTTCCCCCGCCTCCTCCTCGCGGATGACGCGGCGGGAGGCCCGGCGGCGGGACTTCGGCCCGGCCTCCTCGTCCTCCTCCTGATCCGTTTCGGCGCGCGCCGTCCGCCGGTCGCGGATCCACTCGCCGATCGCCGACAGCGGCGTCCCCGTGAACACCAGCAGGCCCAGCACGACGAGGCCGAGGCACACGATCACGGCGCCGGGCGGCGAGGCCACCTTCGACAGCGGCCACCCCAGCAGCGCGCCCAGGAGCCCGCCGGCGTCGTGGACGCCCGAGTAGCCCTCCAGCGGGCTGGGGTTCGCCCGGGCGATCGACGCGATGGCCTGCGCTCCCGCCAGCGTGATGACGAAGCCCAGGAACATGCGGACGCGCTCCTCCGCGGACCGCCGGAGCAACAGCACGCCCCAGTACAGGGCGAACACCGGCGTCGCGGCCGCGGCCTCGCCCACGGCGGCGCGGGCCAGGTATGCGATGAGCTTGCCGACGAGCCCACCGGAGTGGAGCCACAGGCCCAGCACCGCCAGGAGCGCCAGGACCACCAGGCCGATGCCGAACGCGTCCCGCGCCCACGGCGCGAGGTGCCCGGCCACCCGCCGGGTCCGCCCGGCGCCCGAGCGCTTCGCGGGCTTCTTCCGGCCCTTCGTGCGACCCGCCACCTACACCTCCATGATCACCGGCACGACGGCCGGCTTGCGCTTCGTGGCCTCCCAGAAGTACTTCCGGAGCGTTCGCCGGATGTTCTGCTGGAGCACGGTGGGATCCGTGACCTCGGCCGCCGCGCTGTCCTTCAGGGAAAGCATGACGAGATTCCGCGCCTCTTCAAGGATGCCGGCCGCAGACTCGTCGTCGACCACGCCGCGGTTCACGATGTCGGGGCCGGCCAGGAGGTCGCCGTGGTGCGAGTCGATCGCCACCACCACGACCAGGATCCCGTCCGCGGCCAGCCGCCGGCGGTCCCGCAGCACGACCTCGCCGACGTCCCCGATCCCGATGCCGTCCACGAACGTGACGCCGGCCGGGATCCGCCCCGCCAGGCGGCATTCCTCGCCGATCTCCACGACGTCGCCGTCCTCGGCGATGAGGATGTGGTCGGCGGGGATGCCGACCTCCCGGGCCAGCCGGGCGTGGTGCGAGAGGTGCCGGCGCTCGCCGTGCACCGGGATGAACCACCGCGGGCGGACCAGGTTCAGGATGAACCGGAGCTCCTCGGCCGCGGCGTGCCCGGACACGTGGACCGGCACGGTGGGGACGTGGAACACGTCGGCGCCGGTCCGGTACAGCCCGTCGATCACGCGGTGGATGGCGGGCTCGTTCCCCGGGATCATCGACGACGACAGGATCACGCTGTCGGCGGGCTGGAGCTTCACCCACTTGTGGTCGCCGGCCGCCATCAGTGAGAGTGCCGAGAGCGGCTCGCCCTGCGAGCCCGTCGAGATCACCACGACGTTCGCGGGGTCGAGCTTGTCGAGGTCCTCGATGAGCACGACGTCCGACTCCGGCACGTCCAGGTAGCCGAGGCGCCGCGCCGCCGCCACGCTCTGGTGCATGGACCGGCCCAGGAACGCGACCACGCGCTTGTTCGCCCGGGCCGCGTCGGCCGCCTGCTGGATCCGGTGGATGTGGCTGGCGAAGCAGGCCACCACCACCAGCCGGGGCGCCTGGCGGATGAGGTCGCGAAGCACCGGCCCGACGGTCCGCTCACTGGGGATGTACCCGGTCTCCTCGGCGTTCGTGGAGTCCGCCAGGAACAGGTGGACGCCGCGGCGGGCTTCCTCGCCCAGGCCGACCAGGTCCGTGGGCCGGGCGTCGAGCGGGGTCTGGTCGAGCTTGAAGTCGCCCGAGTGCAGCACGGTCCCGAACGGCGTGTCGATGGCCACCGCCACCCCGTCGGGGATGGAGTGGGTGACCCGGAGGAACCGCATGGAGAACGGCCCGACCGTGGCGGGCTCCCCGGGGGTCACCCGGCGGAAGTCCGCCTTCTCCCGGACCCCGTGCTCCTCGAGCTTCCCCTCGAGCAGCTCCAGCGTGAGCGGCGTCCCGTACACGGGCAGGCTGAACTCGCGGAGCAGGTACGGCAGCGCGCCGATGTGGTCCTCGTGGCCGTGCGTGAGGACGACGGCCTCCACGCGGTCCGGCCGTTCCCGGAGGTACTCGAAGTCGGGCAGCACGAGGTCGATGCCTGGCATCTCGTCGTGGGGGAAGGAAAGACCGCAGTCGATGAGCAGGATGCGGCCGTCCAGCTCGAGGCAGGCCATGTTCCGCCCGATCTCGCCGACCCCACCCAGGAAGGCCAGCCGCGCCGGCGTGGGGGCGGCCCCGTTCACCAGGACGACCCGCTAGAGGAGACCGGCATCCTCCAGGGCTTTCCGGACGACCTCCCGCTCGTCCTGCGTCGCGGGGACCAGGGGGAGCCGGGGTGGGCCGGCCGGCCGGCCGACCATCTCCATGGCCGCCTTCAGGGGAATGGGGTTGCTGGTCACGAACAGGGCCTTGAACAGTGGCGACAGCTCCTCGTGGATCTTCCGCGCCGCCGGGACGTCGCCGTCGGCGATGAGGCCGATCATCTGGCGGATGCGCTCCCCCACCAGATGGGCGGCGACCGAGACGACTCCCACCACTCCCAGGCACACGAGCCCGAACGTGGCCCAGTCGTCGCCCGAGTACACCTCGAACCCCGGCGGCGCCTCCCGAACCAGGCGGGACACCGCCTGGAAGTCGCCGGTGGAGTCCTTCACCGCCACGATGTTCGGGATCGCCGCCAGCTGGAGCATGGTGTCGTGCTCGATGAGCGTGGCCGTCCGGCCGGGGATGTTGTACGGAATGACGGGGAGATCCGTGGACTGCGCGATCTTGGTGAAGTGGGCCACCAGGCCCCGCTGGGGCGGCTTGTTGTAGTACGGCGTGACCACGACGACGCCGTCGGCGCCGGCGTCCTGGGCCATCCGGGTGAGCTCGATGCTGTCCTGTGTGTCGTACGTCCCGGTGCCGCAGCACACCTTCCCCCGCCCCTGGGCCGCCTCCACCGCCGCCCGGAACAGGTCGCGCTTCTCGTCGTGGGTCAGCGTGGGCGATTCGCCCGTGGACCCGGCCACGAACACGGTGTCGGTGCCGTGCTCGAGGAGGTGGCGGACGAGCTCCTGCGCCGCGTCGAGGTCGAGCGCGTAGTCGTCGCGAAACGGCGTGATCATGGCGGTGACCACCGCCCCGAACCTGCCGGCCATGTCCTCCTCCTTCGCTCTCCTTCGCTTGGTTCAGCCTAGCCCGGCGCCACTTCGCTCACAAGAGCCACATGCGTCACATGTTGAACGCGAGCCGCGAGCGCCCCGGGTGCAGCAGGTGGTGCTGGTGGCGCGCGTGCTGCCCGTGGTTCTGGTGGTTCGCGCGCCTCCGTGCCGCCCGTTGCTCGCCTCGCCCGACGCGTGATCGGACGCGTTCGCCCGTTCGCTTCGGGCCCGAAGTCATCCTAGCCCCTGGGCCGCGGTGCTGGTTCGTCGAACGTGGAATGGGCTCGCTCTCTTGCCCCGCCGCCACCCCTCTGGGAGGCTCCATGCGGATGCCCGGAGTCGGTGGCGCCGATGTGGTTGGGCGGGAGGCCGAGCTCGCGACGATCGGCACGTTCCTGGAGAGCGTCCGGACCGGACCCGCGGCCCTCGTGATGGAAGGCGAGGCCGGCATCGGGAAGACCACGTTGTGGGACTCGGGCGTGGCCCGCGCCGGCGGAATGGGGCACATCGTCCTCCGAGTACGGGCCGCGCCGGCGGAGACCACGCTCCCGTTCACGGGCCTGACCGAGTTGCTCGACCCCGTTGTCGAGAAGGTCCTACCCTCGCTCCCCTCGCCACTGGCCCGTGCATTGAGCGCGGCCCTTCTTCGCGAGGAACTCCATGGAGCGCCGGCGGATCGGCGTGCGATCTCCGCGGCCACCGCTCACGCCCTGAGGTCCCTGGCCGCAGATGGGCCCGTGACCGTGGCCGTCGACGACCTCCAGTGGCTCGATCCCGAGAGCGCCGACGCGATGCAGTTCGCCGCTCGCCGCCTGGGAACCGAACCGGTCGGCCTTCTCCTCGCCCAACGAGCCGAGGAGCCGGGACCGGCGCCCCTCGAACTCGACCCTGCACCGGATCTGGCTCGGGCCCTTCACCCTGGGGGCACTCCAGCACCTGCTCCGAAGTCGGGCCGTGGTCTCGCTGCCTCGGCCGATCGTCGCTCGGATCCACGAGGCCTCGGCCGGCAATCCCTTCTACGCGCTGGAGATCGCCAGGATGATCGCATCCGGCGCCCTCCAGCCTCGCCCGGGAGACCCGCTACCCCTTCCGGCCGGCGCCCGGGGGCTCGTGAGAGAGCGATTGGAGGGCCTGCCGGCGGCCGTCCGGAGGCCCTTGATCGTCGTCGCCCTCATGGCGCGACCCACCGTTCCGATCGTGGCCGCCGTCACGGAGTCCGAACCTTCCTCCTGGGTCGACCCGGCGGTCGACGCGGGACTGGTCCTGGTCGAGGGACGGCGCCTCTCCTTCACGCATCCGCTCTTCGCCTCGGGCATCACGGACCTGGCCCTGCCGGAGGAGCGCCGAGCGCTGCATGCACGAATCGCTGAGGCGCTGGACGATCCCGAGGAACGCGCCGTGCATCTGGCCCGGAGCTCGGATCCCCCGGACGAACTCGTCGCGGACGCCCTGGAGTCGAGCGCCCGCCTGGCCAGGCGTCGAGGTGCGCGACTGGCCGCAGCCGAGCGGTTCCACCAGTCCTTCGATTTCACACCCGCCCGTGATCGGGCCGCACGCGCCCGCCGTGCCATCGAAGCGTCTGGCGCCTATCGCGACGCCGGAAGTGGAGAGCAGGCCGTGGCGGTCGCTCGGCAGGCGCTGGACGGAGCACCCCGAGGCCGGGCCCGGGCCGGACTGCTGCTCGCGATGGCGGAGTCGGAGGTGGTGTACCGGGACGCCCGGAGCCTGCTGGGGGAGGCGTTGGCCCACACGGAACCGGACCAGGCGCTCCGGGCTCGGATCCTTCGATTCGCCGGCGAGGTGGACTGGCTGAACGGGGACCTGGCGTCGGCGAGGGAGAAGTCCCACGACGCAGCCGAGCTGGCCGCCCGGGCGGGAGACACCGAGACGGAGCTGAAGGGCCTGACCTACGCGGGAATGACCGGCACGCTCATGGGGGCGGCGGACGCGATCGAGCTCCTGGTCAGTGCGGAGGCGCTGGAACCGTCCGTCCCGGAGTTGAACCCCTGGGACCGGCCGGGTCACTGGCTGGGCGTGCGAGCCCTGTGGCTCGACGAGGTCGACGAGGCCCGGCGCCGGCTGGAAGCGGAGTACCGGCGGTCGGAGGAGGAGGGCAACGAATACGATCGAGCGGCCCTGTGCTTTCACCTCACCCAAACGGAGTGCAGGGCCGGCAACCTTCGTGCCGCGTCGCGGTACGCGGACATCGGGTACGACATCGCGACGCAGTTCGGCGGCTCCCAGCTCGTGGGGGTGGACTGCTCCGCCAAGGCCATGGCGGAGGCGCACCTGGGCAACGTCGATGCGGCGCGGGCCGCGGTGGACGAAGGGATCAGGGCCGCGCGAACGGCGGCCGATCGGTTCTTCGAGGTGCACCTGCGAGCGGCCCTCGCGTTCCTGGAGGTCTCCCTCGGCAACCACGCGGAGGCCGCGGAGGCCACCGACGGCCTCCCCGAACTCGTCGACGGGATGGGGATCCGCGAGCCCGGGATCTTCCCCTTCGTCCCGGACCGGGTCGAGGGCCTCGTCGCGCTGGGGCGGCTGGAAGAGGCCGAGGTGCTGGACGGGGAGTGGGAGGCGCTGGGTCGAGCGCTGAACCGGCCGCGAGTGCTCGCCACCGGAGCACGGTGCCGGGCCCTCCTGCATGCGGCGCGAGCGGAGCTGTCGGACGCCGATGAAGCGTTGCAGGAGGCACTGTCGCATCACGCGGGATTCCCGAATGCGCTCGAGCTCGGCCGGACGCTCCTGGTGCGGGGTCAGCTGCTGCGCCGCCTCAAGCGGAAGAAGCCGGCTCGGGAAGCGCTGGAACGGGCCCGGTCGATTTTCGAGTCGATCGGAGCGAAGCTGTGGACCGCCCGGGCCTCCTCGGAGCTCACGCGTATCGGAGGCCGGGCTCCGTCGCCGCTCGAGCTCACGCCCTCCGAACGCCAGGTGGCGGAGGCCGCCGCATCGGGCGCCACGAACCGGGAGGTGGCGGAGCGGCTGTTCCTTTCCGTGAACACCGTCGAAGCCACACTGACGCGCGTGTACCGAAAGCTCGGCGTGCGATCCCGGACCGAGCTGGCCCGGGCCTTGAAGAGCCAGTAGCCCTTCTCAGCTCCTGATCCTACGACCGGCTGGTTAAACGTGGGGATTTCCGTGATTCCGGCCGCCCGTCCTCTCCCTAGCCTTCGTCGACAGGCAAGGAGCACCCGAATGCGAGGGCACATGCAGACGTACCTGGTGGAACGCTACCTCCCAGAGGCCGCCGGCCTGGGGCCGAACGACATCGCCGGGCGTGCCGAGGCCGCCGCGGCGGCGATGCGGCTGGAAGGCGTCCCGATTCGCTACCTCGGCTCGACGCTGGCCCCCGCCGACGAGAGCTGCCTCTGCGTGTTCGAGGCGCCCACCGAGCAGGCGGTCCGGGAGACGAACGATCGGGCCGGCCTGGCCTACGAACGCATCGTGGAGGCCGTCCTGGCCCCCTCGCCGCCCCCGGAGGGAGTGGAGATGGTCCGGGCGGACGTGCCGGAACCATCCAGGGGAGAAGGAGAACGATGATG
>WNFU01002678.1_pt1 | contig 24181 bp, 21 predicted proteins | sample 5400121 | NCBI WGS metagenome assembly WNFU01 (sample SAMN13153360, study PRJNA577476) | soil metagenome | isolation source: 100 cm soil or saprolite under grassland replicate 1 | place: USA:California | collected 2016-06-15
TCCGTCTGGCCATAGACGCCGATATTGTTGACGGATGTGCCTGCCGTGCCGGGATCATCGTGGGACTCACCGACGACGCCCGCAAACCCAAAAAAAGGCCCGGTGGGTTGCGGTCCCTGCGCGAGGCCGGCGCGTCCGTGAGCGCCGGCGATTGTGCCCAGCCCCCTCACACCATAGCGGAAGCAGGGCCTATCGTTCCATTGGACAAAGGTGTTCATGCCGGCGAAGGCCCGTCCGAAGGCCCGGAAAAAGTTGTCCCTGGTTGCCATTGGTCCCTCCTTCGTCTGAAGAGTTGCTTGTCGCCGCGAGCGTAGTACCGCGACGCCATCATGTCAGCGGAGGCATGTGTTATGGATGATAGCGGCGCGCTATCGCGGCAAACTCAGCGAAGCGCCGGTGACGCTTGCATTATCGCTCGTCGCGGCGGGGCATTGGCCGCAGCTTGTAGCGGCTAGTTTTGCGATACTTGTCCTGTGGGACAGTCTGGCCCGCTTGCTTCGGCTAGTCGACGACGTCGAGTTTCTGGTTGCGTTTGCCGTGACACCGCCGACGGGCTAGAGTTGCAGCCTCGTCGGAGCAAGCAGAGATGAGCGTACTCGACGATTATCTGGTTGATCCCAAGCTCTCGCTCCTGGACAAGACGCGCATTCAATCCCAGGTCCTGGTGCCGGTGCTACGAGCCTTGCGCTCAGAACTGGGGAAGGCGAAGGCTGACGCTATCGTCAAGCAGGCCCTGCGCGGCTGGTCGAAAGAGCTGTTTGCCGCCATCGGCGACGGCGTTGATGGTAGCCCGCGCCGCAAATGGGCGGCCATGCACACCGCCATGGCCGAAATGACCGAGCGGGATGTGACGGTGGAGATGCTCCGCCATGACAAGGAAGCGCTGGAATTCGATATAACGCATTGTCGATTCGCAGAATTCTTTCGCGCACTCGGCGAGCCGGAACTCGGCGCGCTGTTGATCTGCGAGACCGATTTCGACATTGCGGCGGCCGGCAGCGGCGAAGTCACTCTCACCCGTGACCAGACGATCATGCAAGGCGCACCGAGCTGCACGTTCCGCTACAAGTTCGCGCCGCGATAACACCAAAGCTCAGCCCAGCAAGGTTTGACGTCGGTGCCGGGCCAAAAGCAGCGCCGACGGTTTGTTCTTGTGCGCTCGCGTGCGTGATCTTAAGATACGCATGACTATTCGGCAGGAGATTCTTGTAGATCGAAAAGGGGGCCGATCGTGTCCCGTTCGACCGTCGTCATCGCGGCGTCATTCTTGCTGATGTCGATCCTCGAGGCGCATGCCCAGGACCCCTGCGGCTGCCGTCGAATTCTCGACCCGAGCGATCGCGCATTCTGCTACCGCTCCTGTTACTCGGCCGGAACCTTCCAGGTGCAATCGACGGGGCGTTCGCTCGCTCCATCGGGAGGCGGGCCTTCAGGCGCGTCGTCGGCCGGGCCTGCGGGTCCGGTGCCGCTCTTCCGCGGCCCGAGCGTCAAAGTTCAGAAATCCAAAAGCCGCCGTTAGCGAGTCGCCGCTTGCAGCTCCTTCAACCGCAGGTCATGGCTGCATTTGCCACGGCCCTCGTGGTCAGCGGTGTTCTCAGCTTGCTCGGGGCGCTTTTCATTCGCACCTTCCGTCTCGCCCGCAAGGATTTTCGACTTCTGCTGCTCGTACTGTTTTCGTTTTCGTTGCTCGGATTTGTCACCGGGCAAATCATGGGCCAGAGCCGCGAACCCGCGGTCATGGGCGTGCTGCCGGCAGTGCTCACGTTGCTCGGCGGCATCGCGATTTACCTCGTGGGCGCAAAGGGACTGCAAACCCAGGCGCTCGTTGCTGCGATGGTGTCCTGTTTTGCACTCGCGCTCTTGACCGGAGTTCATTTCGGGGGACGATTGCGCGTCGATTTCGAAACTCAAAACGCGACTTATCTCGAGAACCAGCGCCACGCAGTCGAACTACAGCTCGAGGACCATCGTTTCGTGGTCGAAACGCAGCGCCTGCAACGCTACGTCGATTTCTTGAAATTGAGACAGGACTTTGCCGAGAAGGAAAAGCTCGATCTAACCCGCTTCGACACGATCTACGAAAAGCGGCCGTCGGATAAGTGATTTCAGCCAAACTTGGAGGTGGCTCATGCGTACTTTTCGATCTCGGCCGGACACTGTCGTTCTGTCACTCGTCTTCATCGTGGTTGCGTCGTTGGTGGCGCCATCTAGTCCCGGCTATGCGCAGCAACAAGTAGCGACCAGGTTCCAATATGCGGTGAAAACGTTGTGCACATTGGCCGGGGACGTCGGCTTTGGCGATGCGTTCGCACCGGGGCGATACCGCACCGTAATCAACATTCACAATCCCACCGAGCGCAAAGTCGAAATCGCACGCAAGTTCGCGCTCGCCATCCAGCCCGGAGAGGCTGTGGGCGAGTTCAGTATCACTCCGTACAAGGCGCTGACCTTGGAGCCGGACCAAGCGGTGGTCTACAACTGCTTCGAGATCTCCAGTTTCTATTGTCCGATACGCGGCGTGTGCGTGCACTTCACCGCGATCGACGGCTTTCTGGTGGTCAACAGCCCGGTCGAATTGGACGTGGTCGCGGTCTACACGGCGCATCCCAAAGGTGGTGAGGTCTCCACCCTGGACACGCAAGCCGTCGCCGGGCGGCGTATGCCCAAGACGATCGTCATCAGGCCCGAGGCGCCGCTGGCGCAACCCGAGAAGCGGATCGAGATGGAGCCATTCAAGGCGGTGAAACCGTAGTGTTTGAAGCGCACAATCTGCGCTGCGGCGCCGGACATTGAGTCGGAGCATCGACAAGAATGGACTCAGCCTTACTGCAAAATCTTCTCACGGGAGCCGGATCGAGCAGCCAGTTCATCGGTGGGCTCGTCGTGGCCATATTGTATGCGGTTATCGGTTTGCTCGGCGCGATCGGAAGCATCGTTGTCTTTCGACGCATCTTCCAGGGACGATGGGAACAGATCTTCTGGGCCTCGTTCCTCGTCGTCATTGCCGCCTTTTACCTCAGCTTCGCCGCCTATTTTGGCGCTTCGACGCATGTCTGGCAAACCGAAGTGATCGGCGTCGCCGTTTTCCTCGTTTGTGCGGTGGGAGGACTGTTTTCCCGACTGGCGATCGCGGTCGGTTACGTCATGCACGGGCTGTGGGATCTGATCCATTGTCTCTCCGGCGCGTCACTTGCGGGCCTGTCGATCACAGAAACTCCACTGGGCTACGGGATCTTTTGCTCGACATACGATTTTGTGGTCGCGGTTTATCTGATGACCGGTGACAGCGCGTGGCACCAGCCGGGCAAGCTCGACCTTTACTTCTGGCGGCAGCGCCTGTGAGACGGAGGCCCCGGTTTCCGGCCGCAATGCGCAAACTTTCCCGGATGTCGCTTCGCTTCATCCGGGCTACGCACCTGTTGCAACCCGAGAAGCGCCTCGAGATGGAGCCGTTCAAGGCCGTGAAACCGCAGTACCGAAGCGGCGCTGAGATGTGGGTATAACGCAACGTTTTCCCGCGCTTTCAACCGCGCGCGCCGCTGCGTCGATCCGGTCCTCGTAGCGCGGCAAAATGTTGCTCCTCGGTACCAGCGCTGAAGTCGAGTACTGCACTTGCGCAAATGGCGCCCGCCGCCCATCATCGCGGCGTTTCCGTCCCGGGAGGAAGACCATGCCGTTCATGTGCCGCCTGATCGCCGGTAGCCTTCTTGCGCTCGCGCTGCACGGCGCACCAGCCGCCGCCAAGTATCCGAATAAGCCGATCACCGTGATCGTGCCGTTCGCGGCGGGCGGACCCACCGATGTCGTAACCCGCCTTGTCGGCGATCATATGTCGCGCACCCTCGGCCAGACGCTCGTGGTCGAGAACGTCGGCGGCGCCGGCGGGACCCTGGGGATGATCCGCGCCGCCCAGGCGCAGCCCGACGGCTACACCATCGCGGTCGGCAATATGGGCACGCAGTCGGCGGCGCCCGCGCTCTATCCGAACCTCAAATACGATCCGGCGAAGAGCTTCGCGCAAGTGAGCATCGTCAACTACACACCGCAATCGATCGTGGCCAAGAAAGACACCGCCGCGAAGACCCTGCGAGAGTTTATCGACTACCTCAAGGCCAACAATACCAAGCTCACCTACGGCCACGCCGGGGTCGGCTCGATCTCGCATGTGTCGGGGCTCGTTTTCAACGCGAAGTTCGGCCTCACGCCGAACCTCGTGCCCTATCGCGGCACCGGGCCGGCTATCCGCGACCTCGTCGGAGGCCAGATCGACTATATGGTCGACCAATCACTCAACGTCATCCCGCAGATCCAGGCCGGCACCATCAAAGTCTACGGCGTGGCGGCCCCCGAGCGGCTCGCGAGCTTGCCCGACGTGCCGACGACCGGAGAAGCCGGGGTCGACTTCATCTTCAGTGCTTGGAATGCCATGGTCGCCCCCAAGGGTACACCGGACGAGATCGTCGCAAAGCTCGCAGACGCGCTCAGCAAGGCGCTCGATGATCCCGCGATTCAAAAGCGTTACGTCGACCTCGGCAGCTCGGCGCCCAAGCGCGCGGACCGCGGCCCCGCCGCCCTGCAGAAGCTGGTCGAGAGCGAGGTTGCCCGCATCACTCCGGTGATCAAGGCCGCCGGCGTGACGGCGGAGAGTCAGTAGACCCGGCAGTGCATCGCAGCGGCGATCGGCGCAATATGCTGTTGCGCCCTACGCATTCAATCGAGCCACGCGGATGAATGGTCGCTCGCCGGTCGGGTCAACCTCGACCAAGGCGCCGTTGGGGATCGCCTGCGTGATGTCGACGTCGAAGCCGGAGAGCATGGTGAAGTCGGCGAGCGCCGCGCCTTGCACCATGATCGGATTGACGGCGTTGAGCACCAGCGCCGCCGGCATGATGCCGCGTGCCTTCATCTCGTGCAGCATCCAGGCGGTGGCGACGCCGCCCTTGGCGGCGTCGAGCACGAGCACGCGGTCGACATAGCTTTCGCCGGCGAGCTTGTGGTCGGGACGCGAAAAGATGCCGCGCACGCGATCGAGATCGTAACGCGCGGAGAAGCCGTCCTTGGCGACGAGCGCGCGCCCGCGCGCTCTCGCGCCCATCCCCGCCGCCGAAAAGAAGATCGCGCCGCTCATGGAAGCCTCCCGCCGTTGCAGGCGGTGTCGATGCACGCCTGCATGGACATCAGCGCCGGCCGGTAGCCGTAGCCGCCGATGATGTTGACGAGCTTTGCCGAATTCGTCGCGAGCCGCCGCCAGCCGTTCGCCTCCGCCATTTCGCGCGCGTAGCTCTGGTAAAAGCACATGCCGGCGAGCACGGTGCCGCCCGCCGCCTCGATGCGCGCGGTGAGTTCCATGCGATCGGCGTCGGCCTTGACCTGCGGGCTGGTCACGACGAGAAGCGGAATGCGCGCCTGCCGTCCCTCGAGCAGGCTCGCGACCTGTGCCATCTCGATCAGGCTCAGTTGCGGCGCCGAGAACACGACCACGTCGACCGCATCGATCGAGGCCGCGTAACTCTCCTCAAAGGCCCGGATCTCCGCTTCACCGATGTCATGGGAGGGAACGCTGCGTTCCGGAGCGAGAACGTCGTCGAGCCGGCGTGCCTCCGGCGTAATGCCGGCCATGTGGAACAGCGCGACCGAGCCGTAGCTCGCGAGCGCCGCGCCGAAATGCTTCATCTCGTCGGAGGAGGGCACGCGCTCGATGCCGACGAGGACAGGGACCTGCCAATAGTCGCCGGCAAGCCGCCCGACGATGCCGCCGAGCGCGCCCCACGCGTTGAGCTCGCGCGGCGTGAAGCCGACATTGACGACCAGCGTCGCCTGCCGCCGTTCCTCGAGGTGGTAGCCGTAGCGTGGCGTGCGCGCGGTGAGCGCCGCGGCGAGCGCGGAGGGCCCGCCCTCGAAATTCGAGCGCGCGGCGCACACGCTGTTGCAGTAGATCACGACGCCGGTGTCGCCGTAGGCGACGTGCTCGCCGGGGACCGGCGCCATGATGGTCTGATAATTGATGCAGGTGTTGGTCATCAACACGCCGAGCGCCTCGAGCGCGGCGATGGCGCGGCATTCGAGCTCGAGCATCCACGGCTGTTGCTTGAGCCGATGCGCGGCCGCAAAGTCGGTGCCGCGCGGATCGGTGATGGTGGGAATGCGCACGCGCCGCGCCTGCGCCGGCAGCCGCGCGAGCCGCTCGAGCCATTCGACTCCGGCTAACCCAAGCGACTCGGTGTCCGCCATGATGTGCGCCTGGGTCACCGGTACGAAGTCGCGCGCGCCGAGATAGTCTCCGACCTTGATCTGGTGCTCGATCGCCCACTGCGCCGCCTCGCCGCACTCGCCCGCCCGCAGCGCCTCTTCTTCGGCTGTCAGCTTCATCTAAGGGCGCATACCCATAAAACCGCGATGCTACGGACCTACGCGAGGAGACCTGCACTCGTGCTGCGATTGCAGCACGCAATCTCGTCATGCCGTCGATGCGGATTAATCCTGCTCATGGGTCTCGACGTGGAAATGGTGCAACAGGCGGTGGAAGACGGGAGCCAACACGAAGCCGGTTGCGATGACAATCAAAAGACCGGAGAAGATCGCGTAGGATCCTGCAAACACCTTTCCAGCCGTGGTTTTGAGCTCACCCATCGGTCCCATGCCCGACAGAATCATCGCCGCATTGACGTACGCATCCGCAAGCGACATGCCCTCGAATGTGGCATAGCCAGCCATTCCGATCGCCAGACCGACCGCGGCAAGTATGAACCACAGTCCAACCGCCTTTACCATGCGGTCGGCGAAACGACGGCGCGAGATGACCCGTTGGTGACGACGTTCGAAACCCGTGATTCCAGGAATTTGCATATTTCAACAGTCCTTCAGCCAACAGTGCGATCGGAACGTGGTTCGCCCGTCTGCCGCCATGAGCGCGACGCAGCGGCAGGCACGCTATTCGCCAGCGCGCTGCGCCCGCACGTCCGAGGGCGTGCTGCCGAAACGACGGCGGAACGTGCGGTTGAAATGGGAGAGGTCGGCGAATCCGGCATCGAAAGCGATGGCGCTGATGGGGCGGCCGATACAACGTGGGTCCGTAAGCATCTGGTGCGCGCGCACGAGCCGCTGCGCCAGAACGAATTCCGAGAGCGATGCGGGCTCGGTCGCAAACAGCATGTGGACGTAGCGCGGGGTGACGCCAAGATGCGCCGCCACGGTGGCGGCCGAGAGATCATGGCGGCCGAGTTGCTGCATGACGAAGGCCTTGGCCGCGCGCAGCCGCGCCGCGCGCGCGCCGCGGCCGGTGGCAATGGCTGCGGCATCGCGCGTCGCGCCGAGCGCGAGAGCAAGCAGATCGTGGACGTGGGTGACCGCGAGCTGCTGCAACTCCGGCGTCACCAGCGCCTCGGTGTCGAGCGCGCTTGCGAGGTAGCCCACGAGCAGCTTGAGCACGGCATTGCCGGCCGGAATCCGCCGCGCGATGGCGGCGCCAAGATCGCCAACGAGTGGCGCGATCGCCGCCCTTGGCACGCAGAAGGTGGTGTAACGGCATTCCGATGCGAGCGTCAGTGAGCCGACGTCCGCGTTCGACATCAAGACCCCGTCGCCGGGACCAAGCATGGTATTTCGGCCGAGCTGAGAAGCCGTGTATGCGCACGTGGGCGCCGCCATGAACGACAGATGGTCATGCTTGATCAATTCGCGTGGAAGAGTCCCACGCTGTGCCCCGTTGGAGCCGACTAGAACGCCGAGGCCCGGCAGCTGGCAAACAGTCGCTTCGGCGTGAAACCTATCCGGGTTCAGCGGCTCGATGTCGAGATTGACCACCGTGCGGCCGAAGATTTCCCGCCACGCCGCCACCCGCTCGCGTTCCGGAAATGCGTCGGTCGAGAACCGGAAGATCGGGACGGCGTCTAACGGCGGGGGCTTCGGGGCCATGACGCGACCGCCTTCACAACCCGATCATAGGGTTTCTTACAACACCCATCGCCGTTGCAACATAACCAGACCTGGTTGAAAACCAAAGTCCATTTCCCTCCCATCCTATACATTTCCTGCTGATCCAAGACGCGAAAGCCGGTGTCGGCTATCGATGTCGAGCCGGCTAAGGCGTGGACGGTAAGTTCGCAGCCATAGCTCGATGGATGAAGTGGATGAACAACCAGTCGGGGCTTTAACCATGGTCTGGGTACGGCGCAGTCTGCAGAAGGTCCGCGCAGGACTGATGGCCGGCGTGTGCCTCGGCGCGGTGGCGGCGCACGCCACGGACGCGACTTGGTCCCCCGACGCCGCCAACAACAACTGGAACGATGGCGCCAACTGGACTTCGAGTCCGCCACATGTGGTGCCGGACGGGACAGCCACGTTCGGGGCGTCGTCGAAGACGTTTGCAATTCTCCAACAATGCTGGGGCCGCTGCCTTCATTACCAATAGCAACGGCGGGTCGACGTCATTTTTCAACAATAGCAGCTCTAGCAGTCCGATCCACCCAGATAGGAGAATGCAGCGATGACGATTCTCAGGCACGCGTACGCGCTATCCGGCTCAACTTTGGTGTCGTTCAATCCGGCATTTCCTTTGGCCGGGACTTCGATCCCCGTGACTGGTCCCACGGAAACATTAGTCGGCATCGATGTCCGGCCGTCGAATGGTCTCTTGTATGGGCTTGGCGTCAATGCCGCGACGGACACGGCGACGCTCTACAACATTTCGGTGCTAACCGGCGTTGCCACTATTGTGGGATCATTCGGGCCTGCCCTAGGCCTAGACCTTCCTGGATCAGGCTATGGGTTCGACTTCAATCCGGTAGTCGACCGCATCCGCGTCACGACCGAGACCGGCCTGAATTTCCGTGTCAATCCGAACAATGGCTCGCTCACTGGCATCGATACGGCGATCCTCGGAAGTGCGATCTCCGGTGTGGCTTATACCAATGACGAAACGACAAATGGCGGTGTCACCGCCCAGTACAGCTTGGATGCAATCAGCAACACGTTGAAGATTGCAAACGGACCCGGCGGTCCGAATGGGGGCATCCAGAACCCCGTGGGTTCCGTCGGAGTGAACTTCTCAACCGCCAATGGCTTCGACATACCTCCGGGCGTTGACACATTGGTCGCAAACAGCGGTGTGCCATCCGGTTCCGGGCTTGCCTTGTTGACCGTCGGCGTCGGCACGGTCCAGTTGTACAGTATCGATCTGGTATCTGGCGCCGGCACGCTGATCGGTTTCTTTCTGGACGGGTTCACCCCGGCCAGCGGTCTTGCGATCCTGAACACGCCCTCCGGCGCCGATTTCAATATCGACGGCCGCGGCGACATCCTTTGGCGCCACGACAGCGGGCAAGTCTATTTCTGGAACATGAATGGCTTGCAGACCAACGGCGAAGGTTCCGTTGCGCACGCCCCAGTCCCCAACGACTGGCACATCGAAGGCACTGGGGACTTCAACGGCGACTTCAACAGCGACATCCTTTGGCGGCACGACAGCGGGCAGGTCTATTTCTGGGAGATGAACGGCCTTGCCATCAAAGCCGAAGGCGGCGTGGCGCATGCTCCGGTCCCCAACGACTGGCACATCCAGGGCGTCGGCGACTTCGACGCTGACGGCCACAGCGACATTTTATGGCGCCACGACAGCGGGCAGGTCTATTTCTGGGAGATGAATGGCCTGACAATCAAAGCCGAAGGCGGCGTCGCGCACGCTCCAGTTCCCAACGACTGGCACATCCAACGCCTCGGCGACTTCGACGGCGACGCGAAGAGCGACATCTTATGGCGCCACGACAGCGGGCAGGTCTACATCTGGGAGATGAATGGTTTGGGAATCAAAGCGGAAGGGGGCATCGCGCACGCTGCGGTCCCCAACGATTGGCACGTCCAAGGCATCGGCGACTTCAACAACGACGGCAACAGCGACATTCTATGGCGCCACGACAGCGGGCAGGTCTACATCTGGGAGACGAACGGCTTGGGGATCAAAGCCGAAGGCGGCGTCGCGCACGCTCTCGTCCCCAACGACTGGCACATCCAGAGCGTCGGCGATTTCAACGGCGACGGCAAGAGCGACATTCTCTGGCGTCAGGACGGCAGCGGCCAGGTCTATGTCTGGGAGATGAATGGCTTGCAGGTGACAGCGGAGGGCGCTGTGGCGCACGCTCCGGTTCCCAGCGAGTGGCACGTCTTCAGTGACCAGAACTTCATCTGACGCCGAACCAAGCCTGCGCTGATGATTTTTGCCGTTATCGATACTCGCAGCCGGCGGCTGTCATGAACGACTCGCGCGCCGAATGCGTGGGTTTCTGCGCCGGATCAGCGTGACGGTGCTTTCCTCTGCAATCCCGAGCGTCGGGAAATGGGCGCGAATGGTGTCGGCAACATAGCTCGGCGCTAGGTGCGCATAGTGCTTTTCCGTCATCCGGGTGTCGGCATGGCCGAGCTGTTCGGCAATGACGCCCATAGGAACGCCGCGCATGGCGAGCGTCGAGCCATGAGTATGCCGAAGTCGCCTCGGCGTGAAACCCGTCCGGGTTCAGCGGCTCGATATCGAGGTTGACCACGGTTCGGCCGAAGATTTCCCGCCATGCCGCCACCCGCTCGCGTTGCAGAAATGCGTCGGTCGAGAAGCGGAAGATTGGGACGGCGTCTAACGGCGGGGGCTTCGGGGCCATGACGCGACCGCCTTCACAGCCCGATCATAGGGTTTCTTACAACACCCATCGCCGTTGCAACATAACCACACCTGGTTGAAAACCAAAGTCCATTTCCCTCCCATCCTGTACATTTCCTGCTGATCCAAGCCGCGAAAGCCGGTGTCGGCTATCGATGTCGAGCCGGCTAAGGCGTGGACGGTAAGTTCGCAGCCATAGCTCGATGGATGAAGTGGATGAACAACCAGTCGGGGCTTTAACCATGGTGTGGGTGCGGCGCAGTCTGCAGAAGGTCCGCGCAGGACTGATGGCCGGCGTATGCCTGGGCGCGGTGGCGGCGCACGCCACGGACGCGACTTGGTCCCCCGACGCCGCCAACAACAACTGGAACGATGGCGCCAACTGGGTTTCAAATCCGCCGCACGTGGTGCCGGACGGAACGGCGACGTTCGCGCCGTCGTCAAAAACGACCATCGTCTTGGGGAATGCTGGCAACACCGTAATCGACAACATCACTTTCGCCCAGACCGCACCGGCCTATACGATCCTGATCGGTGCCGGGCAGGGGCTTTCGGTCAATGGGAGTGGAGCTGGCGGCGGCGTCAGTAACAATTCGTCTGTCAGCCCTAATTTCCTTGTATTCGGAGCTCTGTCCGGACTCGCCTTCTTCAATAACGCAGGGCTGGTCAGCTTCACGCCAGCCGACTTCAACAAGCCTGCGTCTCCCGCAATCATTATTACTAACGGCACCGGCGGCACGACGTCATTTTACAACAATAGTAGCGCGGGTACCCCGAATAACGGCCCTCTCAGTATTTTTACCACCAAGATCAACAACAACTCTGGCGGCACAACCCAATTCTTCCACAGCAGTACTGCCAACTTCGCGGACATCTCAAACAAGGGCAATGGGTCCATCCTATTCTTCGACACAAGCACGGCCGGCGGTGCCACTCTTGAGAATGCTTCTACAGGGGGGGAAGTGAGGTTCTCTGATAGCAGCACGGCTGGCGGCGCCCTAATCCAGAACTTCTTCGGGAGCACGACAAACTTCTTCGGCGCCGCCAACGCGGGCTTCGCCACCATCGTCAACGGATTCCAAGGGATCGGGACCACGAATTTCAACGGCAACAGCTCGGGCGCGGGCGCCTCAATCCTTATCGGCAGTGGCAGCGTTACGAACTTCAATGATAGCAGCACGGCTGCCGGGGCCACCATCGACAATACCGGCGACATTGAAAGCACCGGCGGCCAGTTGGTGTTCGGCGGCCAGAGCAAGGCCGGCTTCGCTATCATCACCAACGGAAACGGCGGGCAAACGCTTTTCTTCGGCACGGCGGACTCGGCAACCATCACCAATAAGGTCGGCGGCAGCACCGTTTTTAGCAGCCTTTTTGGTGCCAACGGCACGGCCGGCTCCGCCAGCATCAACAACATAGGCGGGCAGACGCAATTCGGCGAAACAAGCACCGCCGACCACGCGACCATCACTAATAGCAATAGCGGAGGGACTTCCTTTTTCAATTCGAGCATGGCCGGCAACGCCATCATCACCAACGAAAAGAACGCTGCCACCCTGTTCGCGGACACGAGCACCGCAGACAATGCCACCATTCTCAACAAACTCGGCGGCGTCGTCGTTTTCAAGAACAACAGCACCGCCGGCAATGCCACCATCACCAATGACGGCGGCGCCACCACCTTCGTCGACACCAGTTGCGTCGGTAGCGCCACCATTACGGCTATCAATGGCGGCTTCATAAATTACGCCCAGAGCGGCGCCTGTCCAACCCCAGGACCAAAACCCAAGATCATCGTCGGCCAAGGTAGCAAAATCGACATTTCGGGCCTGCTGATCTCGGGGATCACGTTCGGCTCCATCGAAGGCTTCGGTACCGTCTTTCTCGGTTCCAAGGCGCTGACGGTCGGTACCAACAACCTGTCGACCGGGTTCGGCGGCGTTCTCGCCGACGGCGGAGACAGCGGCGGCACCGGCGGCTCGCTCATCAAGGTCGGCGATGGAGCGTTGATACTGTCGGGCAACAACACGTATTCCGGCGGCACCGCGCTCAATACTGGCACGCTGGCGGTGGGGTCGAGCACGGCGCTGGGGACGGGCGCGCTCACCTTTGCGAGCGGCACCACGCTGCAGGCCGCGGCCAATGGGCTGTCGCTCGCTAACGCGATGACGCTCAACGGCGCGGATACGGTGGACACGCAGAGCAATGCGCTCATGCTTTCGGGCACCCTCTCCGGCAGCGGCAGCCTCACCAAGATCGGTGGCGGCACGTTGATCTTGTCGGGCGCCAACACCTATACGGGTGCCACAAACATCAATGCCGGCATTCTCAACGTGAATGGCTCGCTGGTCTCGACCGTGTTCGTAAATTCCGGCGCTACGCTAATGGGCAATGGCCCCATCGGCGGCCTCGTCGTCGGGGCCGGCGGTACGGTCGCGCCGGGCAACTCGATCGGCACGATGATCGTCAACGGTAATGTGATCTTTCAGCCGGGCTCGATTTACCAGGTCGAGGCCAATGCCGCCGGGCAGTCGGACAAGATCGTCGCCAGCGGCGCAGCCACGCTCACCGGCGGCACCGTGCAGGTGCTGGCGGAGAACCAAGCGTATGCGCGGCAGACGAGATACACGATCCTGACCGCGAACGGCGGGGTCGGCGGCACATTCGCCAACGTCACCAGCAATCTCGCCTTTCTGACGCCGACGCTGAGCTACGACCCCAACGATGTTTTTCTGACCCTCAACCGCAACGACACCACCTTCGCGTCGGTGGCGCAGACACCCAACCAGCGCGCCGTCGCTGGCGCCCTCGACCGAAGCCCGCTGTTCAGTCCGCTGGTGCAGGCAGTCGTCAATCTAACCGGCGCCAGCGCGCTGCGGGCGTTCGACGCGCTCTCCGGTGAGATCCACGGCAGCGTGCAGACGACGATCGTTGATGACAGCCGCTACGTCCGCCAGGCGGTGCTCGGGCGGCTACGGCAGGCGCCGTATGCAAACGGCGCAGGCGCGATGGCTGCGCTCGGCACCGGTGGACCCATGCTGGCCTATGCGGGTTCCTTCGCCGCGGCGGACGCCGTTTTGGGCTACGCGGATGCGAAAAAGCCGGCTTTCCCGATCAAGGCGCCGCCGCTCGCCGCTCCGGCGCAAATCTCCGACCTCACCTTCTGGGCGCAAGGTGTCGGCGCCTGGGGCAAGATCAACAGCGACGGCAACGCCGCCGATGTCGGCCGCAACCTCGCTGGCTTCTTCACGGGCTTCGACCGCCGCTTCGGCGAGTGGCGCTTAGGCGCCGCCGCCGGCTACACCAATTCGAGCGTCAGCGTGAGCGCGCGCGCAAGCTCGGCCAATATCGACACCGCCTATCTCGCGGCCTATGCGGGGACGGGCTTCGGCGCGTGGAATTTCCGCTCGGGCGCGGCCTTCGCCTGGAACACGATCGGCACCAGCCGTTCGATCGCCTTCCCCGGCTTCGCCGAGCAGGCGAGCGCGCGCTATGGCGCAGGCGAAGGCCAAGTGTTCGGCGAGCTTGGTTACGGTATAACCTTCGGCGGCATTGCGGCCGAGCCGTTCGCGGGCCTCGCCTGGGTGCATCTTGATACCAGGGGCTTCACCGAAACCGGAGGCGTGAGCGCGCTTACCGGCACGGGCAACAAGGACGACGTCGGCTACTCTACTCTCGGACTGCGGGCGGCGACCTATTACCTCTTGCAGAACGGCATGGCGCTCATCCCGCGCGCGTCGGTCGCCTGGCAGCACGCCTTCAGCGCGACGACGCCGACCGCGGCGCTTGCCTTCCAGAGCACCGGCGCAGGCTTCGGCATCTGGGGCGTTCCCCTTGCCCGCGACGCCGCGCTCATCGAGGCAGGGGGCGATCTGCAGCTCACCGCACAAGCGAAGGTCGGCGTCTCCTATGCAGGCCAGCTCGCCAACAGCGCGCACGACCATTCGGTCAAGGGCAATTTCACCTGGCGGTTCTGAACAGTCTGTAAGTCGCTTGCACATCCGAGATGGGGTCATTCTCGACCGAGAAGGTCGAACCCGCACGTCCATTCACTTCCGCTTCGCTCCGAAAGCTGACGCAAGTTCAAGCCTATGGGCTGGTCGCGAAGTGCTGATAGCGACCGACATAACCGGGCCTCCGAGGCCCGGTTATCCATCGCAAGGCTTGCAAACGGCTTACTGGGTAGCGAAGCAATAGAACAGCCCGTCCCCGCCGGTACCGCGCAGATCGCTTTGACTACAGCCGCCGTCGGGCCCGCGCGAGGGATGCGATGAATTCCACGATCGCGATGCCGCATCGTCGCGTAAGCCCTTGCGGTCGATATGGCCAACCATAGCCGCGCCCTGGGTACTGCTCGTCCAGTTGCGACAGGTGCGATCCTCACCGGCCGGAAAAGCGCGGCCTTCAGGGGTTGAGCCGGTCAGGACGTCGTGACGGTTCGGTGCAAAGCCAACGCCAGGGATGATCTGGCCCCGCTCGGACAGCGACGTGTTCATGCCAAGCTTGTTATTGTCGCCGTGCAGATCGTCAATGTTTTGAGCGACGATCTCGTCCTTGAAATTCTGCCAGGGACCGTTGCCAATGCGGTCACGCGCGTTGACGGCCGGCTTGCCCTCGGCAGCCTGGGTGCTCAGATAGGCGCGCCAGGTCTTTCCTCCCGCGCCGTGGCGCTGTGCCAATTGCTGACAATGCTGGTCGGCGCCTTCAAGGCCGCCGAGATCGGCGCCCTTGCCAGGCCCGGCGCCGGTGACAAAGAACGTCATGTTCGGCGCTTGCGGCAGTTGCGGCGCTGCCTGTTGTGCCGGTTGCTGTTGTGCTTCGCCGCCGGACATCACACCGAGCGAGGCGAGCGCTAGCGTGGCGACGATCAATGTCTTGGGCTTGTGCATCGCAGTCCTCTCTGCTGGGGTTTTTAGATGCCTAAGAACGAGCGTGAATGGTAGCGATTTTCTGGATCGTTCGGAAGCCCGAACAGGAGTGTGGATGCCGCTTGAAATCACGTCGCCTCATTCGCCTCGCTCAGAAGGCGACATGGTCACGGACTCCCCACCACGCCCGCCGCCTGAAGGAGCGGCACCCATTTGTCAATTTCGCTGCGCACGAGCTTTCCGAGCGCCTGCGGCGTGCGCTCGGCATCCGCCGGCAGATCGACGCCGAGTTCAGCCAATCGCTTGGCCACGCTCTCCTCGCCGATGTCACGTTTCGGCAGTTCTACTCGGGCTTAATGTTGAGCTCCTTCACTAGGCGTGCGTAGGTCTCGAAATCGCGATGCACGAGTTGCGAGAATGCGTCCGCGCGCCCGCCGACCGGCTCTTGCGCCGATTGCATGAAGCCTTCGTGGATCGCGGCTTCGGAAAGCGCCTTGTTAATGTCGGTGTTGAGGCGGGCCACGATGGCGGGCGGCGTTCCCGCCGGCACGAACACGCCGAGCCACTGCTCGAGCACAAGGCCCTTGATCCCTGCTTCTTGATACGTCGGCACGTCCGGCAGGCTCGGCGCGCGCGCTTGCGTCGATTGCGCAAGCAGCCGCAGCGTGCCGGCCTTGTAGTGCGGGATCAGCGGCGTCGAGCCGAGCGATCCGAGTTTCACGTGGCCTGCGATGAGATCATTGATCGCCGGCGCGCCGCCGCGATAGGGTATCTGTTCGAGCTTGATGCCAGCGATCGACGCGAACCATTGCACCACCATGTGCTGGGCGCCGACTCCGCTTCCGGTCGCATAGCGCAGCCCCGGCTGCTGCCGGGCAAGCGCGATCAATTCGGCAAGCGAGGCAACGCCCAGCGAGGGATGCGCCGCCAGCACAATAGGCTGGCGCGAGAGCTGGATGACCGGGGTCAATTCCTTCAACGGATCGATATTCATCTTGTAGACGTGCGGATTGCTCGTCACGGCGTCGGTCGTAACCAGGACCGTGTAGCCATCCGCCACGCTTTTCGCCGCGGTCTCAATGCCGATGTTGGCGTTGGCGCCGGACTTGTTCTCGACGACGATTTGCTGACCCAGGCTGCGCGACAAATACTCGCCGACCAGCCGCGCCCCCACGTCGGTCGATCCGCCGGCCGGAAACGGCACGATGAAGCGAACCGGCCGACTCGGCCATTCTTGCGCGTCTGCCGCCGTCGACATGGCGGCGACGAGGGCCAGCAGGCCAACGCGCAACTTCACCATTGGAAAATGATCCCGCGCTCCGTATGGGTGCGTATCCTATCGGTCCTTCTCACCTGCCGCTAGCAGCAGCGCGGCGATCGAGGCCCCGTCATGCCGTTCTCCACCTATCTGCCCGAGCACATGGGCGCGATGAAGCTCACGCCGCGCGGGCCCTTTGTCGCAGGCTCCTATGCCGAGCTGATCTTGACCTATACCGCGGGCACGTTCGGCATCGACGACACCGGTATGGTGAAGATCTCGTGGCGCACCACCTCCGACATGAGCAAGCCGCAATTCGACAAGGCGGCCGCGCCCAATTTCACCACGGTCGAGGCGAGCAACGGCGCCAAGCTCGATGTCTGGTTCGATCGGCTCAACATCCGTCCCTACGCCAATACGCTCTTGATCCGCGTCGGCCGCGGCTACCTGCGTGCCGGCGATACGCTGACCGTGCGCATGGGCGATCGCCGGCGAGGCTCGCCCGGATACCGGCTGCAGACCAATTGTGAAGCGCGCGTGGAGCTCAAAACCTCGATCGACGCTTTTGCGACTTATGAATTCACCGAGCTGCCGGAGCAGCCGGCCTTCGCGCTGGTGCCGGGGCCGGCCGCGCACTGGAAGGCGATCTGGCCCTCGCTCGCCGTCGCCGGCGAGCCCTTTCGCGTCGCCATCGTTGCCGAGGATGCGTGGGGCAACCCGACCGCCGAGGCCGAGCAGACGCTGTCGCTCGTGCCGTCGCGGCCGATCCGCGGACTGCCGCAAACCGTCGCGATCAAGCGCGGCGACGGTCCCCGCATTCTCGACAATCTTGTCGCCGACGCGCCCGGCGACCTCGAGGTGCGGCTTCTTGCCGAGGGGCAAGAGCTGGCCCGCGCCAATCCGCTGCGCGTGGTTGCGGCCGCGCCGCTGCGGCGCTACTGGGGCGATCTGCACGGACAGAGCGGCGAAACGATCGGCATGGGCACGGCGGAGAACTATTTCCGCTATGCGCGCGATCTCGCTTTCGTCGACATCGTCGGCCATCAGGGCAACGACTTTCAGATCACCGACGCGTTCTGGGCCGAGCTCAATCGCTTGACCGCGGAATTCGATGCGCCGCGCCACTTCGTCTGCGTGCCCGGCTACGAGTGGTCGGGCAATACCGGCATGGGCGGCGACCGCAATGTCTTTTTCCGCCGCGAAGGCCGCCCGATCCGGCGTTCGTCGCACATCTTGGTCGAAGGGCAGACCTCGAGCAGCGCCGTTTACACCGCGGACGAACTCTTTCGCGCGCTCGACGGCGAGGAGGCGGTGGTCATCGCCCATGTCGGCGGGCGCTACGCGGATATCAAGGCTGCCCATGACGGGCGGCGCGAGCGCAGCGTGGAGGTGCACTCGACCTGGGGCACGTTCGAATGGCTGCTGCACGACGCGTTCGAGAAAGGTTATCGCGTCGGAGTCGTGTGCCACAGCGACGATCACAAGGGACGACCGGGCGCGACGCGGCCGGGCGCCTCGACCTTCGGCGCGATCGGCGGGCTCACCTGCTACTTCATGCCAGAGCTCACGCGCGACGCCTTGTTCGAGGCGCTGCGTCGCCGGCACCACTATGGCACCACCGGCACGCGCATGTTCCTCGACCTGCGCGGCACGTTCGATGAGCCGGTCACGGGTTTTGCCGAAGACCCGCAGCTTGCCGGCGCAGAGGAGTTCGCGGTGCGCGAGGCCTCGATGGGCGACATCATCCGTCCCGGCACGGTGCCGATGCGGCTTGCCGCCGAGGTCATCGGCACCGCGCCGATCGAGCGCCTCGACGTGCTGCACGGCGCCAAGGTCGTGCGGACGGCGCGTCCCTTCGCAGCGTCCGATCTCGGTCGGCGCGTGCGCGTCACTTGGCAAGGCGCGGAGTATCGCGGCCGCGGCCGCGAGACGATGTGGCAGGGGAAATTGACGCTCAAAGGCAATCGCGTTGCGCGGTTTGCGCCAGTGAACTTCCTCAACCCGGAGCGCAAGGTCGTGGAGACCAATCCCGGCACGGGGCTCGGCTGGACTTCGGTGACAACCGGCAATCTCGCCGGCATCGACCTCTGGCTCGAGGAGGCGCGCCGCGGCACGCTTGCGCTCGAGACCAACATCGTCTCCGGGGAAGTCGATCTCGCAACTCTCGGCGAAGGCACCGTTGCATTCGACGGTGGCGGGCTCGAACGGCGCATCAGCGCCTATCGTTTGCCCGAGCAAGACTGGAGCCGGCGCCTCGCCCTCGAACATGTGGTTACGTTTTCGGGCGGCGCCGACCTTCCGGTCTATGTGCGCGTCACGCAGAGCGACGGCCACCAAGCTTGGTCGAGTCCGATTTATCTGGTTGCTTGATGCGGCTAAGGCAGGACACGAGCGGCTCGATCAATGTCCGCCCTGGATCGCGAACCCCGAGATGGGCATTGGGCCATGTCTTTAGCGCCATAAGGAGAAATGAATGCATCCCCGCGAACGTCTGGACTATTCGCCGATCGATCGCCGGCCGCCGCTTCGGTTTCCCGAAGGAATTCGGCTGGTTGTGTGGCCGGTGCTCGCGCTCGAAGAGTGGGATTTGTCGCGTCCGATGGCGCGCATGGTGATCTCGCCGCCGCAAGGCCAGCCGCAATTGCCCGACCTACCGAACTGGAGCTGGCACGAATACGGCATGCGCGTGGGGTTCTGGCGGCTCAAGAAAATGCTCGAGCGCCTGGGCGTCTCACCCACGGTCACGCTGAACGCGAAAGTGTGCGAGACCTATCCGCAGGTGATCCAGGCTTGCATCGACAACGGATGGGAACTCAATGCCCACGGCTACGACCAGGTGCCGATGCATAAACTCGATGACCAGCGGGCAATGATCAATAAGTCGATGGATATCATCGAGAAGTTCTCGGGCCGGCGACCGCGCGGATGGTTCGGCCCCGGGTTGACGCAGACGTTCGACACGTTGGATTACCTCGCCGAAGCCGGCGTCGAGTATATCGGCGACTGGGTGCTGGACGACGAGCCGGTGATGCTCAAGACGGCCCACCGCCCGGTTGTCGCGCTTCCCTACAACTTCGAGATTCATGACATCGTGATGATGGCGCTCCAGCACCATCCCTCGGATGGCATCTATTCGCGAGCACTCGATCACTTTCGCTGCCTCTATGAAGAGGCGGCCGAGCGGGCGAAGATCATGGCGATCGCCTGTCATCCCTACCTGTCGGGCGTTCCGCATCGCATCGCTCACGTGCAACGCGCGTTCGAGGAAATTCTCGGCCACGCGGGCGTGGTGGCATGGGACGGCGCCAGGATCCTCGATTGGTATCGCGGGCAAGGCGCGAGGCGATAGCATGTCACAGCATTTTCGCAGTGCGTTCGTTCCGCACGACTTGCTGGCACCCATCGCCGGGGCAGCGCAGGGACCGCTTGCCGGACTGACCGTGGCGGTGAAGGACATGTATGACATCGCCGGCACGCGCACCGGTGGCGGCAACCCCGATTGGCTCGACGCGCATCCGCCGGCGACCGCGCACGCAGCCGCAGTCCGCCGGCTGCTGGAGGGAGGAGCCACGGTGATCGGCAAGACCGTGTGCGACGAATTTTTCTTCAGCGTCACTGGCGCCAACGCGCATTACGGTACTCCGGTCAATCCACGCGCCCCGGGCCGACTGCCGGGTGGCTCCTCGAGCGGCTCGGCCGCGGCGGCAGCAGCCGGCGCGTGCGATTTCGCCCTTGGCAGCGACACGGGAGGCTCGGTTCGCGTGCCGGCTGCCTTCTGTGGGCTTTATGGCATCCGCCCGACTCATGGTCGGATCGACATGACCGGCGCCATGCCGATGGCGCCGTCGTTCGATGTCCCCGGCTGGTTCGCCAGCGGGCCCGGCGTCTTTCGGCGCGTCGGTGAGGCGCTGCTCGAGGCCGACGGAGTGCGCGCCAATTTGGAAAAATTGATCATCGTTGATGACGCGTTCGCAGAGGCCGATGCGGAGGTAGCTCAATTGCTGCGCGCGGCAATCGACGCGATGGTGCGCGACCTGCCCGAGCAGGTCCATGATGCCGCCGCTCCGCACGGCCTCGATCCCTGGCGCGAAAGCTTTCGCATCATTCAGGCGCGGGAGATATGGGGCAACTACGGGCAGTTCGTCGAAGAGTATCAGCCGAAGCTCGGTCCCGGCATCCGCGAGCGAATGGAGTTCGCGGCGAGCGTATCGGAGCGCGACGCCGACAAGGCACGGCAAGAACAGAAGCGAGCGCGCGAGCGTATCTGCTCACTCGTCGAGCCCGGAACCGTTCTTGTGCTGCCGACCGCGCCGTGCATTGCCCCGCGCATCGAGACCGGCGCCGAAGCGCTCGAGTCGTTTCGGGTTCGCGTCATGCGACTGACCTGTGTTGCCGGCTTGAGTGGACTGCCGCAGGTCACGCTGCCGGTGGGTTCGATTTCGGGTTGTCCGATTGGTCTCTCCTTCATCGGTTGGCATGGTGCCGATGAAGCGCTGCTCGATCTGGCAGTGAAACTCGCGCGCCACGTCGGCGCCGTTTCAGAGCCCGGCCCGAAATGAAGGCGCGCTGGTCAGCTGAATCTGCGCAGCAGCGCTATAGTTGTGTCGACCAGCGTTCGGCGGGGCACACGATCGGTTAGGCGCGCGGCGGCCGGCGCCGCTCGTGGAACCACGCGCGGTAATCGAGCATCTTCGCGCGTTGCGCCGCGGGCGCGTACCGCTTGCAGGTCGACGCCTCTTCGCTCTTGGCCGGTGCGCCCCAGCGCAGCTCGACGCAGTCATTGAGGTTGTATGCCATCTCGAGCTCCCCGGCGCGGTCGAGCACGTCCTTGAGCGCGAGCGTCCAAGCGGAGCCGTCGCTGCGCGTATAGGAGAACTTGCGCGCCGAAAGCTCCGAGCCGAGCACGCCTTCCAATTCGGCTTTCACGTCCGCGACGCTCTTGTCCTTGGGCATCGCATACCGCTCGGGCCGCCGCACGACGCGATCCGGAAAGGTGCGCACCACGTCGATCGCGATCAGCAGACGCAGATCGCGCGCAGGCGTCGCGAAATCTTCCCACGCGCCGGTGGTCTCGAAGATCGCCGGGCCGTCCGGCATCGTCGCGTCGCCCCGCCCGCTGGTCTGGAACTTGCGGCCGTTCTCGACCGACGTCACGCGCGCCTTCACCTGCTCTTCCAGCGCCGCGATCGCCTCCTTGATCGCGCGCAACGGGTCGAGCGGCGCCGGCGACATCACGTCATCCATGCGGTCGTAGAAGCCCTCGATCGAAACCTGCGCCTGATCGAGCGAGAAATCGCCGTACTGCGGGTCTTTCGCGATTTCGGCGTTGGTCAGCCGCCGCAAGCCGCCGTTCTTGTCGCGCACGATCGGCCGGAAGCGCTTGAAGCCGGGGCCGCCGAGGGCAGGATCCTGCGCGAACAGGAAATTGCCGCGCCAAAACCGCTTGCGCGCCACTGTGCCGTCGGGCTGCGCATCAACGGCGAGGAAGAGGCCCGCCGCGTCCTCCGACTGCGACACGCGCCGCGCCAGCACCAGGACGTGCCCGTAAGGATCGACATACACGGTTCCCGGCCGCAGCGTCTCCTCCTTCAGCGGCACCGGATAGTAGTCGGTATTGTCGTCGCTCAACGCCGTTCGCCCGCTTCCGGAATGAACGCCGTCGGCGACCGCCGAGCGCAAATACTCGCCGAAGCCCGCTGCGAGCCCCAGCCGCTTCAGTGCCGCAAGTCTGTTCGTCGGAGGCGCCGCCGTCGGCGGCACCGGCGCCGGCATGGGCGCCGCCGGGCGAAACATCTCCATGACCGCAGGCGAGGCGATTCGCTGGTCGGGCGGGGGTTCGGGCGCCGGTGGCGGCTCGAGATTTTGAATGTTCCACCACGCATGGCACTTCGGCCCTTCGCCGGCGCCGCCGCGCGTGCACTTCGTGTAGCCGAAGGGCAGCCCCATCTTGAACGCGAAATACGCGCGCAAGAAGTAGGGAAGGTCGGCGCAGTCGGGGCGAACGATCATCCCCATCGAGTCTTCACGCAGACCCAGATGGTTGAACAGGATATTGCGCGAGCGATCGCGCAGCACTTCATGCAGCGCCTTCCACGACAGCGTGGCGTCGAGCGGCGCGTCGAAGAGCTGCTCGATCCATGCCGAATACAGGTTTTCGGTCTCGCGATTCCACGTGTTGCGCACGGGCCAGAGGCTCCCCTCGGTCCCTTGCGGCCGCGGCGGCTCGGCGGCGCGCACGGCGATTTCGCGGTTGATCGCGCTGCACTCGGCGCTCGCGCGCTCGCGCGTTAGTTTGGCGTGCCAGGTGCCGGCGGCCGGCGCGGCGACCTCGGCGAACCAGAAATAGGGCGGACCGCCGTGGCGCTCGCGCGATTTGGCCGCGACGCTTCCGTCGGGCGCGATCAGCGACAGCTCGCCCTCGAGCGGCTTCTCCGCGGCGAACACGACGCGCAACGGCGCGCCCTTCCACGGTGCGATCGGCGAGGACAGGACCGCGAGCTCCGCCGCGTCAGCGCAGGTGCCGGTTTGAGCTTGGACCTGCGAGTTCGCTGCCGAGAAAAGCAAGGCGAAACATGCGACTGCGCTCGGCAACAATGCCCGCGCAGCAGCCGAACGGCGTGCTGGAACCACGTGAGCCCCCATCCCTGACCGCATCGAAGAATAGTGCGAAAGTGCTTTGGCTGAATCATGGCAAAGCCAAGCCGGGCGGGCTCCTATCGGAGGCCGGTACCATCCGACCGGGCTCAGAACGGGCAAAATATGTCGGTTTGTCGCCGGAACTTTAACGGGTCAGCCGCTAATACGCGTGACCCTGGCTTTAGCGCTGGATTCCCGGGCAGGCCTTCTTGATGAATTCAATGGCGTGCCGCTTGCTCTCAATCACGCGAGTCAATTCCTCCTGTCGGGTCGCTGAAATGGCAGCCGTCATGCGGTCCTGACATTTGCCGTCCTTGCAGAGCCAGGCCTTTCCCTCGATCACCACGCTCGCGGGATTCCCTTCTTCGATCGCGAGCCGTTGAACCTTGTTGAAGTCCAATGTGGTCACCTCACTGGATGGGCTCTCGAAGCTTTCCTTGCTCGCGCCCTTGGAATAGGCGGTCGTTACTACTGTCTTGAACACGCAGTTTTGCGGCGAGGAGATGTTGACGCCGACTTTGATATGACGGCTTGCACGATGCGGATCATTGGCATCGCCGAAGCCGGTGTTTTGACGCATCGTTTCATACTGAATCTGTCTTCCTTCGACGGTACGCCGCCAGCGTGTCTCAAATCCTTGGGGCAAGGCACCTTCCTGCTGACCACCGATGACGAACGAGACAGCATCGAGCAAGCCCGCCTCATCCGGGGTGAGGCGCGCTTCGCATCCACAAATCAGGCTTGCCAATCCCAGCAACAAAACGTTTCGAGCTT
>WNFU01002679.1_pt1 | contig 24180 bp, 21 predicted proteins | sample 5400121 | NCBI WGS metagenome assembly WNFU01 (sample SAMN13153360, study PRJNA577476) | soil metagenome | isolation source: 100 cm soil or saprolite under grassland replicate 1 | place: USA:California | collected 2016-06-15
GATCAGGTTGCCATACAGGCGCATAAACGTTTCCATGGGCCATCCTCTCGCTGGTTCGTGTCAGGCCCACAACATGATCAAATCGATCGCCCATGATCAACCTCAGAAAAATTTCAAATATCTTTGGCTAGAGTTTACTGATTCGGTAAACAGATTGTTGACATTAGAACCTATCGACGACACTCTTAAATTCCAGCGATGAAATTCACAAAAGCAAACCGTTTCTGGTGGTTTTTGTTGATCGTCATCGCATGTGTTGCCTCCTTGGCCATAAGCGATCTCGGCACGATAGCGAGCGACTCTTATCGCCGTCGGATCAGGGACCCGAGAGTCATTCGCGACTATCTCGAATCATACTCGGTTCGCAAGCTGCAACTTGGAGCTGGTGGTAACGACCCGACCGGGTGGTTGAATACCGATATTGCACCCAGACGTGACGAGGTCTATCTCGATGCTACCAAACGATATCCATTCCCAGATGGATCCTTCCAATATGTTTTCAGCGAGCATATGATCCAGGCGGTTCCTTGGGAAGGCGGTGTAGCAATGCTAAAGGAGTGCTATCGCGTACTTGCACCAGGTGGAAAATTGCGGGTCGTAACCCCGAACCTCACTAAATTCGTTCAATTGTTAACAGGGAACCCGGATGCCGACGCGCAGCGGTTCATAGCTGCGAAGCTCCGATTGACTGGCTGGCCGGAAAGCCCCGTGACCGGTGCATACATCTTTAACCGACAAGTGCGCGACTGGGGTCATCAGTTCCTCTACGACCCGGCAACGCTACGGAAGAGTCTCGAACTGGCGGGATTCAAGCGGATCACCGAATACCGTGTTGACGAGAAGACCGATTCCGTTTTTCACGAGGTAGAATTTCGTACACGTAACGAGGGCTCCGATCTTTGGCTGGTCAACCGTTGGGAATCAATGGCCTTCGAGGCGGTGCATTAAATTCGCCAGTCTATACCGCCGACCAGACGCCAAATGGCTTAGAGAGGCTTGTCTGTAATCAGCAGTCCTTTTCTGTCGCGTAGTCGATTGTCTTGTCGTCCAATTAATTTCCCTTCTTGCCGGGCGAAATAAATAAAAGAACGGTTGGGATCAACAGGACGTAACAAGCCGCCCCGATCGTTAGCGTCGTGGCGATTCCAAAAGCAATGCTACTGGCAACAGCGACGGTGGACGCGAGTGTCCCCGCTGCCCCGTTGATACCCCAGAACCAAGGTGTTGGTCTGCGATCAATCGCGGAGACTAGCCTCATGCCGGTGGGGAATCCAAAGCCGAGCAATAGACCAGCCGGTGCGATAGTAACGACACATAATATGGCCCTGAATAATAGACTGGCGCTGTTGAACGCCAGAAACACGCCTGACAGCCAATGGGGAAACGCTGCGACGTAGGCTCCTGTTAACAGTGCCCAGATCAAAAACCTTGGTCGGCTATCCAGCGGGAGCATGTCGGAAACAGGCTGCCGATTCCTGTTGCCAATATGAGCGTGAAGAGAAGCACGCTGAGCGAGTACCCGGGGTGCCCTAGGAATACACTCATGCGGCAATAGACCGATCTCAATTATCCATGAAACCGATACCGATGAAAGTTATCGGGCATTTTGCACCTTTTCTCTCTGGGTCATTGGTTAGGTCGTAGATGAAAATAGAATAGCCAATTTTCCCCACAGGCTGGCGCTTCCAAAGCCAGCGGATGAGGGGATCATGGGGGCTAGAGAACGTCCTGTAAGTTGTAAACGCTGATCGCCAGAATTTTCCTCCGCAGTATTGCTGGAACCTTGTCTGCAGGTGGTGGCCACTCTAATGGCCAGATTCCAGGCTGATATTGATGGCCTTTCCCGTCGTAAGAAGACGGATCTGATCGAGTTTGCGAGAGACGAACTGGATGAACGTGTTGATAGCGGATTCCGTAGTAAGGAAAGGGCGCGGTGCCGAAGTACGATAAATAGACAATCGGCAGGTTCTCCTTCTCCATGTAAGTTTTTACAGCTTTCAAGTCTTGGCCCCAACCGAGGTTCGAATCGCTAAGATAATAGTAGGACCGCCAACAAATTCATTAAAATATGCAAGCTGGTGTGGTGCAATATGGAGTGAAGAAACAGCCGTCAAGGATAGCGCGATACCGATCAAGCTGTGTGAGAGCATACTGCGGCTGATCGAGACTGTTGCCAGCCACCCGGCAAGCACGAACAGAACGGAATAAACTGGAAGAATATGGCGCAGGCCTATGTTCACTTTTGCTTCGCTGGTGGTGAGGAAAAAGATTATGATCGGATACCAAAAGCAAAATTGCTTCATGCCGACGAAGCGGCGTCCCGGCGGTAAAAATGAGGGAGGGGACAATCAGTATCAGACTACCAATCGGGCGTCTTGATGAGAAGAGAGCTAACAAAAATATTCGCACGAGCCTTGGTGGATAGTCTCCTAACTTACCGATAATTTATTAAGAAGGATGATAACATTTAAACACGTGGGAAATGAATGGTGGTGGGGTAGAATGGGTAACCAATTTTTCCAAATAGCATCAACTCTAGGTATCGCACTAGATCATGGACATAAGTTTTACTTCCCAGAATGGAAATACAGAGAATATTTTAAAAATCCATTACCGTTTAAATCATTTGCTGAATTAGAACAAATGGATCTAATAGTATTGGAAGAAAAGAGTTTGGGTCATAATTGTTTTAGCGTCCACTCGGATAAAAACTACGATTTACAAGGTTTTTTTCAGTCATTTAAGTATTTTGATAAGTATAGGAGCATAATTCAATATTATTTTGATTTTAATGATGAAGTAATAACTACAACAAGAGGTAAATATTTTGATCTATTAAGAGAAGAAAATCTTTGTTCTATACATTTAAGAGCCGGTGATTATCACCAATTCCCGAACCATCACCCGATACTCAGAAGCGACTATTATCAGAGCGCAATATTACATTTTCCAAACCATAAATTTTTGGTTTTCTCTGATGATATAAATTATTGTAAATCTATATTCGTTGGAGATAATTTTCATTTTGTTGAAGGAAATTCCAATATTAAAGATGTGTGCCTAATGAGCCTTTGTAAAAACAATATCATAGCAAATAGTAGTTTTAGCTGGTGGGGGGCGTATTTGAACAGGAATGGGAATAAGAAAGTAGTAGCACCCCAAAATTGGTTTGGTCCGGCTTTGAGTAATGAGCATATTGACGATAGATTACCAGCAGAATGGATAAAGATATGAATAACGAAACACTACCGTCGCCTGCAGAGCATCTGCCGGGACTTTTTGAGTCGCTTTTGGTGGCAAGAGAAATAAGTGTTACGGCCGATTAAGAAGGATAAGAAATGATCCAGCGAGAATTGCGATGAAGCAGTACCGCTGAGAATTTGGAAAACAGGGCTATGCCTGTTGAAATGCCGATTGTCGCCAGAGGTCCCAAGTTGGCGCGGATAAAGAAGATGCCGGTACGAGAAAAAGAATAATTAGTAGTCCAGCGCCAAGAATCGTTCCTGCTTTGCGCGGCATCACGAATGGAAATGGCTCGACCGGGTCGTCCGGGACGCGACCGGTACGGAGTGAAACGCCGGTTTGTCATACACCCGTAAGGCGCAACAAGCGGCCCAAAACCAGGTCTGAATCAAGAAACTCGTGTGCGAAGGCCTCAGCGGCTGCAGCGTGCTGCGAATAGTCACTCTCGACGTGATTGATCGCTTCGGCAGCGCTGTCGGCATCAGTAAAAGTTAACAAGCCGGTGCCGGTTGGTAGGTAGGCGCCTATGCCGGTGTCCTGAACGATCACGGGCCGACCTGCAGCCAGATAACAAGCGCTCCGGTCGCTGAACCAGCCTGTACGCCCGAGCGCATAGGTGTGCTTCACCGCGGTAAATTCACCACGGGAGTGAACAATATAATCGCGATAGGAGTCAGGAGTGGCGGTATGATGACGAGGCTGGACAATATGCCAACCATGTTCTTCAAGCTTGGGAGGCTCCGGCTCATTAGGATAGACGCAGAGGCAGAGTTCCAACGGCGCTGCAACCCTTCGGGGAAGGTCAATGAGGCGTAGAAACTCATCCGCCTTTTGACCGTACCAGACGCCGCGCCATTCTATCGGGCTGAAGCCACGCCACTCTGCAACCGTAGTATATGAGGTGCCAGCCGGCTGAGCAGTGCTCCATTGGTCGAGAACTACAGGCGGCAGAGTTGTCTCCCATTTTAGGCCGCAGATGGGCAGCGGACAATCAGACTTGCCGAGGTTCAGACCCACGGTGACATAGAGGTCATGTCCGTCGAGATTCATGTGGGCGCCATAACGCTCCCTCCAAATTTGGGTATAACCTGGATCGAGATCAACATAAACTCGCCGTCCTACAGCAGCGTGAATTGATTGGGGCAATGGACGTCCGCCAATGTTAATTAAGAGGTCGATTTCGGGTGCAAGCCTTTCAAGATCCACGTGAGAGAGGCCCACATGGCCTTCTCCGTGCTGTTCTAGCAGCGTTGTACAACCGGATAGACAAAATTCATCCATAACTCTCCGGAAATACTCTACGTTGCTGCAGGTATAGAACGGAACCGATTTTCCGTTCTCATCTACGCAGTGTTCATTCCCTATATATTCTACGTAAAGGACATCGAGGCCTAATCTCCGGAAGCCCAAAATGTAATTGAGATAGGCCCAAGCATGCCCCCCGAACCACGGATGACTGCCTAGGGCGCCTGAAATCATGAGACGTTTGGCCATGGAACAGAGGCCCTCTGCTTAGTTCGTGTACCTGTATACGTGTAAGGCGCGGTCCCCCACGAGATACGTCGTGCGAAGTTGGATCGTGTCGATATAACATCCTCTCTTTTTACTGCGCTTCGATATTCTGGAGGAAACAAAATCGTCGCCGACCGCAACCAGAGCATCCGCGCGACACGAGCGATAAAGCCGCATGGTGTGATGGCTATTTGCATCTCTTTGTCCTCGAGAGTGGACCCGAGAAGTGAGGCGCTGAACTCACACTCGGTTGCCAAACGCGGCTTGGAGTCTTCCGCCTCAATGATATGGTTAGAAGTATCGTCATCGGGTATCGAGTGCTTCCATCAAGGATTGTCTCTAGCTCTTGTCTTATTTCGGTTTAGCCAGAACTTTACGACAGAAATTACCCCATTCCCTTAAGGGACTTTGTCCTTAATTATCCCTCGATCAGATAGCTGCTCCAAGACATAAATCCTGTAATTTGCCGATTTGAAAGGAATGGACCAACCATACTCGCGAAGTACTCTATAACCTGAGATAGAAGAAGCCGCGATCACATAAGGTTTCTTCTCTCCTGATGTGACCAAAGGAACATCTCTCTCAGGTATAGCACCAGACGATAGATTTTCTGGGTGAGCATAGAGGTTCCAGCCGTTGAACACATATCCCGCATCAATACTGGCAAACGGAACGTTCTTTCCACGAAGCCAGGCCACGGCTTCAGCAGTAGCACGACTAGTTTGGGTTTCGTTCCAGGTTACGAGCGTAGATACAACAAAAAGAACCGCGATACCTGCGATCGTTGATTTTGACTTAAGTTGGTTATTCGCGAGTATTGCGATAAGCGGCGGGAGCAAGACTATGGAATATCGATCAGATCCCCATGCATCAAAGAGCCAAAGAACTATTAAAAAGAAAAAATGGATCAATGTATACCAAACGAAGAGACCCAGTGGTTGTTCAATGCCGGTGCCAACTACAGTGATCATTTTCACAATGATTCCGGCAGAAGAGAAAAGGGAAAGCACAAACAGAGGATAGTTGAGCCATGGAGGCAAGAAATCCGGAGCCGGGCCGCCTTGCAAAAGGTGACGTTCTTTGCCGAGGGTATTCAACTGCCACATCCCCTCTAGCGGATTGGGAATTTCGCCTGCAAACAATATCGAGCAGCCCGTCAAGAAAAGTAAAGCAGCAACACTGCCCCAAAACACTCGTCGCCGATACAATGATGCGACCATGGGCAAAGTTATAGAAATTAGCGCCAAACCGCCATGTATAAAGATTCGCAATACACCCGGCACCGCTTGTTCGTAACGATGAAGCCAATAATCGGTCACCCATATTGTTTTAACCGCATACTGGCTGGTCATGCCAAAGATTTGAGTAACGAAAAACGGCATAGGTAAGAGAAGCAAGCAAAACACAGCGGGAGGTAGAATATATTTCCAGGACCTGTAAGGCGGTGCAAAAAGAACATAGAGCATTAGACTGCCAGGGATCGCGATAGCAATCTGTCGTATGAAGAAGGCACATGCCCCAAAAATGCATCCGACCCAGAGTTGATGGGGGTTTCCCCGGCAGAGTGCTCGCGCGAAGAAGAAAAAAGCCATGGCGGCAAAGCTCACAAAGGGAACATCCGTCATGAATGAGAAAGTTAAGACAAAAAACACAGGATTGATGAGAAGGACAACAGTCGCAATGAAACTTTCGCTGCGTGTACGCCCGAACTCCCGCAACGTTCCATATAGGGCCAAGCCCGTGAGCCAAGCGAGCACCGCGGTGGAAACTCGAAGGGCGGAAAATGAGAACCCGTAGGGTAGACAAAACAGACTTCCCCACAGAATTTGCGCAAAAGGATAATGAGCTGACCAATCAAGAACCCGTAATTCGCCTGTCTTTAGCAAATGTTCAACGCTCCAGGCGTAGGTCCAATCGTCATGGAAAGGTAGATCAACAAATGGATGAATCAAGACGGCGGCAGAGAAATAGAGCAGAACCAAGATTGTCGCAACCGCCATGGGCGTAAGCGTGGCGGCGGATAGGGACCAGTTGTCATATAGGGGCAATGGCGGATTCACTATCGACCGCGGTTTAAAGCTCACTTCAATCCTCTCCTGATTGATTTGACCGTTCGGCTCGTCATCCCCGATGTACACTCAGCGCATATTCGGATCTTCCTCTGGATACGTCTGAGGTTCGCGGTTTCAGTCAATCCTCAAGCAGCGAAGAAGAAAAGGACGAGTCCGACTCACGGCGCATGTCGAACGCGACAAGGCGTTCGTTCTCTAGGGTGCAATGGAAAAGGGACCGAAGGTATTGGTTGAAGCCCTTGTAGCAATCGAGCCACCAGAATGCAGGCCACGCAAATACTATAAAGTTCGCTCCCGACTGCCGTAGCCGTTCGACTTCACGGATAGCCATCTCATCATTGGGCGGCGGCCCCCCGTACCGGCCGTCTCGTTCGAGGAAGGGAATTGTACGCCGCCCGCTAGTAACTAAACCACCAAAGTGCTCGTCGTCAACCAGGATGAACGCATCCCCTGCGGGTACTGTGGCCGCGATATCTTGCGCCGCCAAATACAGTCGGTCGATCCATCGGACTAAGTCTAGATACTTTCTTGGGTGAACGATGGAAAGTTGAGATAGAGCGGTATTTTCAAATTCCTTTTTGAGCAGGAGATAACGATCTAAATGATTGGTTCGAACAAACAGTAGCATGTTTTGAGCATACCACCATTCCACATTTGCGTTTTGCCAGATCCTCTTTCTTATGCAATCGATCACTACATATCCTTTGTGGTGGAAGAATTTCACCCAATAGTCTGGCCATTGTTCGTTCATGTGCTGCGTCCCTCCTTGCTGAGGTATCGCAGCCGAAAAGACAATAACGGGTCCAAGTCTGGTGAGGGAATCTATGAATAGACCTGCAGATTCGGGGGGAAGGTGTTCCGCCACTTCCAACGACAGGACCAAATCAAATTGCCTATCCAGGTGAAAAGGTTTTCTAAGGTCCAATGACAAAAACTGTTCTTTCGGTATTTTTAGAATTTTCTCACTTACGTAATCACCATCTACACCACAAATCTCCTCTATCCCGAATTCTTTGAAAACCGATAACCAAGTTCCTGCGCCGCAACCGATGTCAATAACACTCCTTGGCTGAACCAGCTCTAAGACCAAAGGAACAATTTCCTTCGCCGAGCGGTAGGAACCGTCTTGGAGTTCTCTAAAGAAGTTTTCCGTATAAGCCATATCAGAGAACAAACAATTGAATCCACCCAACCTCTAGCCCGCAAGCGCTAGCATTGAGCCGAGAACCCGATCCGCTGCGAAGTATTCGCGTGCCACTTCACTCGCGTGAGCACTCGCATTGCCATAATCGCGCTCGATCATGCGCACCGCTTCAACCGCCTCATCGACGGTGTTAAAGGCGTGGAGCCCAGGGCCTAGAGGGAGCACCTCACCGAAACCGGTGTCCTGCTCCACCACCGGTCGGCCAGCTGCAAGGTAGCACGCCGCACGATCGCTAAACCACCCGCTGCGAAGGCGAACATTCATGTCCTTTGCAACCGTGAATTCACCCCGTGAGGATCGCAAATAGTCACGGTACCGCCACGGATCCGTTGAGACTTGGAGCGGATCAACTACATGCCAGCCGTGCACGGTCAGCAATTCACGATCTCCAGGTACACTCTCGACATCCATCGCTACCTCGAAGCTTTTAGTAGTCCGTGAGGGAAGATCCAAAAAGCGACACCATTCGGTCCGTTTATCCCATGTAAACATCTCTCCGCGATACTTCATCTCGCGTCCCTGTGAATTCCACGTTCCGACTGTTGTATATGTAAGCCCTTGTGGCCCAGGATTTTCCCACAGTTCGATTGCTACAGGCTGGCGGGTTGGATGCCAGTCATAACCACCAGTCGGCAAAATTGATTGGGACTTTCCGATATTTTCACCAAAGGTAAAAAATAACGTATGGGCATCGAGAATAGCTGCCAGACCGCTATCGCCATCTTCTAATTTGAGCTGGGTAAAGACAGGGTCTGCATCAATAAATACAGAGGGGCGCCCCAAGCATAATTCGGGTGGAAGGCGGTTTACTGGCCCGAAGCTTACGAGGAGATCCGCTTCTTTTAAGAGGTCACTTATGCGGCTAGCCCCAGGGCCGTATTTGAGGCCTCGATCGACATCGAAAAAAACCCAACGATCTCCGAATCCAATCTTGTTTAGGAAGCTCGCAGCTGTGGCAATTCCGTATTCGTAAGAGCGAGCAAACTTATTCGTAAGCGGGTTGTATGCAAATACGCAGTTCCATTTTCCGGTATCTTCGTAGAACCAGATGTCATGCCCGAGGGCGCGAAAGCCCAGCAGATAATGTGCCATTTGCCAAGCAAATCCACCAAGCGGGCGGCGTACGAGATAGCCGGTGAAAACGATTCTTGCCATAGGCTTAGAAAACGGCAATTGCCCACTGAAACCAGTAAAATCTTTCTATGCAAGCACCCTTTCTCGCCTCCAGCGAGGCGGTACTCAAGGTGCCGGGCATAAAAACCGCAGGCTTGTTTGAGTCCTGGCACTTCTCCTGTTCTCGCCAACTCGGATTGGAAATAGTGCGCACTCCAAGTAGCCCGCAAGGTCGAAGGTGAGAATCAAGACCATATCGACGCGTGCTCCTGGAGTTCCGTAAGCGTGCCTTACCCGTCCGTATTCATCGCAACGTTTAAGAGGCGATTTAACACCTTATCTGAATCGAAATACGCTTCGGCGATATCTTGCGCGGCTTTCGCATGCCGACTGTAGTTCGCCTCAACTTCTCGAATTCCGACCTCGGCTTCGTCTAATGTGTTGAAACAGAGTATGCCCTCTCCGACAGGTAATACTCGACTGAATCCAGTATCTTGGACTATCACAGGGCGACCGGCAGCCAGATAACAGGCAGAACGTCCGCTGAACCAGCCGGACTTTCCGTCAACATAGGCATTTTTAGCAACACTCCATTCGCCTTTTGATGTTTGAATATATCGGCGGTAACTCCTAGAGTCATGGCAAACCTCCGTAGCATCAACAACGCGCCACCCGAGTTGTGTTAACACCTCATAGGGCGTCCATGTTGTATCGTTTTGATTAAGAGTACGAACGCTTGCCGGCGTATTGTCACAATTGCTTGGCCGCCTGATGTGGGGTCTGTGAAGAGCCACTTCGAGAGTCGTCGGCAGTACCCTTTGCGGCAGACTCATAAATTTCAAGAACTCTACGTCCTTCTGTCCGTAGGTTCGCCCACCGTAGGTTATCGCCTTGTAGCTCGTCCAATTCATAACAGTCGTGAAGGTGTTCTGATATGGTAGGGACGAACGCCACTCACTAAGGACGATTGGTTGCCGTGTCGGCTGCCAGCGGTGCCCCGTATCAGGCAGGTCTTTGCCAAGGCACTCCCCAAAGGTAAAGTGGACGTCATGCGCATTAACTCGGTCGCGAAGCTCCGCGCTACCGTCCGCGACATTGATCTGAGTAAAACCAGGATCCGTATCTATGTATACGAGCCTCCGAACCCGGCGATAGTTTTCCGGTATTTCGAGAGTTCCAGAGACATTGATGAGCACGTCGGCTGACTGGATCAGTTCCCTCCTCTTCTCATCTGAAATCCCAAACCATTCGGACTTAGGGGGAAAGTAGTATGCCCACTTAGTGGAAAGACCGAATTCAGCCATGACGCCGGCTAGATATTTAATGGTGGGCTTCGGATCGTCAGCTATCCAGTGATCCCCCGACGGGCCCCCATCGAAAATGTACGGCCATCCACCCGAGTCTTCTACATAGAAAACATCGTGTCCGAGCCGTTTCATTCCTAGGACAACATTGAGATAGTCCCAGGTCACGCCGCCGAGGAGGCGGTGTTGGGCGATCAAGCCAGTCACAATGATACGAAGGGATGAATCCAAACTTAGCTCACCAAAACTATTCCTTCGAGAGTTCCCAGGGCGGATTTCACGGCTATTTCAATGAACCTGTGGCTGAATCTAAATTGCTGCCGTCGTCAGCAAATTTACGACAATGCCCGCTCCAATACAGTCGCAATGACTTTACGCGCGTCAAAATACTCCTCGGCAAGAGTCCGGGCTAACTTACATTGGTGCTCGTAATCCATGACGACTCTCTCAATAGATTGCCGTGCTTGCTTCACATCGCGGAACCGAAACAATCCAGCGGAATCCGGGAGGAATCGGCTTGCGCCTGTATGCTGGACAACGGCCGGCTTACCGCTAGCCAAATAACACAAAGTTCGATCGCTCACCCAGGCCGTTTCCAGGCTTACGTAAGCTGGTTTCGTGCAACTAAACTCACCGAAAGAGTCCTGGATGTAATGCTGATAATCCCACGGAGTCGACGCGATTGTATGAGCATCAACTAGACGCCAGCCGTGGCATTGCAGTGTCTGCTCATCCTCCGGCTTCAAGTCGAGGGCCAGCTCCAAAGGCTGGCCTGTAAAAAGCGGCATCTCCATAAATGGTAGGAATCCGCTCCGTTTATCATCCAAGTATGCTTCATCCTGCAACCATCCACCGGCATGCCAGTGTGCGACAGTCGTGAACACCGCTTTGGCCGTTGCCGCACGCGGGGGCCACCAGTCGAGAGCAACGCATGGAGGTGTGTAAATCCACCTCATGCCCATATCTGGAACCCGCGCCCCCGGCTGGCCAACCGTCTCTCCAATCGTAAAATATGTGTCGTGGGGAGCCAGGCATATCTGTCCTTTGCGGATCCATAACTGTAACAAACCGGGGTCCAGGTCGACCAAAGCGGACCTTCGGAAGCGCTTTACAATATGCAAGGGGGTGTCGTAGCGCAGTTCTAATAGAAGATCCGCCTCCGTGGCCGCGTCCAGATCCAGACAGCCGATGGTGACATCTGGAGGTAGAGTCTCATCGGTCGAGGAATACAAGGCCAAACAACTTACAAGACCATAGCGCTCTAAACGAAGTTTCAGGGCAGCAACGTTGTCGCGTATCGCATCAGCGGAAGTGGGCCGCGTTATAGCTTCTAGCCAGATTACCTGACAGCCAAGTGCGCGCAGTCCAAGAGCCCAATTGAGATATGCCCATAGATGGCCACCGCCTTGCGGGTAATCGAGAGTTTTTGCGGGAGCGATACAGACTGTAATACTCATGTTATCTGTTTCACTCCATGACGTAGTCGCCCGCGATTTTGTCGGGCGGGATTAGCCGTCTATTTCATTCTCGGACTGTTGTCCGCGTGAGCCCGTAGCAGTCATGCCATCGCTGATTAATGCCTCCTCGACGAGGCGGGTAAGGACCTTTTCCGAGTCGAAGTATTCCTCAGCAATTGCCCGTGCTACCTTGGCCTCCCGTGCATAGTTTGCCTCGATTTTCTCGATAGCGGCAGTAGCTTCCTCTATAGTTTTAAACGCGAAGATGCCGTCTCCCTCGGGAAGGACTGCGGGAAACCCAGTATCCTGCACCACTACAGGCCTGCCTGACGCGAGATAGCAAGCGCTGCGCTCGCTGAACCAACCAGATTGACCTTGCACGTAGCCGTTTTTTGCTACACTCCATTCAGCCTTCGAAGACTGGATGTAGTTACGATAACTGTCGAGGTCTCGACAAGTTTCCGTTGCGTCGACAACACTCCAGCCGGCGTGAACCAGAAGTTCACGTGAACTCCACTCTGGTTGCCCCTGCATTAGTTCGGACACTATCGGCGGCATGTTCTCAATCTCGGTCCGCCAATTTACGTGTTCGATGTTGCTCAGAGCTAGCTCGAGCCTAATGGGTCTGACTGTCATCGGTAGGTTGAGAAAACGATAGAACTCCACGTCCTTCTGACCATAAGTTTTATCCGCGTACGTTAAAGGCTTGTAACTCGTCCAGCTCATCACTGTGGTGAAACCATTGCGCGGAGCAGTAGATGTACGCCACTCGGAAAGCACAATGGGTTGTCTGGTTGGCTGCCAGTTATGTCCAGTTCTCGGAACCGAAGCAGAAAGGCACTCACCGTAACTGAAGTGGACGTCATGAGCATCAACGCGGTTGCGAAAATCCTGTTCCCCTCGCGCCAGCTTCACCTGTGTAAAAACCGGATCCGTATCGATATAAACAAGTCTGCCGACTTGGCGATAATGATCAGGAAATTCCAGCGAGCCAGACACATTCAGGAGCATATCGGCTCTGTTTACGACGTCCCTGCGTTCACTGTCCGACAGACCATACCATTGGTTACGGATGGGGAAACGATAACACCATCGGTTTTCGAGGCCGAAGCGTCTCATGAGCGAATTGAGATAAGCTACATTTTCGCTGCAGTCGTAGGAGACCCAATCGTTGCCGCTCGCGCCGCCGTCAAAGTTGTAAGGCCACTGGCCCGAATCTTCAAAATAGTATATGTCATGGCCGAGCCGCCTGAGGCCGAGGAGATACTGAAGGTAATGCCAACTGATTCCCCCCAGAGAAGGATGCTGCGCGATCAACCCAGTGACAACGATGCGAAGCGACGAGTCCATAAACCAGCTTAAATCCAGCGCCGTGTTTCGAAACCGCTCATGGTCTGGCGGTTATTTTTCTTGGAGAGAATTGGAAGAGCCTGGTGCTGGCGACAGAGCAGCGGACCGACTGCGAATGGTGGAGTTTTCGGGGAGACGTATATCACGCCGAAGGTAATCTGCCCCATAACCTACGAGCCAAATTTTTCTTCTCGGGACAAAGGGTGAATTTGAGGCGACGCGACAACGGAGGTATCGCCTATGGCCGTTGAGACGTCGGACCTAATAAAAGTGAGTCGGCCCTTTTCAATGCCAAGTAATAAGTCGCAGTGTTTCAAGGTCGACAGTCGATGAGCGATGATGAAGACGGTGCGGCCAAGGCTGAGACGCTCCATAACCTCGATAATTTCTCTTTCTGTTTTTATATCGATGGAGCTCGTCGGCTCATCCAGGATGAGAATGGGAGCATTCTTCAGAAAAGCTCGTGCGAGCGCAACCCGCTGGCGTTGGCCCCCGGATAATTGCATTCCACGCTCACCCACCAGCGTATTATAGCCGTCCGGAAGGCAGCCTATAAATTCATGCGCGTGGGCTGCCTTTGCCGCCTCAACGATCTCATGTTGTGAGGCACCGGGACGTGCATACGCAATGTTCTCGCCAATGCTGGTCGAAAAAAGTATAGAGTCTTGAAGGACGATTCCGAACTGATTGCGAAGATCCGCGAGCTTGTAATCTCGAAGATTAACACCATCGAGGAAGATTTGGCCCCGAGTCGGGTCGTGGAATCGGGTCAACAAACTAACGAGCGTTGACTTTCCTCCACCTGTCATACCCATAATACCCACTCGAGTGCCAGGCTCGATTTCGAGTGAAATGTCACTCAATACCGGATTGTCCCCGTTATATGCAAAGCAAACATCACGGAAGGTTATCCCTCCGCTCGCACGCGCTAGAGGCACCGCATTTTTACTTTCAATGACATCGGCCTCTTCATCTAAAAGCGCGAAAGCGCGCTCCGCGCTGGCGAGCGAGCGTTGTGCAAGGACCGCCATGTCGCCAAGAGATGCCAGTGGCCCGAATAGCTGGGTCAGGTATGCCATCACGAGCATCAACTCACCTAAAGTTAAAGTTCCTGATTGAACATGATGCACGCCCAGGAACAATACCGCAGCTGTACCGGTTGCCGTCGTGATTGCAACTAGAAGTCCAAACCCTCCCTCGGACCACGCAGCCCGAACGCGCGCTAAAAAACTCTCACTGGAATGACGTACAAAACGCTCTTGTTCCCGCTCTTCCTGACCGAAAGCTTTAACAACCCGCAGGGCGCTGAGAGCTTCCTGCACTACTGAAAAAGCGGAACTGTCGAAGTGCGTAATCTGCCCCCAGTGGTTGCGAAGGCGGGGATTAAACGTTCGTGCGCCTATGTAAAGGACAGGTGAAATGGCAACTGCGACTATGGCTAACTGCCAATCGAGGGCGGCGATGATGTAAATCATTCCAAAGACAGTCAATCCTGTGGCAACAAAGGGTATGACGCCATCCACCGCTAGCCACTGAATCCCAGGAGCGCAATACTGGATGCGGTATGTGGAATCGGCAGTACCTCTCGTATCATGGTATGAGACCGAAAGGCGCTGCACATGGCGAAACAGTTTGGTTCGGAACGCCAAAGTTAGCTTTTCGCCGGTGTAGGTACGCAACAATGAACTCGTGAGTCGTTGGAGTCCACTGAGAAGGGCAACGCCTATAGTTAGAATGATGACGAAAATGAAGATGGCATTACTCGAACTCGTCAGGGCATCGGGTAGCGCTGCTTGTAAAAACGGCGGCAGTGGATGAGAGCCGATAACACTGTCAACAACAATTTTCAGCGGCAACGGTGTCAGTAGCGAAAGAGGTGTTGATAACAAGGTTACCAACAGCAGTCCCCCTAGGTGTAGGCAATACGGCCTGACCTCAAGGAATAACCGGCGGTAAAGCTCAGAATTGCGGGTTTTCTTTTTATCCATCATGAATGGCATCCGAATGCTCGAAGGTGTGAATGACTGCGGCAACGGCGCTGCCGCAACCACGCAAACTGTATTTTGTTAGAAGGAGGCTCAACAGACCCAGGATGACGGAAGCCATCAATGCATTATCAAGCGCTGCCGCAGCGGAAAGGGAAGCGAATAAAACCGGAAGAAGAAGCTCCAACAGTGAACACTTAGGCCAGAGCCGAAGTCGGACAAATTGGTTACCGGCACCATGATCCTCCACCGCCATGAGCAAGCGCCCGCCGCCAAGCAACCCCGCACGCACTTCCAAGTCCCATCGATCATAATCTCCGCCTCGCCGAACGTAAACGCCCGCCTTGCGTAAATCCGCTTCGAAAGATTTCAATCTTTCATTGGGATCGCGCCAATGCTCGGTCCAAACGGCAAATTTCCGTGGCCAAGGCATCACAAAGCCGGATGCGTTGTATCTCCAGAAAGTAAGGCCGGAACGCAGGCGTCCGGTAAGGCGCGCCAAAGGTTGGAGTATATGAAGCAATCCTGTCACGGTTCGCAGTTTAACCCAGTCAAAGGGGGATCTTCGCGAGTGTGGAAAGCAGACTCGTGACGAACTTAACGCGGCTTGGCAAATCGGTGCATAAAGCGCCAGCGCTAGGAAAGGCAGAGCGTAGAATAAGGGAAACCAAAGGAAGCCGAGCGCAACAATCGGAACAAGCGCGGCGACGGCCAAGTACCATTCCGGCATGGACAACCAAGATTCTAAGGACCCCGCCGGTGATTGGTAAATAGATTGGAAGGGCGCGCTCCCCCATACGCCATGATAAATGCGTCCTTGGCTCCATGCCTTATACTGGTGGCCATTCCCGTAAACGCGGCCCGCCCACGTGACATGGCCGGCGAGATTGTACTTCTCCGGCCATTTCTTCTCCAAGAAGGATTCCGCTTTGCCGTAATTGTGCTGCTGCTTCCAATAGGCTCGAATTGAATTACGCCTATGGTGCCAAACCATTGCACCTGGGCTATAGCCTAGTGTCCACTCTTTTTGCTGCAGCCGCCAGCAAACATCCACATCGTCTCCGGCGATGCGAAATTGCGGATCGAATCCGCCAATGGCTTCCAGAGCGGCTTTGCGAAAGGCCATATTACATCCGGGAATATGTTCGGCCTCAGTATCGGACAGCAGAATGTGAACCGGGTTTCCCGGGGAATGGGCAACGCACTCGGCAATAGGTCCATCGTCGGGATGTGCGATGTTCGGACCGCCGACTCCCACATGTTTCGTATTCATGAACGCATTGGCAAGGTACCTTAACCAGTGAGGATCGGGGTATGCATCATCGTCAATATACGCGACGATTTCTCCCGTAGCTGCGTTCAATCCCGTATTGCGAGCGGAAGAGAGGCCCCGATTTTCGGTTGTTATCACTCGAAAGCCATAGCTATGGGCGATCTTTGCAGTAGTATCCGTGGAGCCATCGTTCACCACGATCACCTCGTAGTTAGAATATTCAAGCCTTAACAAACCTTCCAAACATTCAGAGAGAGTGCGGCTCCCATTAAAGGTGCAAACGATGACAGAAACCTTTGGCCAATGGAGTTCCTTTGCGAAGGGGACCTTGGTGAACGCCTCCCGGACCGCTTTGAGAGCGGGTTTAGGACGACGATCACGAGCGGTGATACCAAATGCCCAGTCCTCGACTTCGGCACCCGCCCTGTGCCACTCATCAGTCCACGAAAATATAAAGGCCCCTGCAGAGCCGGGCGCGAAGGTACTTCGGAGTTGCCACTCGAGCGCTTGGGCCTGAGTTGCCTCTCCGTTTCGAAGGCTGTCGAGACCGATCTCGCTCATCAGCAAGGGTCGATCTCCGGCGATATTATGAAGGCGTGCCAAGTAGCCGTCAAGCTGATTCTCCGATTCAAGGTAAACGTTGAAAGTCACAAGGTCTAAGAAGGGAAGGTGAAGATATTCGGTTGTGGGATAATTTACGTAGGTGACGAGGGCGTGCGGGTCTTCTGTTTTCACCGCCCAGTACAGGCGCTCGAGGTAACTCTCAACTCGCCCGGGGCCCAGCCACCGAACAACAGGTGCTGCGATCTCATTCCCAAGCGAATAACAAAGAAGGGCGGGATGTCCTGCACAGGAACGCGCTTTTGTGCGCACCAATTCTTCAATGTCTGGAGCACCTTTGCGGTCAATCAAAAAGCCGGCATACTGTTCTGCAGATAGCCCGACCATGACGCGGAGGCCATGTTTTTGAGCGATGTCGAGAAGCTCCCGCGGCGGCATCGTATGTGGAATCCGGACTGCATTAAGCCCGTTCGCGGCCATCAGAGAAAAGTCTCTCTCCAAAACCGTTGAGTCATGATACTCTTGGCCGTTCGGACCCGGTCTGAATGCTCCATAGGTAACGCCACGGACCCAAAATTTATCGTTGCCAACAAATAAAAATTTACCGCCCACGCGTGGCCGTTGGATTTTGCCGTTGGAGACTTCGGCGAGCTGACCTCCATTGCGCAGCGGCCAATAGGGGGCGTGAAAAACTCCTTTTAAAGAAAACTTTTCATCGTTAAGGAAGAAAAATCTTCCATCTAACAAAACGTTTTTCTCCGGTTTGATTGACGGTACACGACGCGGCTCGACAAATGACGCCAGCGGTTCACTCACGATGTATCGCTCCCTTCTCCCTCGATCGCTCTTGTGCAGATAGCTTGATTTCAGCTAAGACAGAGGAAAGCAAATTGCCTTCCTTCGGTGCGCTCACCGGTCACAGCGCAACATCGATGCCAAACTAGCGAACAAGCAGGAACCGGTTTGTTTTTTGTGATTTTACGATCGGTTGACATTGTAAAACGGCAGTTTAATCGGCGACTACTGGAGGTTTTATCCTGCACCGGGCAGGTCGATTCCTTCTCTATTTTGCGCGACCGATAAGCGCCGTGCAACCAGCTCGTATTCGCAGGACTTTCGGCCATTTCCGGCATTGCCATTTATCCTGTATTTTCTCTCTGTCTCGATTGGCCGGCAAATGTAAAAAGTTGTCCAGCGTTAGACCTCGTGATTCTTTATGTTAGATTAGACTTCCGCGGAGCCATCAGGGTTCTGCGAACAATGTATCCCATCCTATTTCAAATAGGTCCGTTAACGATTTATAGCTTCGGCGCCTTCATGGCTCTGGCGGCGTTGTCTGCTGCGTGGGTCGTTCACAGCGAGTTAAGACGCTACGGTTACAATCCGGAACTCGCGTCGACAATGGTTTTTGCCGCAGCCGTCGGCGGCCTCGTTGGCGCGCGACTTCTATTCATCGTTGAGGAGTGGAACAACTTTCTCGTCGTGCCACTCAATTATATCTTCACCGGCGCGGGGTTCACTTGGTATGGCGGGTTTTTGGGTGGTGTTGCCGCGGTTTCTTGGGTGGTGAAGAAAAATAATATTCCATGGCTTGTCGGCGCCGACATCGTGGCGCCAGCGCTTGCGCTTGCCTACGGCGTCGGCCGGATCGGTTGTCACGTCGCGGGTGATGGAGATTGGGGTACAATCACCAATGCGCCCTGGGGCGTCGCCTATACGAACGCGATTGTCGGGTGGGCCGATCCAACAACAGGTGTGCCTTATCCGCCAGGAGTCCGGGTTCATCCGACGCCGATTTACGAATTTATTGAAGGCGTCATCGTGTTCGCGATTCTTTGGTCGCTGCGGAAACGCGATCTTCCGCCTGGAACGATGGCATGGCTCTATTTGATTCTCGCGGGCCTTTCCCGTTTCGTCGTCGAGTTTTGGCGCATCAATCCGGCGCTGGCGCTGGGATTAAGCGAAGCACAATGGTTCAGTTTGGCGCTAATGGTTCTCGGAGCAGCGTTGCTCGCCAGGAGACAAAAATCCGCCATAGTTGCAACTTCAAAAGCAATTGGGCAGACTAAATCTCGCTAAGATGAAGCGCTTGGTCGTCATCGCTGCCTGTTTATCGATATTCTTCGCCGGAGTGGTTTGGGCGCTGGAAGGATGTCGCGATCTGGGTGGCCGTTTGAACCTGCACCACCACACAGACCAATCGGTTGCCGATCATCACGATGGCACGCATTCAGAATCACATGGCTCCCATCACGCCAAGGTCCACTGCCCCAATATCTTTGGTGAATTTATTTTGAGCTCGCGTGTTTGGCTCAATTCCGATCGTGGCTTCACCACTCGCGCGAGCTATCTAACACAACCGCTCGAAGCTTTCTTGCCCGACTTAACTTCGACCGGTCTCCTCCATGGTCCTCCTGGGACGTTAGTTTCAAAGATCCTTCCGCGCCATCTTCTGTTCTCCGTGATGCGCATTTAGTACCGCGCTTCCGCGTCGGTAATCTCTCGTTAATTTCTTTAATTTTACTCTACCGCGTCGACAGCGACGGCAGGTCAATTTCTCTGGGGCACGGATTCGCGATGATTCTGCAGCTGATCATCACAATTCTTTTCACCTGGGTGGCGCTAGTTTTTGTTGAGGATTCGACACTGTCCGCTCAAAAGAGCGCTGCGGGCTCGAAATCAGGAATCGCGGGTACGATGGCGACTCACCATCCGAAGGGGTGGCAATTCACTATGCCTAGGGGAGAGCCTCTCAAAGGCCGCGCCGTCTTCGAGAAATACGAGTGTTACGACTGCCACGAGGTCCGCGGAGAATCGTTTCCTTACCCGACGTCGGATCCGGGGCCTGAGCTGACTCAGATGGGACCGCTGCATCCCAGAGAATATTTCACCGAGTCGGTGATCCATCCGGATGCTTGGGTGGAGAAGAAATATCGTTCGGGCAACGGCGGCTCCAAAATGCTTGACGTAAACGACCGAATGACAGTTCAAGAGTTGGTCGATTTGTCGGCTTACCTTGCCTCGCTGCGGCCGCCGAAGTTGGCGAAATCAGTGACTGCTGTAGGCAAAGTGGTCGCTGTCATTCCGCAGAACCGGGAAATCGTCATTGCCCACGAAGAGATCAAAGGCGTGATGGATGCCATGACCATGGGCTACAAAGTGAGCACCGCTTCCCAGCTTGCCGGGCTCACGGCAGGGGATTCGGTCACTTTCACGCTCGATACGGAAAAACGCCTTATCGTCAAAATTGTCAAGGTCAAGGAGTAATCAGGAAAGGGTCATCGATGAAAAAGATATTCAGCAATTTGTCGCGCGGAATTATTTTTGTAACGGCATATGCATGCGCGGCTTACCAGATCGAGCCCACCACCGTTAACCATCCTGCCAACCCCGACGCCGTTACCGCTCCCCAGCGGTCGGTTTCGCGGACGCTTGTTTATACCGCTGCAGAGGTTTCGGCTCAGAAAGAAAGCAACCCGGCCGCTGCTATCCAAGATCGCCGTAATCAACCTGGCACAGAAACCCCGTCCAAAATTGTTACCGGAGAAGGAAGCGTCGTTGCAGTCGTATCAGCGACGAGCCAGTTAGTTCTGCATCATGGGGAAATCAAGGATTTTATGGGCCCGATGACCATGGGCTACCAAACGGAGTCGCCGAGCTTATTGGAGGGACTGAAACCGGGAGATCGAGTTCGGTTCTCAATCGATTCCCAGAAAAAGATCATCGTAAAAATCGAGAAAATTAGCTGAACCCGACCACTCATGCGGAGAAACAGATGCTGCTACGAACGATTGCTGGATCGACTTTGTGTTCTGTGCTGGTGAGTGGTTGCACAACCTTTGATCTTAGGGCGGGCTTCTCTGAGGTCGGTTCAATGGTCGAAGAACGCACGCGAATGAAACTGTTCTGGAACAACGGCACCGAGCTCGACCGCCAAGTCGGCGAACGACTCAGTAAGTTAGTTAAGGGGAAACTCACTGCTGAACAGGCCGCGCAGGTGGCGCTTTTGAATAACCGAGAAGTGCAAGCGGTGTACTCCGAGCTCGGCGTTGCTCAGGCCGATTTGGTGCAAGCGGGTCTTTTGAAGAACCCGCTTTTCGATGCCATCGTCACATTTCCGGTCACTGGCGGTCGTCCTGATCTCGAGCTTACGGCGGTCATGAGCTTTCTCGATATTTTCTATTTGCCGCTGCGAAAACGGGTGGCAGAAAGCCGCTTCGAAGAAGCGAAAACTCGAGTGGCTGCTGCCGTGCTCGATTTGGCCGGTCAGGTGAGGTCGGCCTTTTATGAGCATCAGGCAAACGAACAGATGCTCGAACTGCGCCAATCAATCGTTCAATCCCTCGATGCGTCGAAAGAGCTCGCGCAACGGCTGCACCAAGCGGGGAATATTTCAGATCTCGATTACGCGCGCGAACGCGTCCTTCTGGAAGGAGCGAAGCTGCGGCTGCGCGCTGCCGAGACAGCCAGCAGGCAAAGCCGCGAGCGGTTAAATATTCTGATGGGACTCTGGGGGAAAGAAACAGGATGGCAAGCCGAGGAACGTTTACCGGAAATTCCCCAGGAGGCGATTCCAATCGAAGGTATCGAGCGCGCCGCCATCGAGCAGAGCATCGATCTTGTTCGCGCGCGCCAACGGATCGCGGTGGCCGGCGAGCAGTTGGGTTTGAACCGCGCAAGCGCCCTAGCAGTTGACCTCGACGGCGGTGCTCGCGGTGAAAGAAACGAGGGTGCCTGGGCGGTCGGGCCGGTCCTGGAGTTTCCAATGCCTCTGTTCGATCAAGGGCAAGCTCGGGTCGGCCGCGCGGTCGCCGAATTGCGCCGCGCGCAGCAGGACCTTTATGCGCTTGCCGTCCGCGTTCGCGCCACCGCTCGCGCCGTCGCGGACCGTCTACAAGGCGCGCACGATCGGGCGCTTTATTATCGTGACATCGTATTGCCTCTGCAGGAACGCGTAGTCAACGAAGCGCAGCTTCACTACAACGCCATGCAGCTCGGCCCGATTGAGCTTTTGCGCGCGCGCGAGCAACAAATCGAAGCCGCCGGCGCTTACGTGGAGGCCCTGCGCGATTACTGGACGGCGTACAGCGAGTACCAACAGCTCATGACTGGTCGGCTACCCCAATCGAACGGCCCGGGCAGATGTGAAATCTCGATGAAGGCAGCCAGGATAAGCAGCGCCGGCCACTGAAAAGGAGAATTCCGAATGAAGAAGATATCGCGCCGGCGAATGCTTGGAATCGGCGTCGCCGGTTTCGCGGGCGGTTTCGCATTGAAACAACACAACGCCGATGCGCAAACTTCCGGGACTGTAAATGCGAAGAACGATCGGCGCTCGTATTGGGAAAAGAGCTACAGCGGCGGGGCTATCGACGTGAAAGCTCTGGCGCCCGGAGTGCCGGGAAAGGATTATGCGCCGGTTGTCATTCCTAACGGGGCGTCGCTTTCGTCCAAGATAATTGGCGGCGTGAAAGTATTTCATCTCATTCCCGAAGAAATTGATCACGCCTTCGATCCAGGCTTACGCGCCAAGTGTTGGGGATTTAACGGCAGAGTAAACGGCACGGTGATCGAAGCGGTGGAAGGCGAGCGGGTGCGGATCTACGTGACCAATCGTTTGCCCGTGGCCACATCGATCCACTGGCACGGATTCTTTTTGCCTAACGGCATGGACGGCGTCGGCGGCGTGACGCAGCCTTATATCAAACCGGGCGAGACGGCAAAGTACGAATGGACGCTGCGCCAACATGGCACACAGATGTTTCACTCGCATCATGACGAGATGACCCAGATGGGTATGGGGATGATCGGCCTATTCGCGGTTCATCCGAGAAATCCATCGGCAGAATATCGTGTCGATCGCGATTTTGCCCTGCTGCTCAGCGAATGGACCATCGAAGCGGGCACTGCTCGGCCAAACACGTTGAAGATAAACGACTTTAACGTTCTCACGATCAATGGCAAAGTATTTCCTTCGACGGCGCCGCTCGTATGCAAAAGAGGAGACAGGGTCCGCATCAGATTGGGCAACTTGGGTGCCATGGATCATCATCCGATGCATATTCACGGTTATCACTTCAGGATCACAGCAACCGATGGCGGTGATATTCCGCTCTCGGCTCAATGGCCAGAATCGACCGTCGTGGTTGGTGTTGGCCAGACGCGCAACATCGAATTCGTCGCCGACGCGCCCGGTGATTGGGCGTTTCACTGTCACATGACCCATCACGTGATGAATCAGATGGGGCATCAGTTTCCTAATATGGTCGGACTGAAGCCCGATGGTCTTGATGACAAGCTGCGGCCGTTGCTGCCGGCTTATATGACGATGGGACACACTGGGATGGACATGGGGAAAATGGCCGAGGCGATGCCGATGCCGAAGAATACGATTTCAATGAAAGGTCTTGCCGGCCCGTTCGGTGATTATATTTCCATGGGCGGGATGATGACGGTGATCAAAGTTCGCGATCGATTGAAAAGCTATGACGAAGATCCAGGATGGTATCAACATCCCGCGGGAACAGTGGCGATGAAAGCGAGCGACGCGGAGCTGACGAGGGACGGGATCGAGATTGCAAGCGACGGCAACGATCATCGATATTAAGTGGTCTAAGAAAAACTTTAGGCGAGGATGTTCTTACTAATAACAACGGAGATTCCCATGATGAGTGAAGCTTGGTGGCTATTGTTAGGTATTGTGCGAAGCACGGGTGCGCTGCAGGCACAGGAGCGTATGTACGAATGGCACTGGGAAATGCATCCGATGTGGTGGTGGGGTTGGGGAATGATGGCGATGATGTTTCTTTTCTGGGTCCTGTTTATCGTCGGTCTCATCGTGGGAATTCGTTGGCTCATTGGCAAAGGCAAAGAGCAGAAGCAGGATTCGGCGATAGAGATCCTGCGTCAGAGATATGCCCGCGGCGAGATCAACAAAGAGGAGTTCGAGGCCAAGAGGAAAGATCTCGGCGGACGATGAACTGACGAAGGATACGAACACCGAACAAGCACCGTATTTTGCTCCAATATCCGACATTGGTTACATTGATTGTGAATCCAAACTTGGCGCCGATGCATGTGTATTTGCCGCACGGCGAAGTATTTTG
>WNFU01002810.1_pt1 | contig 24174 bp, 23 predicted proteins | sample 5400121 | NCBI WGS metagenome assembly WNFU01 (sample SAMN13153360, study PRJNA577476) | soil metagenome | isolation source: 100 cm soil or saprolite under grassland replicate 1 | place: USA:California | collected 2016-06-15
CTTCGTTCGGCCACCGTGGAGACGTTCATCGGGCTGCTCGCGGTGACCGGGCTTCGGGTGGGAGAGGCCATTCGCCTCGACCGCCCGGACGTCGACTTCAAGCTGGGGCTGGTGATGGTGCGCAACTCCAAGCTGGGCAAGTCCCGTTCGGTCCCGGTGCACCCGAGCACGACCGAGGCGCTCCGGGACTACTCGGTTCGACGAGACGGGTTGTGCCCTCGCCCGAGCGCGCCGAGCTTCTTCGTCTCCAGGAGGGGCACCCGGCTTCTTCCCGGGCCCCTGCGCACCGCGTTCGTCGAGGTAGTCCACCGAGCCGGACTTCCGGCGCGGTCCCGGGGCGCGGGGCCGCGCCTGCAAGACCTGCGCCACACCTTCGCCGTGCAGACGCTGCTGCGATGGTACGGGCGCGGGGACGAGGTCGAGCCGGACCTGCCGCTGTTGTCGACCTACCTCGGCCACGTCAGCCCTGCCTCCACCTACTGGTACCTGTCGGCCGCGCCGGAGCTTCTGGCCGCCGCGGCCTCGCGTCTCGACGTGACATCGGGGGGGCGGTCATGACCGCGCTGGCGCCGACCCTGGAGGCCTTCTTCACCGAGCGGCTCATCGCGCAGCGCCGGGCCAGCCCCAACACCATCGCCGCCTACCGCGACACGTTTCGCCTGCTGCTCGGCTTCGTTCAGGCCACCACCGGCACACCACCGGCGAGGCTTCAGCTCGAGGGTCTCGACGCCCCGCTCATCGGGGCGTTCCTCGACCACCTCGAGCACCACCGGGGGGTGGCGGTGTCCACTCGCAACGCCCGGCTGGCCGCGGTGCACTCCATGTACCGTTTCGCCGCGCTCCGCCACCCCGAACACGCCGCGGTCATCCAGCGGGTGCTGGCCATCCCGGCCAAGCGGGCCAACCGGGCCGTGGTGACGTACCTGACGCGCCCGGAGATCGATGCGCTGCTAGCCGCCCCGGACCGCTCGACCCGAGGCGGCCGGCGGGACCGGGCGCTCCTGCTGGTGGCAGTCCAGACCGGCCTGCGGGTCTCCGAGCTCACCGGGCTCCGCTGTGAGGACGTCACGCTCGGCACCGGGGCCCATCTGCGGTGCACCGGCAAGGGCAGGAAGGACCGCACCACCCCGCTGCTTGGTGCAACGGCCGCCGTGCTCCGCGACTGGTTGGCGGAGCGTCGCGACGGCCCCGGCGACCCGTTGTTCCCCGGGCCCAGAGGACGCCCCCTCACCCGGGACGCCGTGGCCCGCCTGGTCGCTCGCCACGCCGCCACGGCCGCGGGCACCTGCCCCTCCATCGCCGCCAAACGGGTGTCGCCACACGTCCTTCGTCACAGCGCAGCCATGGAGTTGCTCCACGCCGGCGTCGACGTTGCCGTGATCGCCCTGTGGCTGGGCCACGAGTCGATCCGGACCACCGACATCTACCAGCACGCCGACCTGAGGTTGAAGGAACGCGCCCTGGCGCGCATCGCCCCGCCCACGGCCCCTCGCGGGCGCTACCGGCCTCCGGACACCCTGCTGGCGTTCCTGGAGGCCCTGTAATTATGTTGACTGGCTCAACTGCCCCTACCCGCGCTGAGCAGCGACAACGCTCACCGGCCGGAGCCGAGTCGGCATAACCGCGGGTTCTACATAAAACTCGCTATGTCGATTTCCGATAGCGGCTTTCTTCGCGAGGGAGACCCGGTGACGGTGTACCCGTTCATCGAGGCGGAGAGAGTGGAGCAGCGCAACGTCTGCAGGGCGTGCGACCTGCTCGAGGTCTCCAGGACCGCCTTCTACCAGTGGGTTCGGCACGAGCCGTGCCGGCGCGAGGTCGACGACCGGGAGCTCGGGGAGCGCATCAAGGAGATCCACGAGCGTTCCCGAGGCACCTACGGGGCCCCGAGGGTCCACGCCGAGCTGCGGCGCCAGGGGATCTCGACCAGCCGCAAGCGGGTGGCGAGGCTCATGCGGGAGCTGGGACTCCAGGGCCGCCGCAAGCGCCGGTTCAAGCGCACCACCACCCCCGATCCCGCCGCGACCGCGGCCGCCGATCTGCTGAAGCGGGCGTTCGGGCCGGCACCGTCTCGATCGACCGGATTTGGTGTTCGGACATCACCTACGTGAGGACCTGGGAGGGATGGATGTACGTGGCCGCCATCTTCGACGTGGCGTCGCGCCGCGTCGTCGGATGGGCCATGGCCGAGCACATGAGGACCGAGCTCGTCTCCGACGCCCTGCGCATGGCCGTTGAGACCCGGCGGCCCCTCCGGGGCCTGATCTTCCATTCCGATCGCGGCAGCCAGTACACCTCGGGGGAGTTCCGCGACCTCCTCGCGGGCCACGGCATGCGCCAGAGCCTGGCCGCCCCCGGTCAGTGTTGGGACAACGCCGTGGCCGAGTCGTTCTGGTCCACGCTCAAAGAGGAGCTCGTCTACCAGCACTCCTGGCCCACCCGGGCTCGGGCACGCCACGCCATCTTCGAGTTCGTCGAGGTGTTCTACAACCGGCAGCGGCTTCATTCGAGCCTTGGCTATCTCAGTCCGGCGGAGTACGAGGCCCGTGGGAGCGGGCAAGGGGAAGCGGTCAATGCCGCATAATGTCCGTGTCCGTCAAAGCGGGGTAACCCCAGCGCAGAAGGCGTTGACTGCAGGTGTTCCTCGGGCGAACGCCGCCACTCCATGAGAGCCGGGTGTAGGGCTCGAGGGCTCTGGGCCCTTCGGCATGGTGGCCATCGTCGCATGGCGGCCCGCCGATGCGGAAGGGCCGTCATGGACCGGCAGAGCGCGGCTCGACCGCGGCCGCTGTTCGCACCAGAGCCGGCCCCCTCCTAGAGTGCGCCTGTGCTCGGGCATACGCGTCGATGGCGACCTATTCCTTCGCCTCCACGAGGAGCGGCATGCGGAAGCGCTGTTCCGGCTCACCGACGAGTGTTGAGCGCCGTCACGAGAACCGGGCTCACCTTCGACCATGGCTTCCTTGGTCGACTCGACCACTTCCCCTGGCGACACGAGGGCGTTCATTCGGCAGATGCTCCTGAAGTTGGCGGATGGGCGGGAATACGGGTTCGCGGTTCTCGACGGCGGTGAGCTGGTGGGAGCGATCGGCCTCATTGTGGTCGAAGAGGCGAAGGAGGCGGAAGTGGGGTACTGGCTGGCGGCGAAGGCCCTGGGGCGCGGAATCATCTCTCGAGCCACCCGCGCTCTGATCCGATTCTCCTTCGCGGAGCTGGCGATGAACCGGGTCGTGATCCTGTGCGCCCACGCAACTTCAGGAGCCGGAGCGTGCCGGAGCGGCTCGGGTTCACCCTCGAGGTAAGACTCCGTGAACGGGATGTCGTTCGCAGCGGCGAACTCCGGGATCAGGTCGTGTATTCGCTGCTGCGGACAGAGTGGGAGTCAGCCACCGAGAGATGACAGGAATGAGTCCGTTCCCCCAGGGCACCGGTGTTGAACCCCGCAGATCGTTTCGGGCTGCAGGCGTTCCTGGGGCGGGTGGCCGCACACGCAACGGACGCCGGCCCGCCAGGACCCGGGTGTGGGGCTCGAGCATCGATATCGTGCCGCCAGCCGAGTTCGAAAAGAGGTTCCCAGCGGAGCGGGAGAGGGCTACCTGGATCTTCGATAGGGCGGAGGGGTGGTCGGACGCCGCGATATACGCTCGCGTCGTGGACGTGGGAGAGGCCGCACTCCGCTGGGCCCGGACGTGGGAGCGCGCGTGGCCGGCAAAGGATGCTGAAGCGATCGCCGGGCTCTACTCGGAGGGCGCGATCTACCGGTCCCACCCGATGCGAGACCCCGAGGAGGGCGCCGCGCTGGGCTACACGCGCCGCCAGTTCGATCTGGAGGACTCGATCGAGTGCCGGTTCGGCACTCCCATCGCGGCCGGTGATCGCGCCGCCGTCGAGTGGTGGGCCAGCTGGGTGGAGGGTGGGCAGGAGTTGACGCTCGCGGGGACGACGGTGCTCCGCTTCCACCCGGACGGCCGGGTCGTCGAGCACGTCGACTACTGGGTGGAGCGTGAGGGCCGACTCAGCCCTTTCCCTGGCTGGGGTGGCTGAGCCCGTGACCGCCGCAGCTCAGACGCGGGGATCAGGAGGAGAAGATCCCCTCCTCCTCCTCCATGAGGGCCACCGTCCGTCCCGATCCGTCGAACACCTCCTGGGAGCTGACCAGCTGGGTGCCGGCCGACCCCGTGACGACGGCCCGAACGTCCTTGATGCAGCAGAAGTTCATCGAGACGCTCTCGACTGAGTTCGGGACGATGGCCGGCAGGGTCTCCGATCCGATGAGCTGCCCGGTCAGGCTGTAGAAGTCGACGTCGGCGGCTGTCGTCACGGATCCGGCGTTGGCCACGTGGACCCGCAGGCCCTGCGGTGGGACCAGCGCGCGATGTTGAACGTGACGGTGCCCGCGGGAACGCTGATCTCGCCTTGCCGTCGTGATAGGCGATCGCGCGGACGGCCCCGTTCAGCGTCGGGCCCAGAGCGCTCCAGGCACTGCCGTTCCAGCTCGCGATGCGATCCGCGTTGGCCTTGCCGCAGGCATCGGTGAAGGCTCCACCCACGTAGAGCACACCGGGCTTGTCCGCGTTCAGGGCGGCGACGGCGCCGTTCGGCGAGACCCTTCCGGAGGGGCCGACTCCCACATGGTTCAACCCACCCCACGCCGACGCGGACGCCCCGGGGAGCGAACAGCACCACGAGGGTGATCGACAGCGAGAGAGCAAGGAGCGTGCGGCCCAGACAGTGCCCGCCACTGGAACGGCTCGCCGACGGCGACGCGAGATCGGAACGTCGTCGAGATGAAGACATGAGCCTCTCCTCGTGGGGAAGGGTCTGCGAGGTCCGGGGCCGAGAACGACTGTGACAGGGAGCCCGTGATCGGAGTCGAACGCCGAGAAGGCCCCCCGGTAACGTGCGTCCCATGGCTGGAGCGCGATCCCGTCGCCGGACCGTGCAGTCCGAGCGCCTCCCGGTGCCTGGACGTGGGGAGCATTCCACTCGTCGGGCCAGGTCGCGGTGGAGGCTCTGGGCAGGGATCGCCGGTCCCGTCGCCTTCACCGCGGCATGGGTGGTCTCGGGCTTCAGGCAGCGCGATTACTCCATCCGCGACGGCCACATCAGCGGCCTGGCGGCGCCCGACGCCCGGGAACCGGCGGTGATGATCGGCGGCTTCGTCGCGCTCGGCGGGTCCATGGTCCTGTTCGGCCAGGAGTTGCACCGCCGGCTGGGCAGCCGAGCTCGGCCGGGTGTTGGGCCGGCGCTGGTCGCCTCCGCGGGGGTGTGCACCACGCTGGCCGGCATCCTGCGGCGGGATCGCATGGCGAACTGGCTGCCCGGCGAGACCGAGCCCTACCGGCAGTCGGCCATCAACGACGCGCATGACCGCTTCTCGGTGGCCGCGCAGGCCTGTGGGCTGGCCGCCACGTTCGCGTTGAGCCGCCGTTTCCGCAACGAGCCCGGGCTCGAGGCCATGCGCCGGCCCATGATCGGCCTCGCCCTGGTCACCGGAGGGCTCGCCGTGTACTTCGCATCGGAGACGGCGCGCCCCGGGAACGGGATCGCTCAGCGTGTCGGCGTCACGCTCTCGCTCGGGGGAATGGTGGCCCTCGCCGCGCGCATGCTGCGGTCGCCGCCGTCCTGTTCGGTCGATCGCGGGAATCGGCCGATTGGTGCGATGGGTCTACAATCGATCGATTGATCGCATCTGCCCGCCTTGATTGGCCTGCACCGAGATCAAGGGGGTGGCCATGCGTCGGGTCATCGGGATCGCCGGGCTCATCGTCCTGCTCGGTTCCACCGCTTCCCCCACGGCCGTCGCCGGCACCGGACTGCCCACGCACCTCCCCGGGTTGCTCGACGCTGCAAGCGTGGCCCGGGACCGGAACGGGATCGCCCATATCCTCGCCCGCAACGACCACGACCTGTACTTCCTGCAGGGATGGGTCCATGCGCAGGACCGGCTGTTCCAGATGGACGTCAGCCGCCGGACCCCCAGCGGGACCCTGGCCGAGCTGTTCGGGACGGGGGCGCTCCCGAGCGACGTCCAGTTGCGGACGCTCGGTCTGCGCCGTGCTGCCGCGCGTTCCCTTCCCGTGCTCTCGGATGGGACGAAGGCGGCGCTCCGGGCCTACGCCGACGGCGTCAATGCCTGGATCACCGGCCACCCCCTCCCTCCCGAGTACACGGCGCTCGGGCTGACGTCGGTCGAGCCCTGGACGCCGCTCGACACCGTGACGATCGGCAAGGCCATCGCCTTCCAGCTTTCGTTCGACGTCGACATCGAGGACACCCTCACCTACCTGCGGTACGTGGGAACCGGGGCGGCCCTCGGCTTCGACGGCAACGCGCTGTTCTACGACGACACGTTCCGCCTGGCGCCCTTCTCCGACGCCTCGACCGTTCCCGACGCCACGCGGGCCGCCGCGCCCGCCCCTGCCGGCAGCGGCGCCATCCGACACCTCCGGGAAACCCTCGACCCGGATGCCGTTCGCCTTGCCCGCGCGTGGCTGCACCAGATCGAGAGCGTGCCCTTCCTCACCGGCGTGCTCGACGAGCAGAGCCGGGCGGGATCGAACGAGTGGGGGGTCGCGGGCTCCCGCAGCACATCGGGGTTCCCCCTGATCGCCAATGACCCGCACCTGTCGCTCGGCATGCCCTCGACCTTCTATCCGGTCCACCTCCGCGATGGATCGATGGACGTCTACGGCGAGGGCTTCGCGGGAACGCCCGGCGTCATCCTCGGCCACAACCGTTTCGTGGCCTGGGGGGCGACCACCAATCCCATGGACGTCACCGACACGTTCCAGGAACGGATCGAGCCGGATCCCTCGTCGCCCAGCGGGCTCAGCACGATCTACCGGGGCCAGCCGGAGCACGTGCTGGCCATCCCGGAGACCTACCGGGCCAACGTCGGCGGCCAGCTCGTCGTGATCCCGCCCAGCTCGCAGATCCCGCCGGCCACCCTGATCGTGCCCCGTCGGAACCAGGGGCCGATCGTGTCCCTCGACCAATCGGCGGGAACGGCGCTCAGCATCCAGTACACGGGGTTCAGCCCCACCAGGGAGGTGGACTCGTTCTTCGTTTGGGACCGGGCCCGGAGCCTCGCCGACTTCGAGCGGGGCCTCGAGAGCTTCGACGTCGGCTCCCAGAACTGGGCCTTCGCCGACGTCCGCGGCAACCTGGCGTACTTCACCAGCGCCGAGATGCCGCTGCGTGAGGACCTGGAGGCCGGGCACGTGAACGGCCTCCCGCCGTGGTTCATCCGGAACGGGACCGGCGGCAACGAGTGGCTGCCCGCCACCCACTCCTACTCGGGACAGGCCCTGCCTTACGAGATCCTCCCGCCGGACGAGATGCCGCACGTGGTGAACCCGTCGGCGGGATTCTTCGTGAACGCGAACAACGACCCCGTCGGCACCACCCTCGACAACGACCCGCTGAACCAGCTCCGGCCCACCGGCGGCATCTACTACCTCAACCCGGGCTACGATGGCTTCCGGGCCGGCCGGATCACCGAGATGGTGCGGCAGCGGCTCGGGGCGGGCGGCCGGGTCTCGTTCGCCGACATGCAGGCCATGCAGTCCGACGTGGCGCTGATCGACGCCGAAGTGTTCCTGCCCGCCGTGCAACGGGCGTTCCAGCGCGCGCAAACCTCCGCCGTCCCGGAGCTGGCCGCGCTGGCCGCATATCCCGGAGTGGCCGAGGCCGAGGGGCGGCTCGCGGCCTGGGACTTCACGACGCCAACCGGCATCCCCGAGGGCTACGACGCCACCGACGTCCACGGCCGGCTGTCGACGCCGTCGGCGCGGGAGGTCGATGACAGCGTCGCCGCCACGATCTACGCGCTGTGGCGGGGACGGGCCCTGGCCAACACCATCGACGCGACGCTCGGAGCCCTCGGCCTGCCGAGTCCCGGGAGCGACCAGTCCCTGGCCGCCCTCCGCCACCTGCTCGACACGTTCGACCAGCACCAGGGTATCGGCGCGTCCGGCGTGGACTTCTTCGCCGTGCCGGGCGTGGCGGACCCCGCGGACCGGCGGGACATCCTGCTCCTGCGGAGCGTCCGGGAGGCCCTGGACCGCCTGGCCTCCCCCGCCCTCGCTCCGGCCTTCGGCGGCTCGACGAACCAGGCCGACTACCGGTGGGGAAGGCTCCACCGGATCGTGTTCGACCACCCGCTGGGCGGGATCTGGAACGTGCCTCCCGGCGGCGGGGCGTTCCCCCAGCCGCTGCCGGGCCTGCCCGGCGTGCCGACGGACGGGGGGTTCAAGACGGTCGATGTAGCCAACCACAACGCGAGGGCGTTCGACGTGAACGGCTTCATGTTCGGCAGCGGGCCGAACCGGCGGTCCGTGGTCGAGGTCGCCCCCGGCCGAACCCGGGCCGTGTCGGCCCTGCCCGGAGGCACGAGCGGCGAGGTGGGTGACCCACACTACGTCGACCTGCTTCCCGACTGGCTGACCGACGAGGCCTACCCTCAGCCCCTGCGGTGGAGCGTGCTGCAGAAGACGTTCGTCACGATCGATCGCTTCGTGCCGTAGCGAACCCGACCGGGGTGCCGTCCGGGATCCCGCGGGAAGCGGCTGCGCCCGGCCGCGCGCTCGTTACGAGTGGTGCTCCACGAGGGTCCGGGTGGGGCCCCCCTGAGCGAAGGCGCCGACGGCCCCAGACGTGTGACCCTGTCGATGCGAGCTGCTTGCCCAGCCGGCATCCCGCCACACGGCTGGCCCAGGGCTTTCGCTTGGCCAGCTCCGGCGGGGACGGGAGGTCGGGGAGGATCCCGGCCAGGTGGTCCACCACTCCGGGCTCCCGCCCCATGAGGCACCGGAGCGGGACCTGCCGGGCGTGGGTCTTCACGACGGCCGACGAACGCAAGGGGCCATGGGCCGGCCAGGACGGGCGACACCGCGGTCAGCAGGCAGGTCGCGGCCAGGACCAAGGGGCAGGCGAACCTGAGGTCGCCGGTCCGTCATCACGTGTGGTCGGCCGAACCTCCCCGCCGGGCCTGGCGCCACTCGCGGTCGAGGATGGCGTACACGAGCGCGCTCTGCCATTCTCCCTTGACGAACTCGTCCTCGACGAAGTGGGCCTCCCGCCGCATCCCGAGCTTCTCCAGGACCCGGGCCGACGCGGTGTTCCGGGCCTCCAGGTGGCCGATGACCCGGTGCAGGTGCAACTCCTCGAACGCCACCCGGAGGATCTCGCGGACGGCCTCGGTGGCGTACCCCCGTCCGTGGTGATCGGGGTGGACGATGTAGCCGACTTCACCCTGGGCGTGCTCCTCGCTGACCCACCTCAGGATCACGTCGCCGACGACCTCGCCGGTCTCCCGCAGGACCACCGCGAGGTGCAGGACGTCGCCCTCCGAGCGGATGGCCCGGCCCGCGATCTTCTGCTCCAGAGTGGCGCGGACCTCGGGCTCGGTCTGGGGCCCCCAGTACAGGTACCGGGCGACGTCCGGGCGGGAGCGCATGCCGAACAGGGCGTCGAAGTCCTCGGCGACGTACGGTCGGAGCAGCAGCCGCTCGGTCTCCAACGGACCGGCGGGCTCGAACCCGCTCAACGCTTCCTCCCTTGCCGGGTGCCGGGCGGAGGATACTGCTCCGCTCGAGCCCTCCTTCGACACGGGCCGGGCCGCGAACACGGGCCGGGGTCGGCGGTCAGGTCAGCATCAGGAAGAGGCGCTCGAACTTCTGGGGGTCGTAGCCCTCGTCGCGGGCCGCGGGCTCGTCGGCGAGGCACTCGCGGAGCTGGCCGGCCAGGAGCCTGAGCCCGACCCGGTCCACCGCCCGGCCCACCGCCGCGAGCTGCTGGACGACGTCCTGGCAGTCCCGGCCCTGCTCGAGCATCCGGATGATCCCGCCGAGCTGGCCCTCCACGCGGCGCAGCCGGTCCAGCGCCTCCGGAACGACCTCGCTGTCGAACTTCATCCCAGTCCTCCTCATCCGTGCAGGTCAGGGGCCATTGTCGCATGCCGTACCCCCCAGGGTATATGGGTCCTTCGGCCCCGAGAGTCCGGGCCTCTCGCCCCCAGTACCGGCTCGCGAGCGGTGCCACGCTGGCCCCATGAAGAAGGAGGCCAGCATGGACGACACGCTTTCCCTGGTCCTGTTCTCGGGGACCGACGACAAGCTCACGGCCGCGGCGGTGCTCGCGGTGGGCGGGGCGGCCATGGGCCGCAAGGTCAACGTCCTGCTCCAGTACTGGGCCCTCGACGCGTTCCGCGCCGACCAAATCCGCAAGGACCACGGCGCGGCTCCCGAAGCGGGACCGGAGGGCGTCGCGGCCATGGCCCGGGCGGCCGAGCGGGGCCAGCAGCACTGGGCCGACCTGCTCGAGCAGGCCAAGCTGGTCGGCGAGGTCGCCATCCACGCCTGCTCGCTCTCCATGGAGCTGCTCGAGATCTCGAAGGACGAGCTGGACCCACTGGTCGACGACGTCGAGGGCGTGGCGGCCTTCATGGCCGACGCCACCGGCCCCATCGCCGTCTTCTGACACCACGAGGAGGTTGATCGACATGAGCACCACCGCCATCACGAGATCCATCGACGCCCGCGGGATGCCCTGCCCGGGCCCCCTGATGTCCCTGATCGGGGCCATCCGGGAGGGAGAGGTCGGCGACGTCATCGAGGTCCTGTCCACCGACGAGGGTTCCGCCACCGACATCCCGGCGTGGGTGGCCAAGGCCGGCCACGAGTTGGTGGAGGTCGTCCCCGCGGACGGTCACCGGCGGTTCGTGATCCGGAAGGCCAGGTGAGCGACCGATGCCTGCCGAGGTCGTTGTCCTGGGAGGGGGGGTCGGCGGGACTCTCGCCGCGAACCTGCTGTCGAAGGAGCTGAAGCGAGACGTGCACGTCACGGTGGTGGACCCCACCGGCATGCACGTGTACCAGCCGGGGTTCCTGTACGTGGCGCTGGGCCAGGCCAACGGGCAGTGGCTGGCCCGGGACGAGCGGACGCTGCTCCGGAAAGGGGTGGACCTCGCCGTCGAAGGGGCCCGGACGGTGGACATGTCCGCCGGGACGGTGGCCCTCGAGCACGGTGGGTCCATCCCCTTCGACTACCTGGTGGTGGCCACCGGCGCCCGCCTGGAGAAGTCGGCCGTCCCCGGGCTCATCGAGGGGTCGTACGACTTCTACTCTCTGGACGGAGCCCTCCGTCTCCGCGAGGCTCTTCGGTCGTTCCAGGGCGGGCGCATCAAGGTGGGAATCGCCGGTATCCCGTACAAGTGCCCGCCGGCGCCCGTGGAGTTCGTGTTCATGGTGGAGGAGTACCTGCGGAAGCGGGGCATCCGGGACCGCAGCGAGATCACGCTGCTCTCGCCCCTGAATAGGGCCTTCACCATCGAGTCCGCCTCGAAGCTGGTCCAGCCGCTCATGGACCGCCGAGGGATCCGGCTCGAGACGTTCTTCAACGTGGAGTCGGTGGATCCGGGCGCGCACACCGTCACGTCGCTGGAGGGCGACAAGGCCGAGTACGACCTCCTGGTCCTGGTCCCGCCCCATGCGGGCCAGCATGTGATCGTGGACTCCGGCCTGGGCGACCAGGGCGGGTGGATCCCGACCGACCGCACGACCCTCCACCACGAGCGGCACGATCGCGTGTTCGCCCTGGGCGACGCCACCAACCTGCCCATCAGCAAGAGCGGGTCCACCGCGCATTTCGAGGCGCCGGTGGTGGCCAGCCGCATCGCCTCGCTGGTGCGGGGGACCGCGCCGAAGGCGAACTACGGCGGCCGGGTGATGTGCTTCCTGGAGACCGGGGGGGGCAAGGCCACCGCGCTCCGGTTCGACTACGAGCACCCGCCGGTGCCGCCGAACCCGCACCGGTGGTGGCACGCAGCGAAGTGGATGTTCAACCGCCTGTACTGGGTCACGGTCCCCCAGGGTCGCATCCCGGAATGGGCATCGAAGGGAAGGAGCCACGCATGAGCACGACCATCACCACCACGTTGGATCTCAAGGGGCTGTCCTGCCCGCTGCCCATCGTGAAGACGGCCCAGGCCCTCAAGGGGCTCGCTTCGGGCGCGCTGCTCGAGGCGCTCGCCACCGACCCCGGCTCCGTCGCGGACTTCGCCGCGTGGTGCCGTTCGACGGGCAACGAGCTCGTGGAGCAGACGAGGTCGGACGGCGTGTTCCGGTTCGTGATCAGGAAGAGGTGACCGAGATGAACGAGGAGTTGGAGACGACGTCGCCGGTGGCGACGATCGAGGTGGAGAAACCCCGGAAGCTGGTGATCTTCGCCTGGAGCGGCGACCTCGACAGGGTGTGGCCGCAGCTGATCCTCGCGACGACCGGCGCCGCGATGGGCATGGAGACCACCGTGTTCTTCACGTTCTGGGGGCTGTTCCCACTGCTGAAGAACGACAGGAAGCACGGACGGACGCACCGGCTCACCGGCGAGAACTGGATGCAGAAGATGCTGTCGTCCATGAACCACGGAGGGACCGAGCACCTGAAGCTCAGCAAGATGAACTTCGCAGGGATGGGACCCCGGATGTTCGGCAAGCTGGCCAGGGAGCACAAGGTGGCCAGCCCCACCGAGCTCATGGAGATGGCCCGTGACATGGGCGTCCACATGGTGCCGTGCCAGATGACCATGGACCTCATGGGGCTCACCAGGGACGACCTGATCGACGGCCTGGAGGAGCCCGCCGGAGCCACCTCCGCGCTGCTCGAGGCTCAGGACGCAATCACGCTGTTCGTGTGACGACACCGGGGGATTCGGGGGGCGCATGAGCGAGGCCCCGGCCCGGAGTTGGCCGGTGAGCACAGCCCAGCGTTCGCGCCCGATCGGAAAGGGGGATTCGTGATGCACGCGTGGCAGCGAAGGACGGCCGGCCTGCTGGTGGCCGCGGTGGGGGCGGCGTTCATCGTCGTGGTGGCCGTGAACCACCTGTTCTCGGTGGGCCCGGCGTTCGAACGGATGAGCGACGGGTTCCGCCCGGCCATGAAGCCGGCCCCGATCGCCCGGCTCCAGAACGACCTCACTGGACTGAACGCCGTGAGCGAGGAGTTCGGCACGAAGGCGGTGCCCATGCTCTCGCAGGCCCTGGGGATGACGCCGGAGGAGTTCACGGCGTTCATGGGGACGCAGTACCCGGACGTTGCAGCGGGAGTGCAGCAGCTCCCCGGGATCGTGAGCCAGTTCCAGGGAGTGGTCGGCACGCTCGACGCCGAGCAGGGCAGGTTCGCCAGGGCCGACGCCATCCCGACGTCCAACCTCCCGGCGACCACGATCCCGTGGGGGCTGCTCGTCGCGGGGATCGTCCTGCTGGCGGTCGGCATCGTCGTGGCGATCCGGCCGGGGAGGTTGGTGGCCGGCCTGGCGGTGGCGCTGGGGGCCCTGCTGATCGCGGTCCCGCTGGCGATCTCGCTGCCCCAGAAGGCGTCCGCGGCCGACACCATGAACGACCACCTGCAGCCGGTGTATACCGCGGAGATGCTGACCGGGGCGAAGTCGGCGCTCACCACCGTGGGGGCCATGGGTGAGCAGATGCAGACGAAGATGCTGCCGGACCTGGGGCAGCAGCTCGGGATGGACCAGCAGCAGCTCCAGGCCTTCTTCGCGGAGAACCTGCCGGCCATGGCGGCGGGGATGCAGTCGATGCCGCAGGCCCTGGGGCGGTTCCAGAACCTGCTGGCGACATTCGACGGGCACCTGGGCGACTACGACACCTCGAAGCCGGTGGCGTTCGTTCCCATCGTGTGGACGATGATCGCCGGCGGGATCGTGGTGCTCCTCGCCGGGGCGTGGGGCTTCGTGACCCGCAGGGTGGAGGAGCAGCCGGAGGAGCGCCCGAGCCTGCTCCAGGCCGCCTGAGGCACCGAGCTCTCCCGTCCCGCCGAACCGGAACGGGGCCGCCGCGGGTCCATGACCCTCCTCTCCTTTCCAGCGGCGACCCCGCTTCCGGTTTCGAGCGTCGGACACCTCGACGCCCACCCTGCTCTCCGACCTGACCATCGATGGCGGCGGCATCGGGGGGCCAGGCCGACATCACCGTCGCCGGCACGCGCACGACGCGAGCTTCCCGCTGACGCTGGACCGGGCCACCCCGGCGGTCGTCACGGTCGCGTACACCACCCAGAACGGCTCCGCGTCGGCCCCGGGGGGACTTCACGGCCACCACCGCCAGCGTCTCGCTCCCGCCCGGCACCACGAGCGCGGTGGCCACCGTGCCGATCCGGGGCGATCTCACCGACGAGTCGACGAGACCTTCACCGTGCACATCACCGGGGTGACGAACGGCGGGATCGCCGACGGGACGGGCATCGGGACGATCGTCGCCGACGACGCGGTCCCTCCGCCCACGACGCCACCGCCCACCTCCCCCCCCGCCCACGACGCCCCCTCCGCCCGACGACGTCACGGGGTTCGGCTTCTACCTCCTGGCAAGATGGCCGACCGGTGGGGGGTTCAGCGAGGGGTCCCCGCCCGGTCTGTGGTTCGAGATGGACGTGTACAGCCTGTCCCCGAGCCCGGCGGCGGGCTGAAAGCCCTCTCTCCCGGAGGGGTCAGGAGGCTCGCCTGGCTCGCCGGGTCACCCGGCTCACCGCCTGCTTCCCGGCGTCCAGCGCCGCGGCCACCGGTCCGGCGACGATGTTCCAAGGCGGCTCGTCCGGCGAGCGGGGGTGGGGCCGCTTCGGCGCCGCGAGCTTGGCTCGGTCCATGAGCTCGCCGAGGTCCGCCAGGCGCCGGCGCGACACCGCCGCGCGGACCTTGGGGAACATCTCGCCTTCCTCTTCCTCCATATGGTGGCGGACCGACTCGATGAGGACGGCGACCTTGGCGTCGAACCGCTCGTCCTCGGGGTCCATCTTCTCGAGCTCGGAGAGCGTCCACTTCACGACGTGGTGCTCCTCGAGCGACTCCAGGACGTCCTCCTGGGCGCCCTCTACGGCCTCGCGGACCGCCGGGTAGAACAGCTGCTCCTCGATGGCCGAGTGGACGGCCAGCTCCTCGATGATCCGGTCCACCAGCCGGCGCTTGGTCTTGTACGCGCGGTCACCGGCCTTCTCGAACTTCTGGAACAGGTCCCGGACCGTGGTGTGGTCCTCGCGGAGCAGCGTGATCGCGTCCATCCCGAACCCTCCTTTGCTGAGCGCCTGAGCCGGACCTACCCGGCTCCGCCAGGGCCGAACCCCGATCGCCCGGTCCCTTTCGAGATTCCCCACGAATCGGGCCAAAGGGCTGGATTCGGCGGCTCCGGGTTCCTAGAGTGACCGCCACGAATCCGCCCGGGGCCTCGAGCGAGGTGCCCTCCGACCCGATACCGGAGCCAGATGACCCGCCGACGCCTTCCCGTTGCGACCGTGATCCTCCTCGTGCTGGCCGTCGGTGCATCCGGCCTGGGCCGCCCCCAGGCGCCGCCCCGGGTCCCCCAGCCCGCGACCGTTCGCACGGCGGGCGCGGGGGCCGACATCTCCGTGTACCGGGGTCCGGGGATGTGGGTGGACGTGTACGACCAAACCGCGCTGTCCGATCCGCTCGGGGCCGCCGCCGTGATGGCCGCCCACGGGATCCGGACCCTGTACCTGGAGACCGGGAACTACAAGCGGCCCTACGCGGTGGTCCACCCGCGGGCCGACGCCGCGCTGATCGAGGCGGCGCACGCCCGGGGGATCGAGGTGGTGGCGTGGTACCTCCCGGAGTTCCGGGATGTGGCCACCGACCTCCGCCGGGTGCTCCGCTCCATTCAGTTCCGCACCCCCAGCGGGCAGGGGTTCGACGGGTTCGGCCTCGACATCGAAGCCAACACCGTGGAGCCGAAAGCGCGCATCGCGAACCTGCTGGAGCTCTCGGCGCGGCTGCGCCAGGAGGTGGGGGACGGCTCCGCGCTGGGAGCGATCATCCCCTCGCCCCGCGGGATGATCCGGGTTCCGGACTACTGGCCGGGGTTCCCGTGGGAGGAGATCCCGACGTACTACGACGTGATCCTGCCCATGTCCTACTACACGTTCCACTACGACGGGGCGAGGGCGGCGCACAAGTACATCTCCGACAACATCCGGATCATCCGGCGGGAGACCGGCGATGCGTCGATTCCCATCCACGTCATCGGCGGTCTCACCGAGGAGACCTCGCCGTGGGAGGCCGCGGCCGTGATCCACGCGGCCCGCGAGCGGTCGGCCCTGGGAGCCAGCCTGTACGGGTACGCGGGCATGACCGAGCCGCAGTGGGAGGCGCTCTCGCAGATGCCGGTGAACCCGCCGGTGGCCACGGACTCGCCGGCGTCGCTGCCGTCGGAGCCGGCGATGGGATTCCTCACCGCGGACCGGACCCACCCCAAGGAGGTGTTCTTCCTGGCTCCTCCCACCTCCGGGCCTCTCCGCCTGCACTTCCGGGCGTTCGACGTCCAGCCGAAGGAGGTCCGGATCCTGATGAACTGGCGCCCGGTGGGCAACGTCTGGCACACGGGGGCGGGGCGATGGAGCGACGACCGCAGGAGGCTCCTGCCCGACGAGCTGATCCGCTCGAACCGATCCAATTACATCTCGTTCGTGGCCGTCGGCGACTTTCCCCACTGGAGCCGGTGGGGGGTCCGGCAGGTCTCGGTGACGCCGGCCTGAGGTCCGGCCAGAGGTCCCCGGGCGCGCGGACTGCGACTGGGTTCCCCGGACGCGTATCGTGGGGGAGAATCTCGGCCGGCCGGGCCGCGTCCCGGACGCCGTTGAACCCGCACTGAGGGAGGAACCCATCGTGGAGCACGAGCCCGACCAGCCGTACACGCCGTCCACCCCGCCCTTCCCCCCGCCGCCGCCTGCGGGGCCGGGGGCCACGCAGGAGATGCCCGCCTACGGGGGGCCGGGTACCGACCCCATCCCGCCCACGCAGACGTTCAGCGAGGGCCCGCCGTCGTCGCCCGGGGAAGGCGGGCCGCCGGCCGGCGGCGGCCGGGACCGCGGTCGGGGCAAGCTGGTCGCGCTCATCGTGGCCGGCGTGATCCTGCTGGGCGGCGCGGTCTTCGCGGCTGTCAAGGTCATCACCGCGCTCACCGGCACCGGCGACGTGCTGGCGAAGATGGTCCCTGCCGACAACCAGTTCTACGTCACGGCGTACCTCGACCCGGGGGCCAGCCAGAAGCTCTACCTGAGGGACCTGGCCGGGAAGTTCCCCGCCCTCCAGTCGAAGGACCTGGCCAAGACCCTGGACCAGAAGCTGGAGCAGGCGCTGCGCCCCACCGGGCTGAGCTACGTCCGGGACGTCAAGCCCTGGCTGGGGAGCCAACTCGCGGTGACCGGCCAGGTCAGCGACGCCGGCCCGACCATCGCAGTGCTCATCGCGTCGAAGGACGACGACCTGGCCGGGCGGACCCTCAGTCGCCTCGAGGGCGTGTCGGAGAACACCGGGCTGACCTGGAAGGGCCAGGACTACAAGGGGGTCGAGATCCGGGTGGGGACCGGTCCGGCAGGAGTCGGCGGTGGCGTGTTCGGCGACTCCGTGGCCTATGCCGTGGTGGATCACACCGCCGTGATCGCGAGTGGCCTGGGGGCCGTGGAGCAGGTCATCGACGCCGACCAGGGCTCGACCTCGAACCTGGGCGACGACGCCACCTTCACCGCGACGGGGGACACCCTGCCGAGCAGCGTCCTCGGCATGGCCTACGTGAACACGGGCGTGCTCATCGACAAGTACCTCCCGCAGATCAGGTCCGGCCTTGATCAGTTCGGCGCCTCCGGGCCGTGCGGGAAGAACGCCACGACATCGCTCGACTCGCTCCGGGTCTTCCGCGGGATGGGGTTGTCGCTCTCCGCCGATCCCGACGGCATCCTGCTCGACATCGGCGTGTCCATGGACCGGTCGAAGGGACCGAGCCCCGGCCCCGAGGGCGACGACGCGGCGATCGAGGACCACCGAAACGTCACGCTGTCGTTCACCCCGCCGAACGCGTACGGGCTGTTCGGCCTGGCGGGGGCCGACCGCATCGCCCGTACCACGCTGAAGCAGCTCGAGGACTGCGCGTCCAGCTCGCTGAGCGAGCTCGACCAGCTCGGGGTGCAGAGTGTCATCGCCAACCTCGGCGGCGACATCGGGCTCGAGTTCCAGCCCGGGACGAAGTCGACCCCCGGCGGAGCCATCTTCGCCCAGGCCAAGGACGGCGGGCAGATGCAGGCTGCCCTCGACGAGCTCTTCGACCGGGTCGCCGAGGGGGCGGATGTCCGGTCGCAGGACTACAAGGGGACCACGATCAAGTCCATCCAGGTTCCCGACCTCCGGGAGATGGGGTGGGAGCCGGCCTGGGCAGTGGTGGACGGCGTGGGCATCGTGGCGTCGGCCCCCCAGGCCCTGGAGGCCGCCATCGACGCGCACGGCGGCAGCGACGTCACCACGGGCGAGCGGTTCGAGCAGGCCGCCGGGCACGTCGACCTGGACAGCAAGGCGATCCTGTACGTCGACGTGGGAGGCGTGCTCGAGGCCGTCCGGGCCACCGTCCCCGCCGACTTGCAGGCGGACTTCGACCAGGGCGTGGAGAACGTCCGGCCCCTGAAGGCGGTGGTCCTGAGCGCGACCAGCTCCGGCGACTCCGCCGAGGAGCAGCTGTTCTTCCTGATCGAGTAGTGGACGACGACGTCCGGTGGATGCAGGCGGCACTCGGCCGGGCCCGGGCGTGCCTGGAGTGGGACGATGTCCCGATCGGTGCGGTGGTGGTCCGGGACGGCGAGATGCTGGCCGCCGCGGGGAACGAACGGGAGCGCCGCGGCGACCCCACCGCGCACGCCGAGATCCTGGCCCTCCGCGGTGCTGCGGAGGGCCTCGGGCGGTGGCGTCTGGATGGATGCACGCTCTACGTCACGCTCGAGCCCTGCGCGATGTGCGCCGGCGCGGCGGTGCTGGCGCGCCTCCCACGGGTGGTGTTCGGCGCGCCCGACCCCAAGGCCGGGTTCGCGGGCTCCCTGGGTGACCTCCTTCGCGATCCCCGGCTGAACCACCGGGCCGAGGTGGTTGGCGGCGTCCTGGCCGAGGAATGCGGCGAGGTGCTCCGGGAGTTCTTCCGGCGCCGGCGCGCCGGCGGGCCCCAGGAGCGCTGAGCTCAAGGGCCCCGCGAGACCGCTGTTAGACTCGGCCCGGAGGCGTGCCGGAGCGGACGAACGGGACCGCCTCGAAAGCGGTTAGGGGCTTGACCGCCCCTCGCGTGTTCGAATCACGCCGCCTCCGCGAGCCCGCAGGGCCGCTGTCCCAACCCCCCCGGGACGGCGGCCCACCTCTGTGGGCCGTGCTCGGATGGCGGCGCCCGGCCTTTCCGTACAATCGTCCCGGTGGCTTGCCCGAGCGGACGAAGGGGCACGCCTGGAGAGCGTGTAGGGGGGCAACTCCCTCCCGGGTTCGAATCCCGGAGCCACCGCAGTCCAGCTGCTGCTGGTTGGCTGGCTGGCCCGCTTCCCAGGACAGCGCATATTTCAGATCCCTCACTCAGTGACGCTTCGAGACGCCATCAGACGCGCTATCCTTCTCGGCTCTCCCTCGTATCCTCGGATTGCGAGGGGGGATCGAGTCGGCTGGACCGAGGAGGTCTTCATGAACCGATTGACGCTCGCAGCAGGGGCCTTCGCGATGGTCGCGGTCCTGGCTCTTTCCACCGCGGCTGGGGCCGACGCCGTTTACCACTCCCAGCACATCTCGCTGATGCCCGTCGGCGACGCCTCCCTGCGCTCGGGGTTCGTGGAGAACATCCACCCGGACGGCCCGAACGTGTTCGCCCACGAGGTGTACGTGGTGAACGGAGCTTCGGCCAGCACTGCGTTCCAGGTGAGCATCAGCCTGTTCTTCCAGGACCCGACGTGCACGTCCTCGCCCACCGTGCTTCCCACGGCCACGCTTGCAACCAACGCGGCCGGGAACGGGAAGGCCCAGGCGTTCTTCACACCCGAGGATGCGGCCGGCCTGCGTCATGCAAGCCACGGTGCCATCTGGCAGCTGTCGATCGAAGGCGTGGCCCAGTACCAGACCGCGTGCAGCACGATCGTGCTCGATTGACGCGCTGAACCACCTCTCCGGTCACGCTGGCACGCCTCCTCAGACGAAGCGATCGGGGCTGGTCATCCTTCGTGGACCCTTCGTGGAGCAGGCCGGTATGGAGGACAGGCGCCGCCGGGGCATCCGGGAGGGTACTGCTCGGGTGAGGTCCGAGGGGGCTCCGGGTGGGGAGGCCCGCTCCATCCCCCAGCGGATCAGGGACCGCATCCCTCCGGCTCCGGGCCCGGGGCCTCGGCTCCCAGGCCATCGCCGACCAGGCGAACGCCCGGCCCGTCCCCACCGCCCGGGGGGGACGGTGGTGGGCCAGCACCATCCGGGCCGTGCTCATGCAGGAACGGAGCCCCCGATCCGGCTGAGGGCTTCAGGCCCTGAATGTCGCTTCGGGCCGGAAGCGACAGTCGCCTGCCGGCAAGACTCTCCGTCGCCCGAGCGGCCCCGCACCCGGGAGTACAATGAGGGCGTAGGGGAAGCGATCCAGGAGGGACCGCCGCCCGGAGCGAGTCCGGGGGCGGTCCTTTTGCATGTGTGAGACAGAACGAGCGGGAACGAGAATGAGCGTGAGCGAGATCGTGGTGATCCGGGTGCAAAGCGCCGCAGTGGCCCGGCGCCAGCGAGCCAGGCGGGACCGGGCCACCAAGCAGTACGCTCGCCAGGCCGCCTGGTTCGAGGCTGGCGCCGATGGTCCCGGACACTACCGGAGGCAGTGCCCCTCCTGGGGGGGATGGTTCTACGGTGCCCGCACGACGGCCACCTACTGCCGCCCGGCATGCCGGGTGGCCGCGTACAAGAAGCGCCAGGCCACGCGCGCTGTTCGCTGCCCGGCGTGCGGCAAACCCTTTCAGACCCAGGGGTGGCGCAGGCGGTTCTGCGGGGACGCCTGCCGAGTCCGCTCCTGGCGGATGAGGAGGAAGAACCGATTCCGGCGCCTCGGGGGCGAGCCGTAACGCTACGGGGTAACGCTAAGCCCGGATCCACCGATCAACCCCCGGAGAGCAGCCAATGGACGCTATTTCGAGCGGAGATTCAGGGCACGCGCCTGACCTCGCGGGGCCCGGCGGTTCTTCGAGCGGGCGATGGACCGAACCCGGGTCTCACCGGGGGAGGTCACCACCGACCGGTACCGCGTCTACCCCGGACCTATAGAGCGTCGCAGCGGCGTTTGCCGATCGCGGTGGCCCATCCGGCGGCCGCGAGCCCTGCTACCCCTGCCGCTGCGAGCTTTCGTCGACAGGTTCACCGCCGGTCACCACCGCCGACCGGGCGTTGCTCGCTGCGGCGGCCCGGCTCCTGTCCCGGGACCGGTGGGAGAGGTTCCTAGTCGGCCCGGACACGCTCCTCCGGTGGCACCGAGAGCTCGTGGGCGGTCGGCGACGCCGGTCCCGCCGGCCCGGTCGTCCTCCGCTCCATCCCTCGATCAAAGGGCTGATCCCTCGTCTGGGAAGGGAGAACCCCAGGTGGGGCTACCTCAGGATCAGGGGGGAGCTCCTGAAGCTCGGGGTCGACGTCTCGGCAATCGCCACGGTGCTTCGTCAAAGCGGCCTCGGCCCGGCGCCACGCCGGATCGGCCCGACCTGGACACAGTTCCTCAAGCTGCAGGCGTACGCCCTTCTCTCACCCGGCCTCCGGTCCGAGGAGGAAGACACCCTGGAGGACGTCGCATCGGGTCCGCACGAACCACCGCCCCCGATCAGCGAAGACCCAGCCACGACCGAGCATGACGAAGTCATCCATGACGACCGGGCGCGTCCGAAGAGGCAGCCCACAATGACCGTGGACGCTCGGCCGCGGGCCTGGGTGACTGCGGTTCCACAGAGCGGCCGACCCTACGCCCGCGACGAGCCCGCGATCGCTGCCTGAATCTTGGAACGAGCGCGAGGGCTGCGACCTCGCATCGATCTTGACCGCACCCATGTTCCGGTCGTGGCTCCGGGGTGGATTTAGACGATCAGTCCGGGGAGTCGGTCGAGAAGACGACTGCGGGTCAGAGCCAATCGCTCCGGGTCTCCCCACCCGCGATCGAGTTTCTTTATCCCACAGCCCTGCTCAGGGCGCGAATCGGAGTTCTGGCACCCTTCAGGACCATGATCTCGACAATCCTTCCACCCGTCGCCCCGAGGGCGATCACCGAACCCGGTCGTGAGGCGTCGGAGGGCGGCGAAGGTCCCGCCAGGTCAGCACGGTCGGCGGATGGTACTGATGGGCCGCTCAGTGCGCGAATCGGGGTTTTGGCACCCTTCACGTCAGGCCCCGCGCTCGGTGCGGCGGGCGGCCGAGACGAAGTTCCGCAGGTAGATGCCGGTGCGAGAGCGGGAGTCGAACCCCCCCAAGCCCGTTCGGGCTACGGGACTCGGGGCAGTCGCCTATGCGCTCTCGAGCAGGGAGTAGAACTTCGGCTCCCCGTGCGATCGGTTCCCCTCGGTCTCAACGGACAGCCAGATCGACCTCGGCCCACCCTCCTCCCCGTGGGTCATGAGCAGAGGGTCCTCCCCCAACTCCATAACCACCGACACGTGGAAGTACGGCCAGATGACGAGGTCCCCGGGCTGGATATCCTGCCGGCTCAGCTGCCGCAGCTGCTCGGACATCCGCCCCGACGACCCCCAGCCCTCGTACTCGATCCCTGGGTGCGGCGGGACGCCGGCCCAGTTCGCGAAGGTGATCGTGGACCCGCTGCAGTCCGTCGAGAGGGGAAGCGTTCCCGCGGGAGGCACCGGGAAGGGCCTGGCCTTCGTGTAGTGGATCTCCGGCTCATGCTCGATCCCCCAGCGGCACCACCTCACCATCTCGGCCCTCACGGCGGGCAGTTGCAGGGCCTTCAGCCTCCGCTGGCGCCGGATGCGGTTCATCGGGTGCAGCTTCTTCGCCCCGCTCAGGTAGTCGTGCAGTGATGGCCCGAACAGGTCGTTCACGAACTTCTTCTGCATCCCCAGGAGCCACTTGGCGCTGTTGGTGGCCTGCGCCGTGATCGGGCCGTACTCCCCGTCGATCTCCCCGGGCTTGAAGTCCTGGAACTGGTTATCCACCAGCAGCCTTTGGGCCGTCTTGACGTGCTCCCCCGTGGTGAGCGGGTCCGTCAGGCCGATTGTCTTCCACACCAACCTCAACCCCCCGAGTCCGCAGTTAGCGTTTCAACGCAGGTTCCCACAGCGCGCCAGTGCAATCTCAACTCCGCATGGTACTTGAACCGCCCCGGTACCACGGCCGAGAACTCGTCGCCAGCCACCAGCTGCCTCCACCCCAGATCGATGCGGACCCAGGCCTCCTGCTCACGCCTCCCAGCCGCCCGCAGAGCCCTTGCCTGGAACTCACGCACCGGCGCCGCGTGGGGAACGTACTGAAGGGTGCCAATATGACGGCCGATCGGGCGTTTCTGGCAGCGGCTGCCCAGCTCCTTTCCCGAGACCGGTGGAGGAGCTTCCTGGTCGGCCCGGACACTCTCGTCCGGTGGCACCGAGACTTGCGGTGGCGGCGTGGACGCCCCTGCAGACCACCGGGTCGCCCTCCGCTCGATCCGCAGCTCAAGCACCTGATCCTTCGGCTGGGCCGGGAGAACCCGGTGCTTCGCCAGAGCGGCCTCGGCCCGGCGCCGTGGCGGATCGACCGACGTGGACCCAGTTCCTCCGGGCGCAGGCCTATGGCCTGCTGTCCCCCAGTCCCGGTCCGAGGAGGAGGAGCGCCCGGAGGACCTCGTCTCTGCTGCGGAGAAGACACCGGACCCGGGCAGCGACGACCCACCCCTCACCGATCACAGCGAACCGGCCGGTGACGACGCGTCGGCGCCGAAGGGACAACTCATCCCCATCGTGGACGCTCGGCCCCGCGGAGCCGTGCACTCGGCTCCACCGTGCGTTGGAAGTCGGGCTCGCGACGGACCCGCGATGGTTGCCTGAATCTCGGAGCCGAGCCTGTGGGGTGCATTTATTCGGATCACGCGGTTCACCTGCCCATTTGGCCCATCGCGGGTCTGGTGCCGGGAGGACCTGACGGGGCCTTTCAGGGATGTCCGATGCCCTCGCGCCCGGCGTTCCTGGGGCGAAGACCTGAGTCTCTCAGACTCAAGTCTCGGCTCAATGTGTTCCAGGCATGGATGCGGGCGTTCCGGCAGCCACCTTACGCGGTCGCGCGGCCCGACCAGCCGCCTCAAGCGTTGGGAAACCAGGACCGCAGATCGCGAAGACGCGCAGGTCAGCGCCGTGATCTGAATAAATGCAC
>WNFU01002682.1_pt1 | contig 24168 bp, 29 predicted proteins | sample 5400121 | NCBI WGS metagenome assembly WNFU01 (sample SAMN13153360, study PRJNA577476) | soil metagenome | isolation source: 100 cm soil or saprolite under grassland replicate 1 | place: USA:California | collected 2016-06-15
GTCCCGAGCACGTCTTCGATCGATTCGGTGAGGGCGTGCTCGAAGATCTCGTCGTCGGGGCCGGGGTTCTGCGTGTCGGGGAGATAGTCGAGCAGCTTGTTGTCCTCGCCCGGGGTGAGCGGGGCGTCGAGCGAGAGATGCGCCTGCGAGATGGAGAGGGTCTTCGCCACCTCTTCCTCGGAGATGTCCATCCCCTCGGCGATCTCCTCCACGGTCGGCTCGCGGCCGAGCTCCTGGAGCAGCGCGGAGGAGCGCTTCCCGATGCGGTGCAAGGTGCCCGCGCGGTTCAACGGCACGCGGACGATGCGCGACTGCTCGGCCAGCGCCTGGAGGATCGCCTGGCGGATCCACCAGACCGCGTACGAGATGAACTTGATCCCCTTGGTCTCATCGAATTTGTGCGCGGCGCGGATCAGACCGAGGTTGCCCTCGTTGATGAGGTCGGAGAGCGAGACTCCCTGGTTCTGATACTTCTTCGCCACCGACACCACGAAGCGCAGGTTGGACCGCACCAGCTTGTCGAGGGCCTCCTCTTCCCCCCGCTTGATCCGCTGGGCCAGCGTCACTTCCTCCTCCCGGGTGATCAGCGGGTACTGGCTGATTTCGCGGAGGTACTGGTCGAGCGAGCCCTCGTCGTACGATGCACGTTTCGCCGTGTTCAGTTGCATGGCGCTATCACCCTCCCCGCGTCCACGCCCGGACACTCCCGGACCATCCGCCGCGCGGCCCGCGGCTTCCCGGCGGGACGCCGCCGCCTCGGCCCCTCAGCGAACCAGCGCGCCAAGCCGGTGCCAGCGGATGTCGGTCAACCAGGGAACCGCATCGTGTGCTTCCCGATCGTAGCTGAAGTAGACGACGAGCGGCCGTCCCTTCACGGCCCGCGCGTCGACGAAGCCCCAGTAGCGGGAGTCCGCGGAGTTGTCCCGGTTGTCGCCCAGCACGAAAAACTTGCCGGGCGGCACGGCCAACGGACCCCAGGTGTCTCGCGTCGGGTGATAGTCCGGCGCCACGGCGCCGACGACGTACGCCTGCTGCCAGTTGAACTCCGGATCGCGGACGTCGTGCATCGGATCCACGCGCAGGACATACGGCTCGCGCAGCGGCTGGCCATTGACGCGGACGGCGCCCGCCCGCATCTCGACCGTGTCGCCCGGCGCCCCGATGACGCGTTTCACGTAGTTCAACTCGGGGTTCCTCGGGTACGCGAACACGATCACGTCCCCGCGCCGCGGCGACTCGAAGCCGGGCAGCCGGGCGTGCGTGCCGGGGATCTGGGCCCCGTAGACCGCCTTGTTGACGAACAGAAAATCTCCCGCCAACAAGGTGCGCTCCATGCTGCCCGAGGGGATCTGAAATGCTTCGATCAGAAAAGTGCGGATGATGAGGAAGAGAACCAGCGCCATGCCCAGCGAGCGCATCCAGTTGTCGAACCAGCGCGCCAGCGTGGACCGGCGATTGTCCAAGGGAGCGAACGGCACCGGCACGGGTGACGCGCCTGAACCTGCGTTCGGGGTCCCCAAGTGATGCATGGTTCGTACGTTAGCCAGGCGGTCGGCGCGGCGCAACCGTGACTGTCCACCCCCGGGCGGCCCCCCAACCCCGAATGCGGTCCCGGAAGTCCTCTGCGCGGTCGCCGTGCCGGACGCGCGCCGCGAGACACGCGGCACTCCCCTCGCGCTCGACGCGCACCCAGACGACTGTCGCGTTCGCGACGCCGTCGAGCGACGCACCGTCGAGCGGCGAGCCGCCCGCTGAGAGGACGATCACCAGCGATTCGTGCTCCACCGGCTGCAACGGTGGCGTCCGGCGGTGTGAGATGCGTCACCGAATTGTTGCGGGTGGGGTCGATTTGATGCGTGACAGGCGCGGCGTAGGGGCGCAGCATGCTGCGCCCCCACATGATTCGGGATTCAGGTTTCCGTGTCGATCTGCGCCCGCTGCAGCTGCCCGGAGAAGTCCACGTAGACCACCTTCGTCTCCGAGTAGAAGTCGTAGACCTCCCAGCCGCCCTCGCGGTGCCCGTTGCCCGTCTGTTTCATACCGCCGAACGGCAGGTGCGCCTCGGCGCCGATCGTGGGGGCGTTCACGTAGGTGATCCCAGTGTCGAGGTCGGTCATCGCCCGGAACGCGGCGTTGACGTCCCGCGTGTAGAGCGAGCTCGAGAGCCCGTACCGCACGTCGTTGTTCACCCGGACCGCCTCGTCGAGGGAGCCGACTTTGATCACCGAGAGGACAGGCCCGAAGATCTCCTCCTGCTCGACCCGCATCCCCGGCTTCACGCCCGCGAGCACCGTCGGCCGGTAGAACCAGCCGCGCTCGAGCCCCTTGTCCGAGGGCCGCTCGCCGCCAATCAGCCGCGTCGCACCCTCCTCCTGACCCACGCCGACGTAGTACTCGACCTTCTTGCGGGCGTCCTCGTTGATGAGCGGCCCGACCTGGGTGGTCGCGTCCAGCCCGGGGCCGGACCGCAGCGCCTCGGCGCGGTCGCAGACCATCTTCACGAACGCGTCGTGCACTCGCTCGTGCACGACCAGCCGGCTCGTCGCGGTGCAGCGCTGGCCGGTCGTGCCGAAGGCGCCCCACAGCACGCCGTCGAGCGCGAGGTCGAGGTCGGCGTCGTCCATCACGATCATCGCGTTCTTCCCGCCCATTTCGAGTGACAGCCGCTTGTGCATCCGGCCGCAGGTCGCGCCGATGATCGATCCGGTGTCGGTGGACCCCGTGAACGAGATCACGGGGACGTCGGGATGCTCGACCATCGCCTTGCCGACGACCGAGCCTTCGCCATGCACGAGCTGAACCACCTCGGGCGGCAGCCCCGCCTCGAGCAGGACCTCCACCAGCAGGTGCGCCGTGTGGGGCACGTCCTCGGCGGGCTTGAACAGCACGGCGTTCCCGCATAGCAGCGCGGGAAACATCTTCCACGTCGGGATCGCGAGCGGGAAGTTGAACGGGGTGATGAGTCCGGCGACGCCGATCGGCCGGCGGAAGCTCATCGCCCACTTGTTGCGCAGCTCCGAGGGCACCGTGCGGCCGAACAGCCGCCGCCCCTCCGTGTGCGCGTAGTGGGCGGTGTCGATCCCCTCCTGGACGTCGCCCCGCGTTTCGGCGAGCACCTTGCCCATCTCGCGCGTCATGACGCGGGCGATCTCGTCCTTGCGCTGGGTGAGCAGGTCCCCGACACGGTGCAGCAGCTCACCCCGGACCGGCGCCGGGGTCTGCGACCACTTTGCGAACCCCCGTTTCGCGGACTCGACGGCGCGCGCCAGGTCGTCGGGCCCCGAGCGCGGGAAGCAGCCGATCACCTCCTGCCAGTCGGCCGGGTTGCGGTTCTCGAAATACGCGCCGGTCGCGGGCGCCACCCACGCGCCGCCGATGAAGTTCTTGAAGTTCAGCGTGGTGGCCTCACGTCGGAGCAGAGCCACGGCAGCGCGACCTTGGCGTAGCCGATGCGCGGCAGGAGCTCGCCCACCGCCAGCCCGAGCCCCCAGAGGATGAGCACGAGCGACAGGAAGTGCGCCGCGCCGAGCCGCCGCCGCCACGACCCGACGCTGCTCCACAGGCCCCCGGCGATGACGGCGCCGACGCCCAGGAGGTAGAACAGGAGCTGGGACCCACAGCCGTGGGGATAGGGCCACTGCGTCATCCCGATGCCGACCAGCAGGCCCAGGAGCAGCCGGACCCACGGGTGGACACGGTCGGCTGCCCCCGCCGGCCTCGGGGCCGACACGGACGTCCGCTTGGTTGTGGACTGGGAACCGCCGCTCAGGTGTGGGTCGGCGTACGGCAGCTTTTTGAGCAGCCGGTCGACTTCCGCCATCTCCTTGTCCCAGTTGCGGTCCTTCTCGATCTCCGCCACTACGCCTCCCGGGCCAGCCGGTACCGCTCGATCTTCTTGTACAGGTTGCTGCGCGGCATCTCCAATGTGCGTGCGGTCTCCGAGACATTCCAGTCGTTCTCCTTCAGCTTCGCGAGCAGATAGGCCCGCTCGGCCTCCTGCTTGAACTCCTCGAACGTCGCCGCGCGCATCCACGGCGCCCCGGCGAGGTCGGCCGCCGCGGTCCCCCGGACCCCCTCCTCCGCCCCCACACCGGCCAGGCGCTCGACGTCGTCCACCGTCACGACCGGCCCGGGCGCGAGAATGAGCAGGCGTTCCACGGCGTTGCGGAGCTCGCGGATGTTCCCCGGCCAGTCGTGCGCCTGGAGCCGCTTCACCGCCTCCCGGTCGAACGTCTTCGGCTGGAGTCCGCCGCGGTTCCTCGTCTGCGCGGCGAAGTGCTCGAGCAGCTGCGGGACGTCGGCGCGCCGGGCGCGCAGCGGCGGCACCTCGAGCGGCACCACGTTCAGGCGGTACAGCAGGTCGTCGCGGAACCGCCCCGCCGCGATTTCGGCCTGCAGCTCCTTGTTCGTTGCGGCGACCACGCGCACGTCCACCGGCAGCGTCTTCCCCGACCCGACACGGGAGATGACGCCCTCCTCGAGAGCCCGCAGCACCTTCGCCTGCGCGGACAGGCTCATGTCCCCGACCTCGTCGAGGAACAGCGTGCCGCCGTCGGCGAGCTCGAACTTCCCCGCCCGGTCGGCGAACGCGCCCGTGAAGCTCCCCTTCACGTGACCGAACAGCTCGCTCTCGATCAGCTCGGTCGGGATGGCCGCGCAGTTCACCTCGACGAACGGCCCGCGGGCCCGCGGGCTCAAGGCGTGGATCGCCCGCGCGGCCAGCTCCTTCCCGGTGCCGTTCTCGCCCGTGATGAGCACCCGCGCGCTCGTCGGAGCCACCTTCTCGATGCGCTCGATGACCTGCGTGATCGCCTTGCTCGAGCCCACGATCTCGTACTGCGCGTGCACCTCGGCCTTGAGACGCACGTTCTCGCTCGTGAGATCGACGTGCTGGAGCGCGTTCCGCAGCGTCAGCAGGATGCGGTCGGTGTCGAGCGGCTTTTCGAGGAAATCGTAGGCGCCCAGCTGCGTGGCCTCGACGGCGGTCTGGATCGTACCGTGACCCGAGATCATCACCGCCTGCGCCTGGGGATCGAGCACCCGCAGCTGGCGCAGGGTCTCCAGGCCGTCGATCCCCTGCATCTTCACGTCCAGGAACACCAGGTGGGGGCGGAACTCGGGATAGAGGCGCAGCGCCTCCACGCCCGATGCGCAGGTCTGGACCTCGATCTCCTCGTACTCGAGGACCTGCCGCAGCGCCTCACGAATCCCTTTTTCGTCGTCCACCACGAGCACCCGCCGGCTCACGTCGGTGCCCGCTTGGTGCGGTACAGCACGATCCCGGTAGGATGAATGACGACGTCGGCGAACCCGGACTGCACGCGGAGCGGCACGCCGCCCGCGGAGTCCGCGCCGGCCAAACGCTGCGCGAGCTGCCGCACCACCGGACCCGGAAACCGGATGCCGCGCAGGCTCAGCTCGTCGACCGTGAACCGCGCGATGCCGGGACGCTCGATGCGGAGCGGCCCCGCGATGCGCAGCGGCTCCCGCGGGTTGAGCAGGCCCGCGACCGGCCCGAGCACGTCCGGCGGAATCACCCGCGTGTCGAGCCGGCAGTGCACCGCCAGCGAGCCCTCCAGGAGCTCGACCCGCAGCGAATCGAAGCTCTTGCGCACCGACCAGTCCATCGAGCTCCCGATCAAAGCGGCCACCTCGTTGGCGGACAGGACCACCGAGTCCGGCCCGGTCGACCGTTTCAGCCGGTCGATTTTCGTCTGGGTGCTCGAGAGCGCCTTGGGCGTCGGCGCGCCTACCGCGGTGTCCGCCACGGGGGGGAGCTTGGTTGAATGCGGGCCGAACCAGCGCGCGGCCGTGCGGATGAGCGGCTCACGGAACCACCACGCCGCGAGCGCCCCCGCCAGGACCAGGGCCAGGCATCCCAGGCGCAAGACGCCTCTAAGGCAGCCGCTCACTGTGTTTGACCTGATACACCGCACCCCCCGATTGGAGCGTGCTCTGCATCAGGTCCACGCTCTCGATGACGGCCGTTTCCTGGAACCGCAGCCGGCCGAGCGCCGCCTCGAGCCCGGCGAAGGCGCGCGCCTGCGCCTCCCGCGCCGCCCGGCCGAGCGTCACATGCGGCTGGAAGGCGCGCGCCTCCGCGGGAAATCCGAGCGGCGTGAATTCCCGCTCCACCTGGTGCTGCAGGAGCTCGAGGGCGGGTTCCGGCGCGATGCCCACCCACACCACCCGCGGGCGGTGCAGATCCGGAAACACGCCGAACTCGCCGAGGGCGAGCGGCAGGGCGCGGGCGCCGGTGGCGGCGCGGCCCAGCGCCGCTACGAGCTCCACCTCACGCTCCTCCGCTACGTCGCCCAAGAACTTGAGCGTGAGGTGCAGGCCATCCGCGCGCACCCACTTCACGGGGAGCCCCAGGTCGCGCAGCGGCGCCGTCGCCTGCCAGAGGGCCTGCCGGACCTGGGGGGGGAAGTTCAGCGCGACGAACAGCCGCAAGCGCGCCCGGCGCGTTCGAGGATGAGGCTGCCGCGGCGGTAGCCGCGTGGATCCACTTCCACGACGGCGAATCCGAGCGCGCTGAGACGCCGCCTGACCGCCTCCAGACGCGCCTCGACCCAGGGAACCCAGGACGGCTCGACTTCGATGCGGGCGCGGTCGCCATGGTGCCGGACGCGGAGGTCGCCCGGGACCCCGAGCTCGCGCAGATATGCCTCGGCGTGCTCCACCTGCGCGAGCCGCCGCGGCGTGATGGACAGGCCGTACGCTACGCGGCTCGAGAGGCACGGTGCGGCAGGTGCGTCCCACGTCGGGAGTCCGAGCTCCCGCGAGGCCGCGCGGATCTGCCCCTTGGTCATGCCGACCTCGGCGAGCGGCGAGCGGACGCCCGCCCGCGCGCCTGCCGCGTAGCCGGGCCGGTGCTCGCCCTCCCCCAGGTCGTCGGCGTTCGTGCCGTCGCACACGACCGCACAGCCGCGCGCGCGCGCCACCGGCACCAGCCGGGCCCACAGCTCCGTCTTGCAGAAGAAGCAGCGATTGGTGGGGTTGGCGCGGTAGTCGGGGTCCTCGAGCTCGTGGGTATCGATCTCCACGAGCGGCACGTCGAACCGCTCGGCCAGCGCGCGGGCCGCCGCCCACTGCGCCGCGGGGTAGGAGGCGCTCCGCCCGATCGCCGCCACCATGCGGTCCCGCCCGAGCTCCTGCCGCAGCGTGACGGCGAGGAAGGCGGAATCGACCCCGCCGGAATAGCCCAGGAGGGCCGAGGGAAAGCTGCGAACGAGCTCGCGCAAGGCCGGGAGTGGACTGGACATGACGGAATAGTACCGACTTACGGTGTCCCCATCAAAGGACAATTCGCGTGCCAGAAACGGATAGATCGTAGGTCTGGAACAACGTAGACTTATGATGCGTTGAGAAAATACGTCGAAATGGGACGTTAGGGAGGAGATCGTTGCCGAGGAGTTGCGAAATGACAAGCCGGACCGAGCTGGACGCCGTCGACCGCAAGATCCTCCACCTGCTGGCCACGGATGGCCGTGCGAGCTACCAGGCGATCGCCGACGACGTCGGATTGTCGCGCCCCGCGGTGATGGAGCGGGTGAAGCGGCTCGAGGAGTCGGGCCACATCACGGGCTACGGCGCGCAGATCGATCGCGCCAAGGCCGGATTCCCGGTGACGGCGTTCGTCGCGGTGCGGTACGGGACCTCCGATGACGTCCGCGACGAGCCGCGCATGCGCGAGATGGAGAAGCATCCCGGCGTGCTCGAGTGTCATCACGTCGCCGGCGAGGATTGCTACATCCTGAAGGTCGCGGTGCCCGACCTCGAGCACCTGCAGGAGCTGCTCCGCCAGCTGCGCGGCCCGGGGAAGCAGGAGATGAGCACCCGCACGACCATCGTGCTCGGCACCGTGTTCGAGAAGCCGGGCTTCGTCCCGGTGGAGCTCGACTGACATGGCGCTGCTGCGCGGCAAGGCGCTCGTCGCCTATCTCGTGGTCTGCGTGTTCTGGGGATCGACCTACCTCGCCATCAAGGTGGGCGTCGGCGAGCTGCCGCCGTTCCTGTTCGCCGGCCTGCGCTTCGTCGCGGCGGGACTGTTGCTCCTCGGGGGCGCGCTCGCGCTCGGCGACCGGCTGCCGCGGCGGCTCGCGGATTGGCGGACGCAGTTGATCGTGGGCGTCCTCCTCCTGGCAGGCGGCAACGCGTTCGTGGTGTGGGCCGAGCAATACACGACGTCGGGGGTCGCCAGCATTTTCGTCGTCACGGTGGCGCTGTGGATGGCGTTCTTCGACGCGATCATCCCGGGCGGCTCGGGCGCCCTCAGCTGGCGGGTGGTGGCCGGCCTGGTCACGGGCTTCCTCGGCACCACCCTGCTGGTGGGCGCGAGCCCGCGCGAGATCCTGCACGCCGACCTGCGCGGGCCGATCGCGCTGACGGCCGCGAGCGCCTCCTGGTCGCTCGGCTCGGTCTACGGCAAGCGCCACAAGACGGAAACGAGCCCGTACGTCGGCGCGGCGCTCCAGATGCTCGCGGGCGGCGTCGCGGTCGCCCTTCTCGGATCGGCGCTGGGCGAGTGGAGCCGCTGGCACCTGACCGCCCGGGGCGCCGGCGCGATCGCGTACCTCGTCGTGTTCGGCTCGATCCTCGGGTACAGCGCGTACACCTACGCGCTGCGCCACGCCTCGCCCACGATCGTCGGCACCTACGCCTACGTGAACCCCGTGATCGCGGTGCTGCTCGGCTGGCTCATCCTCCGCGAGCCCGTGACGGGCCGGACGTTGCTCGCGATGGCGCTGATCGTTGCCGCCGTGGTGTGGATCCAGCTGTCGCATAGACTGGCGGACGGGCGGACTGGCGGACTGGCGGACGGACATGACCCCGCGCGTGATCGCGGGGCCCCCATCGACCCCGGGCGTACGCCCGGCCCCGGGCTCACGCCCGGGGATATGTCTACGCCCGTGTCACCGTCCGCCCGTCCGCCTGTCCGCCAGACCGCCTCTTGAGGAGCGCGACCATGCATCCCTTGCCCTACAACGCGGCGCTGCTCGTGATCGACGTCCAGAACGGCTTCGACGAGCCGGTCTGGGGCGCGCGCCGCAACAACCCGCAGATGGAGGAAAACATCGCCCGGCTACAGGACGCCTGGCGCGCGAGCGGGCGGGTCCTGATCCACGTGCAGCACGACTCCCGCTGGCCCGGCTCGCCGCTCCATCCCGGCCGGCCCGGGAACGCGATCAAGCCGCAGGTGCGGCCGCTCCCGGGCGAGCCGCTGATCCGCAAGTCGGTGAACAGCGCCTTCATCGGCACCGGGCTCGAGGTCATGCTCCGCCAGTGCGGCGTGGGCACGGTCGTCATCACGGGCCTGCTCACCGACCACTGCGTTTCCACCACGGCTCGCATGGCGGCGAACCTGGGGTTCCGGACGTACGTCGTGTCCGACGGGACCGCGACGTTCGACCGCACGGGACCCGACGGCCGGCACCACCGCGCGGAAGACGTGCACTCGGTCGCGCTGGCGGAGCTGAACGGCGAGTTCGCGACGATTGTGGACACGGCGGCCGCGCTCGCAGCCCTGCGCGAGCCGGCGCTGTCCGCATGACCGCCGCCCGCAGGCGGGGTCTCGACCGTGCCGTGATCGCGCGGCGACGCGAACCACCTCGTCGAGCTCGAGCCAACGGTCGCCCACTACGAAGTACTCGTGAAGGAGCCCGCGTAGTGGGTCAGTCGTCGACGTCCCGCGACAACGCGCCCTGGGGCGCGGCAAGCGGCGGTCGCATCGCGGCCTTTCCCTCGTCGGGGGCCCGGAACCCGCGGACCGTGTGGTACGCGATGTCGATGTCCGGGCATTGCGCGAACTCGGCGAGGACGTCTTCCCAGATGGCATGCTCGCTGCCGCGGCGCTTGCGGGGCTCGATCAGATAGCGGATGGTGAGCTGCACGCCGTGCTCCACGACCTTGGTGTACACGATCGGCGTGAGCTTGGTGTAGTTGATGAGGTATTGCCGGGACGCGGAGAGCAGCTCCTCCTCCGCCTGCGCGGTGAGGTGCTCCGCGTGCGTGAGGGCGATCTGCGTGAGGATCTGCTTCGCCGTCTTCCAGTTGCTCTCGAACGTCACGACGACCGGGACTTCGTTCCAGATATACTTGAAGCCTCTGTCGTAGTTGGCGATCGGATCGCTGAAGATCTTCCCGTTCGGGACGTGGATGATGCGCCCGGTCGATTGGTCGGCGTTCACCCAGGCGCCGATCTCGTTGAGCGTGAACTGGAACAGGCCGAGGTCGATCACGTCGCCGGCGTGGGGGCCGATCTGGACGCGGTCGCCGACCTCGAAAGGGCGCCGCCAGATGATGAACGCCCACCCGGCGAGGTTCGACACGGGCTCCTTGAGGGCGATGGCGAGCCCCGCCGAGAGCAGGCCGAAGAACGTCGCCAGCGCCTGCACCCCCGCGAACCACATACGCCCGACGATCACGACGCCGGCCGTCATGAGCGCGTACGTCAGGGTCTTGCGCCACCGGTAGCGGCTCCACGGGTCCCGCACCCGGCGGTACACGAGCGCCAGCGCGATGCGGTGGATCAGCCAGAGGCCGACGACCGTCGCCAGGGTGCTGAGCAGCTTCGCCTGAAGCGCGAGGCTCATGCCCACCCGGCTCTGGAGCCATTCGATCATGGGACGCCAAGGTAGGGACGGCTGGCGCGGCGCGCCAGACGCCGCGGCCCTAGATTAGAGCGCGGCCATCACGCCCGGAGTCGGGGAGCCCATGCCGTCGCTCGCTCTGCTGCTCACCATCGCCGCCCTCACCCAGCAGGCGGGCGCGCTCCGCATCGGATCCGCCGCGGCACGCCTCGGGGAGAAGGCCTCCGGATTCATCGACGTGCCGGCGGGCGTGGACTCCGGCACGCGCATCCCGCTGACGATCGTCCGCGGCAAGGAGCCGGGCCCGACCCTGGCGCTCATCGCCGGTACGCACGGCTCGGAGGTGGCGCCGATCATCGCGCTGCAGCGGGTGCGCCGCGACCTCGACCCGGCGCGGCTGCGCGGCACGGTGCTCCTCGTCCACGTGGCGAACCTCCCCTCGTTCCTGCGCCGCACGATCTACTACAGCCCGATCGACGGCAAGAACCTGAACCGGGTCTACCCCGGGAAGCGGGACGGCTCCGTGTCGGAGCGCATCGCCGATGCCATCACGCACGAGATCATCGAGCGCGCGGACTACCTGGTGGACATCCACGCGGGCGACGGCAACGAATCGCTGCGGCCCTACACCTATTGGAGCCCGCTCGGCCTCAACCCGCGCGCCGACTCGATCGCGCGCGAGATGGCCCTCGCGTGGGGGACCGATTACGTCGTGATCGACACGGCTCGCCCGCGCGATCCCGCCGCGTCGGTGTACACCCAGAACACGGCGCACCTGCGAGGCAAGCCCGCGCTCACGACCGAGGCCGGGTACCTCGGAATCCCCGCCGAAGACATGGTGCAGCGCAACGTGCAGGGCGCGTTCCGCCTGCTGCGCTACCTGCGGATGCTGGCGGGCGACGTCGAGCAGGTGCCGCACCCGCTCTGGTTCGATCGCGCCGAAGTGCTGCGCAGCCCGGGCACCGGGATCTGGTATCCCCTGGTCGAGCGCGGCCACGCCGTCCAGAAGGGGACGGTGATGGGCGTGGTCACGGACTTCTTCGGAAACACGCTGGCGGAGATCCCGGCGCCGTTCGCCGGGGTCGTGCTGTACGTCGTGGCGACCCCGGCGATCTCGCAAGGCGAGCCGCTCGGCATGGTCGGGCACCCCGTCGAGGAGCGATAGCGATGCACTCGATCTACCGGCGGCTCATGCCGCTCGGGCTCGCCCTGGTCGCCGCCTGCAGCCACCGGGCGCAGCCGGGCGACGACCCCGCGCCCCGCACGGAGACCGCGCTCAAGGTCCTCAACCAGAACTTTCTGGACATGGACGTGTTCGTCGTGCGCGCCGGGCAGCGCATCCGGCTGGGCATGGTCACGGGACTCTCCTCCCGGCTGTTCATGCTGCGTCCGGACATCGTAGGGAACGCGAACGAGCTGCAGTTCGAGCTGCACCCGATCGGAGGCCGGGGCAACCCGCGCACCGAGACGATCACCGTCCATCCCGGGGACGTGATCGAGCTCACGATTCCGCCGTCCTGAAGCAGCTTCCGCGGGCCGCGTGCAGGTTGCAAGACTGCGGGCGAGACGTGGCGGAGTGTGACACGGCTCACGCGTCCGGGCGCTCGCCTGCGGCGCTTGCGAGCAGGCCGGCTGGAGGCGCGGGTCCGCCCCGCGACGACCGTGGCACATCCCGTGCAAAGGGGCCCGTCATGACAATCAATGCTCATCGCAGGTTCGGATATGTCGCGGCCGGCGTGCTGGCCATCGCCGCCGCTTCCGCCAGCCCGCTCGTCGCCCAGGGCGGCGAGCAAGCCAACGAACGGGTCGGAGTTACCACCCCCGTGTCGCTCGAGCCGTCTCACGTGGCGCCCGCCCGGAGCATGCTCCGGAGCTTGGTCGGCACCTGGCGGTTCGAGATCTGGTTCGCGGGGAACCTGGACGGCGCTCCGGACGCGTCGGGAACGCGGGTCGTGACGACGTTGTACGACGACCTGCGGCTGGAATGGACTGAACAGCTCGATCACTCCAACGTCCGTGGCCAGGGCATGCTCGGGTTCGACCCGACGAGCGACCGGTTCTTCAGCTCCTCGGTGTACACGACCGGGGCCGCGCCGGAGTTCATGACGGGGGTCCTGGACGACGCCGAGCCGCGCGTCACATTCCGCCCGATCACGGTTGCAGCCGGCGCCAGCCCCTCGTCCTTCAGCATCCTGGACCAGAACCACTTCACGTGGGTGCCGCTGGACCGTGCGTGGCGCGCGACCTTCACGCGCCAGTAACAGCCCACCCACCCGCCACTTCTGATGCCCTCCTGCAAGGGCTGCGGCGACCCGTCGGGGCTCGTGGAGACGCGCTGCGACGTCTGTACCGGCGAGTCCGCGGAGCGGAGTGCTGCCGCGGTCGTCCTCTCCCTGTTCCTGACCGTGCTGGCGCTCGGCACACTCGTCGTGATCTACGGCGGGCTGATGATGATGATCGGCTTCTGGCCGTTCGTCATGCTGGTCGTGGCCGCAGCCGCCATCAAGATCCTCATCCAGAAGCAGTAGGAGCTCCCGCGGTCCGCACGACGCGGAGGCGTTCGCGGCACTTGACGCGCCTCCGGCGGTGAGGTATCTGGCTTCCAGTTCAGCGGAGGCCGGTTTTCATGAACAAAGCGTGGGGCATCTCCAGCGGCGCACTGCTCGTCTTCGCCGGCGCGCTGGTCCTCCGGACGGCGACCTACCGGTCGAAGCAGCTTCCGCCGGAACCCGCACCGAGCGTCCCCATCGACACGGCAGGCGCCGCGCGCCTCGCCGGCACGCTGCAGTTCCAGACCATCTCCTTCCAGGGCACGGCCGGCGTCGATACGACGCAGTTTCACGACCTGCAGGCATATCTGCAGCGCGTGTTCCCCCGGGTGCACGCCGCCCTCACCCATGAACGCGTCCAGGGGTTCAACCTGCTGTACCGCTGGGCCGGGACCGACACGACGCTCCAGCCGGTCCTGCTGCTCGCGCACCAGGACGTCGTGCCCGTGGAGCCCGGCACCGAGGCGCGATGGACCGAGCCGCCGTTCGGCGGCCGGATGTCCGGCGGCTACGTGTGGGGTCGCGGAGCACTCGACGACAAGGGCAACCTGGTCGGGATCCTCGAAGCCATAGAGACCCTGCTCGGCCAGGGCTTCGGTCCACGCCGGACCGTGTATCTCGCGTTCGGAGCGGACGAGGAGGTGGGGGGCAGCGGCGCGAAGGCGATGGCCGCGCTGCTCGCGTCCCGGAAGGTGAGCCCGGCGTTCGTCGTCGACGAGGGTGGCGCGATCGCGCGGGGGCTCGTGCCGGGTCCGCGCGGCGCGGTCGCGCTGGTCGGCATCGCCGAGAAGGGCTACGCCAGCGTGGAGCTCACCGTGCGCACGCCGGGCGGGCACTCGTCGATGCCACCACCGGAAACGGCGGTCGGCATCCTGAGCGGGGCCGTCGAGCGGCTCCAACGCCATCCGCTGCCGACCGCGATCCGCGGCCCGACCGCCGAGATGCTGGACTACCTCGGACCGGAGCTTCCCTTTGCCGCGCGTCTCGGCCTCGCGAACCGCTGGCTGTTCGGGAGCCTGATCGCGCGCCGGCTCGGCGCCACGCCGCAGGGCAACGCCATGCTGCGAACCACGACCGCGCCGACGATTTTCCAGGCCGGCGTCAAGGACAACGTCCTCCCTTCGTCGGCCCGGGCCGTCGTGAACTTCCGGATCCTGCCCGGCGACAGCGTCGGCCTGGTCGTGAGGCACGTGCGCGAGACGATCCGCGATGCGCGAGTCGCCGTGCGCGTCCTCGGACCCGCCGTGTCCGAGCCCTCGCCGATCTCCAACGTGAATTCTTCCAACTTCCGTCTGCTGCAGCGCACGATCCGGCAAGTCGCCCCGGATGCCGCCGTCGTGCCGTGGCTCGTGGTGGGCGCGACCGATTCACGCCACTACGCGGGACTCAGTCCCGACGTGTATCGCTTCAGCGCGGCGCGGCTCGGCCCGGGCGACCTGGAGCGCGTGCACGGGACGAACGAGCGCATCGCCGTGGCCGACTATGCCGCGATCGTGAAGTTCTACGTGCTGCTCGTCAGGAACGCGGCGAGCTGACGCTACTTTGGCGCCCCGCCGCCCGGCAGCACTCCGCACCCCCCCGGATGCCCCAGTCGCTGCTCGACATAGGGCCGCTGGCGTGCCTCGCAGTGACCCGGGTCACGTGTGACATCCGTAGGGCCGTGAGCATCTGGAAGGGAGAGAACCTTTACCAAGGACCACCATGACGCTCTTGCCTGGCCTCGTTGCCGTCGGCTCGTTGCTCGGTCTCACTCTCCCTGATCGCGCGCAGCCGACCGGCACCCGGACGGCATCGCTGACCTTCTTCACCGACCGCGCGGGCTTCGTCACGCAGTTCCCCGCCCTGCCGCTGGAAGACTTCGAGCAAGGGAGCGCGCCGTTCGGCGGCGTCCGTAACTGCCCGGGGCCGCTCGACGCGACCAGCGACAATGCGTGCGTCGCTCCGGGCGCGATCAAGCCCGGGGTACGGTTCAATTCCGAGCAACCCAATTTCGGAATGGAACTCGCCTTCCTCGGGCGCGGCCTGTTCCAGGCCCCGTCGCAACGCATCGTCTCCACCAACTGGCGGCAAGCCTTCGTCATCGACTTCACCGGCGGGGACGTGAAGACGGCCGGCATGGACCTGGTCGTGCCCGTCGGGGCGGGCACCTGTCAGATCGACATTTTCGGGGCGAACGGCCTACTCGGCTCCACGACGGCGCCCTGCACCAACCAGGGCGCGTTCTGGGGCGTGACCTCCGACCAGCCCATCACGCGGATCCGGATCTCGTGCGCCGACGCATCGGAAGGCGTCGACAACGTCTCGTTCGGGGCGGGCGGCATCCCCGTCGACCCCATCGCAATCGACATCAAGCCCGGGAGTGATCGGAATCCGATCAACCTCTACGCCCGCGGCGTGATCCCGGTCGCCGTCCTCTCGACCCGGATCGCGGCCGGCGCCGCGCGCGATTTCGACGCCGGGCAGATCGACGCCGGCACAGTGGCCTTCGGCCCCGGCCACGCGCCGGCGGCGCACGGCGGGCATCTCGAAGACGTGAACGGCGACGGCCTCGCGGACATGGTCTTCCAGTTCGGCTCCGAGGCGTCGGACCTGTCGTGCGGCGACGTTGGCGCGACGCTCACCGGCAGCACCCTCTCCGGGCGGCGGTTCAGCGGCGCGGACGCGGTGGAGATGATCGACTGCGGCAGGCGGCCATAGGGGATCTCGATCAGGCCGCTGAGAGCTTTAGGCCACCACGACCTCACCACGACGCGCTGCTCGCGCCCATGCGCGCGGCGCATGAGGTCTGCCCCTACTCGAAGGCGACGCGCGGGGATGTGGACGTGAAGCTGGTCGACGACTGGCTAGATGGAGACCCGCCGCCAGCGCCCGCTGCGCAGCCAGCCGTAGGCCATCAGCAGGCACACGAGCCAGCCCACGATTTCTGACGCCCAGATCCCCGCCAAGGGCAGGTGCAAGACGATCGCCGCCGCGTAGGCCGAGAGCAGCACGCCGACCGAGAGCACCAGCTCGATGACGAGCGCCGTCCGCGTGTCGCCCGTGCCCTCTACGGCGCCCAACACCAGAGCCCCGGGGATCACGATCAGCAGCGCCAGGCTCGCCACCCTCAGGCTGCCGGCCGCTCCCGAGAGGAGCTCGGGATCGGTGGTAAACAGCGACAGCGGGATCTCCGGCCAGGCGAGCGCGAGGACCACGAACGGCACGATCGCGAGCGTCGCCCATGCCATCGTGCTGCGCAGCAGCCCGCCGATCCGGGAGCTGCGCTCCTGGCCGATCAGGTTGCTGGCCATGGTGCACACCGTCTCGGCGAGGGCGTCGAGCGGCAGCAGGAAGAGCGCGTAGACGCCGTGGACGATGTTCGCGATCGCGAGGGCGCTTGCGCCGATATGCTCGATGATCAGAAAGAACAGGAACCAGCGGACGGCCTCGACCAACCGCTGCAGCGCCGCCGGCCAGCCGATCGTCAGCATGGCCTTCGCGAGCGACGGGTCGAGCCGGCGCGGCCTGAACAGGCCGAACCGGCGGGCGTCGCCGCGGCGCAGCGCCGACCAGGTCAGGACCCCGAACGCGGCGATTTCCGCGATCAGGGATCCGGCGGCGGCGCCCTTGATGCCGAGGCGCGGCAGCCCCAAATGGCCGAAAATGAGCAGGTAGTCGAGCCCGACGTTGGTCACCGCCAGGACGACCGTGGCCGCGATGAGCGGGCGCGTTCGTCCGATCCCGACGTACAGCGCGCCGTAGGCCATGTTGAGGCAGTGGAACAGGACCGCGAACGCGATGATCCTGAGAAAATCGTCTACCGCCCACCGCACGCTGTCGGTTCGGAGGATCGCGCGGGTGACGACCGGGGAGGCGAAGGCGAGGATGAGAAACAGCGCGAGCGACAGCGCGGCGAGCAGGCTCGCGCCGTGGAAGAACGCGTCGCCGATGGCCTGCTCCCGGCCCTGGCCGGCCCGGCGGGCGGCCACGATCTGGATGCTGTCCGCCAGGCCGAAAGTGAAAAACACCACGACCTCGTAGATCGCGGCGGCCATCCCGATCGCGGCCAGCTCGATGGTCCCGAATCGGGCCAGCAGCGCCGTGTCGGTGATCTCGACGATGTGCTCGCTCAAGCCGGCGAGGACGACCGGCGACGCGATCGCCCAGATCGTGCGCGACGACGTGTCGAGCTGCAGGCGCGCTGCGGTGGCCGGCCCCGGCGCGGCCGCCGGGCGGAGGGGAGCGCTCACGCTCGGCGCGCCCTAGGTCAGGGCGAACTCGTAGGAGTATCGGTTCAGATGCATGACCGCGCAGGACAGCAGGGCCCCGCCCTTCAAGTATTCGCTCAAGTTGAAGAACGTGAGCTCGAACCCCAGGCTCGCGGCGATGTCCTCGAGCCGCCGGTTCTTGGCGAGCTCGTATGCGTACTCCTCGGTGCCCGCCCGCAGCTCGGTGATGTGGGAGGCGTTCAGGATCGTGTTGGAAAGCCGCACCGAGTTGCAGACCCCGGAGAAACAGTCGTCCAGGGGGGCGTCGATGATGTTCGTGTACCGCTCGAGCTCCCGGACCTCCTGCTCCGTGTACAGCTCCGTGCACACCAGCGTGCTCTCTCGCGTGAGGGGGAAAACGGTGCAATCGAGGTGGTAGAGATACGGCTCCGTCTCCCTCAGCTTGACCACCCGGATGTCGAGGTGGCTCTCCATCCACTCGTAGGCTTCGCGCTCCGATCTGATCCCGTAGCCACCCGCGTACACGTTGTCCCGGAGGTGCTTCAGCTCGGCCTCGCCCTCGAACTTGTGCGGTGGCCGCACCGCCCGATAGCCCAACGACGTGAAGAAGGCCGTCCCAATCTCCGCCTCGCCCACCCGCGGGTCGGAGGTGAAGTTGGAGACGATCGCCGTATTCTGGTCCGGCAGGTGATCGAGCACCACGCCCAGATTCGCGGTGAACACGAGGTCCTGCAGCGGCCAGTCGCCGCGACTCGGCAGCAGGTACACGACCGCCTCCGCGGCGAGGTAGTGATAGAAGTCCAGCCATTGCCGCATCGCCTTCTTGCGGTTGGGCGCCCGCTCCACCGCGGACAGCTCTTGCATCCACGGGTTGTTGGCGACCTCGGTGGCGAAGGAAAACGGTACGGCCAGCACGAACGCCGGCTTGTCGAGCTGGGTCGGGTTGAGCGCGCAGCGCTCGGTCTCCGCACCCGGCTCGGGAAGTGGGGCGCTCCGCAGGCTGGTCATGAGCGTGCTCGGCAGCGTCGCGCGGTGCGCGGTCTTCGGATCTTGCGTGGTCGCCATGGGCATGCCTCAGGGTGTCGTGTCGGAGCGTCGCTTCGGCGTGATGCGGATCAGCGCGTCGACTCCAGCCTCGACGTGCATGCCCGTCGGCACCGTGGGAGTGAACTCGAATCGGTCAGACAGGGGAACGATCAAGTCGACTTGCGAGCCGTAGCGCACCTGCGAGAAGCGCCGGTTTTGCGCATACGGCCAGTTCTGCTTGAGCTGGAACGGGAGGATCGAGTCCACGTCGTAGTCCGCGATCTGCAGGATGTAGTACGGCTGGCCGAGGTCGGGTGCGTATACGCGGTTCAGCACCCGCTGGTTGTTGTGCAGATACCTGGCCTCGCTCAAGTCGAGCCGGAGGTCCCGGACGAGACTGTGCTCGACCGGGAGCATCGGGTAGTTGTACGTGCCGATCTCGTCGAGCTGCTTGTAGGTGAGGCGGCCCGGGAACGGAATCCGGTTGACGTGGACGTCGAAGAACGTCATGAAGATCCCGATGACCAGGCTCTCGCGGTCGTACGCGGGGTCCCGCATCGCTTCCCGCAGGGAGTACTGCTTCCCCTTGATGTCGACGATGGCCTCGTCGGGCCGCACCGCCTGCTGATACAGCAGGATGCCATCGGCGGGCGCGAAGAAGTGCGTGGTGTCGGTGAAGGCGGGCCGCGAGGGGTCTCTGAAAAAGTAGTGCTCGGAGAGCCACCTGAGGGGTTTCTCCTTGACCGCGCTGACCTCGGTGACGACCCACTGCTCCAAGCTCTGCGCCATCGCACGATCATCGGTGAGGGCTGGCAGTTGGGTAGCGCAAGACCCGGACCGCGCTCGGCGTCATCGGATCGATCAGCGGTTAAGTGCCTGCGGTGGGCAGAGCAAGACCCCCCGAGCGGGGGCTCAGGCGCGGTTCCACGCAGCGGGCGTCTTGAGGCTGGTCACCCGCACTGTTGTAGCCACCATGCGGCAGCAGCGCCCTGCTTCAGAGCGTCCACACCGCCAGCGGTCGGACACCGGCGATCCGCCGGAAGTGCGCGTCGGTCGAGAGCATCGTCAGCTCGTAGCGCACGCACAGCGCGGCGAGCAACACGTCAATCGTGCCCACCTGAAGGCCCTTCCGCCGGCAGGCGACGTGCAGCTCCGCCGCCCGAACGTGATCGTCGCGATCGGGCACGAGAAACGGCAGAGCTGAAAACCGGGACAGGATGGCGGCCCGGGCTTTCGGTCCTCGGAAGCCCTGCAGCAACTCCTGCAGGACGATGCCGGTGGTGAGGACGGGTGTGGCGCGGTCGAGCGCGCGGCGCAGGCACGCGACCTCGGGTTGGGACGGAGGCGTATCGCGTCGCAGCGCCAGCGACCACACGCTCGTATCCACGAACAGGTTCACCGCCGGGACCGTTGCGCCTTGTAGTCGTATCGCGGGTTCCAGTCCAGCCGACCGAACAGGTCCAGCAGGCGGCGCTGCTCCCGGCGGGCGATGAATTCCTCGAGCGCTTTGGTGACGGCCGCCTTTTTCGTCTTCTCACCGCTCACGGCGAGTGCGCGGTCGAGCAGCTCGGGATCGATTGCCAGATTGGTCGCCATGTGTGATGTCCTACACATAAATCCACACACAAGTGAAAGGCGGGACAACGCCGCGGGCCCCCCAGCCACTACAGGGCCGTCATCCCCGGCCCGCGCTGGTCCCAACTCCGATCGGGATCGACGGTTGAGCGGCGCGGACCCGGTGAATATGGTCGGCTGACGATGGCGCCCCCGGGCGCCGACGGGCCGTGCCCGCCGGTCCGCGCCAGCGGCACGTACGACCACTGGACCGTCGCCTCGGTGACGCCGCTGGCCAACACCCTCCAACTCACCGGAACGCGGAGCTATCCGGCGGCGATCGTCCCCCACATGGGCGAAACGGGGTGCGTGCAGGACAACGTTGCGGCGAGCACGGAGGAGGTGAAGTTGATGCTGGTCGTCCTGCCGACGGTCTTCTTCGGCATGCCCGCCGCCGGGGGCGAGGACGTGTCAATCTCCAAGGACGGCAAGTCGCTCGTCTCCGTGGACAAGCCCAACGGCTGGACCTGGACGTACACGCCGACAGGCCTGAGATAGACAGCTAAGGCCGTCGCAACGCCCAGGTAATCGTCTCCGCCCCCGTGAGCCCGTTCGCGGCATCTGCATCGGGATGCTCGTGCGCGTCTTTGCCTTCGAGAGTTGCGTAGTTCGCCGCGCGCTGCTTCACGATTTTGATCTGTGGCTCCGTCCCGCGCCGCGGGGAGTCTCCGGCTTCCTCGGAGCACCAGACGCTGATGCTATATCCGCCGCCGACCACCTGCGTCGCCTCGTGGACGACCGCCAGCATGCCCGGCGCCTCGAACTCCTCGACGTCGCTGCCCGACACCCGGCAAGTGACTCGGCCGCCGGTCACCGTCGCCACCACCCGCCGCGACTGCTGGGCGGATCCCTTCAGCTCGGACGTCAGGGTCACCGTGCCGTCGTAGTACCGCGCACAGTTGAAGCCGGCGAGGCTGTCCGCCCGACAACCCCAACGGCCCGGCGCCTGCGCTTGCAACGCCGACGACAGGATCACGAGAACCACGCCGAGCAGAGGAGTCTGGCAAAAGCGGAGCGACATGGCGTGCCCGCAGGAAGCCGCTACCAGCGGAGCTCGGTTGGAAAATACTCCGAAATCAATTCGTTATAGAAGGACCGCAATTGCTCGACATTCGGGCGCTCGTGGCCTTTGGTATAAAGGTCGTAAGGATTGAAAGCTCGAACCCACTCGAACATTTCCTTGTCCCGGCCGTTCATGAGGTGTTGATATTCCCCTTCGCGGTGCGCCGGATAGAAGGAGTGATAGCGAATCATGTAAAGGGCCTTCGGCGGCAGGTAACCTTTGACGACGTGATACAGGTATTCGTCATGGCCCCAGGAGAGATGAACGTTTTCCAAGCCGCAGCCTTCAGAGTAGATGCCGGTTCGAGTCTGGTATTTCGGCTCGCGGCTGTCGGGATTGTCGGCGAAGAACTGATGAAAGACGATCTTGTCCGAATAGGCGCAGCCTACTGGAAACGTATCGCCGACCACGGCCCACTGCGGCTCTCCGTAAAGACAGAGGATTTTTCCCAGATCGTGAATGAGGCCCGTCAGGATGAACCAGCGCGGATGTCCATCCCGGCGGATCTGTTCAGCCGTTTGAAGCAGATGCTCAAGCTGCGATAGATCGGTATCGGGATCGCTATCATCGACCAGCGTGTTCAAAAACTCCATCGCTTCCCAGATTCCCATTCTGCGCCGCGACAGGGACAGAAATTCTTTCTTCTTGGCCTGCACGAAATCGTAAGTCTGATGGCGGTGATTGAGCCGGTAGAACTCGCGCACGCTGGGCCGTGCGTCGGCTTCATAATTTCGAAACTGCTCTTTGGCCTTATTTGGGTCCGTCGCCTGAAAGGGTTTTGAACTGGCGGCTGTCTCTTCAGGATAACGGACTTTGAGGAAATCCTCCCATTCTTCCAGGTTGGAAAGAGGATCGTTCGAATTGGATGGAGTTTCTGTCGCGGCCATGAATCTCACACTTATTATGAGCTTACCCTGCGGTTGCTGCGTTACGAGTGAATAATCGCCGCAAGACGACAGTTCGCCGATGCCGAACACACCGGCTGCGAGGCGTGTGTCGTCTCACCGACTGAACCATGCGGCACGCCGCGTGCCAACGTTTCGAAACGCGCTCCCAGCGGGACCGCTTGCGCAACACGCGTTTCCGACGGCCCGGTTGGGCCGCCGTGGCCAGCGCAGGGACCCCTGGTGCTCCGCCGTGACGTTTCTGTGAGCATTGCGCCTCGGCGAGACGTGTCTTCTCGGAGGCGCCACGAGGTCAACGTGGCTTCTGCTGCGCCCGCACCATCGCCCATTCGATAGTGCGCTTCTATGACTTTGGATTCTTCGGAGCGCGTCTCGCCCCTGTGGCACCGCCGCCAGATCTCCGCGGGGCAGGTAGCGGCGTGAGGCTCCAAGCGCTCCGCGGTCCCTACCCCAGCCCCCGCCGGTCCAGACTCCGATATTGAATCGCCTCGCTCACGTGTTTCGGCTGGAGCTCGGTGGCCCCGTCCAGTCCGCGATCGTCCGCGCGATCTTCCAAATCCGATGATACGCCCGTGCCGAGAGCGCGAGCCGGGTGATGTCCGTGCGTAAGAGCGCGTCGGCGCCGTCCGACACGCGACAGCGGGTCCGGATGTCGCGCGCCGCCATGTGGGCGTTGGCGTAGACGCCGGGCCGGTGGGTGAAGCGGTCGCGCTGTACCCCCGCGCCCGGTCCACCCGCTCCCGCATCGCCTCGCTCGGCTCGCCCCCGTCCTGGTCGGCGAGCGCCCGGTATTCACCGCGGGGACCTCGAGGTGGATGTCGATGCGGTCGAGCAGCGGGCCCGAGACCCGCGCGAGGTAGCGCTCGACGCCGAGCGGGCGCAGACGCAATCACGCTGCAGGTCGCCGAGGAAACGACGGTGAACAGCGAGGTGTGGAATCGAATGCAGCCCGCCACACGACATCTGCCTACACATGAGTCTCCACGCAACCGACGGGCCGTGACCGACTCAGGCGACGCGAATCAGGCGGGCGCGTACAGCCCCACGAAGCCCAGCCGTTCCATCCGCCGGAAATCCTTGTCGAGCGACCACAGCCGCGCCCCGCGCTCCGCCGCGATCGCGGCGACCAGGAGATCGCCCACGCCGAAGCGCTCCCCTGCCGCGACGGCCCGCGTCACCCAGTCGTCGATCCGCTTCCAGGTCTCCCCCGTGGGGACGAAGAGAGGGAGCGCCGCGAGCAGCCGCCGGAGCCGGTCCAGCTCGCGGCGAGGCGCGCCGGAGAGGAGCTCGACGCGCACCGGAACCGGGAGAGCCACGTCGCCCGAATCCAGAAGGTCCCGCAGGTGAGACGCTTCAGGGCCGCTGCCGCGCCGGAACGCGGCCACCCAGACGGAGGTGTCTACGCAGATCACCGCCGGGCCCGGGGCCGCCGCCGCGAGGCCTCCAGGTCCAGCCCCAGCTCGACGGAGCCCAGCAGCGCCTTCAGCTCCTCGATCCGTCGCCGGCGCACCAGCTCTTGCAGCGCCAGGACCACCGTGTCGGTCTTCGACTTGAAGCCCAGCAGCCGGCGGGCCTCCTCGAGCAGCTCTCCCGGAAGGTCCAACGTGGTGCGCATACGATCAACGCTAGGAGATATGCTCTGAGATGTCAATTTCACTCCCCATCGTTATGCATCTGGGCTGGCTGAAGCGCCCCTACTCCCACCGGTACACTTCGCCCCATCTCGGCCGCTCGGGATACGCCGGGTGTTGATCCCGGATGGCGGCCCAATCCACCGCGTCGATGACGGCGTCGCCGTCGCACTCGAGATACGGACACATCTGGAATCCGCGAATCGTGCGCCACTTGGTCCGCTCGTACGTGCGCCCGCAGTGCAGGCACCACAGATAGTCGGATCGCTTGGGATCGAGAAAGATGCGGTCGCGGTGAGACGGTTCCACGCTGCCTCCCTTGGTGTCCCCGGACCCAGGCATCTCGGCGGCAAGGGCCGCGCTCATCCCAGCCCCCGCCGATCGAGACTGCGATACTGAATCGCCTCGCTCACGTGTTTCGGCTGGAGCTCGGCGGCCCCGTCCAGGTCCGCGATCGTCCGCGCGATCTTCAAGATCCGGTGGTACGCCCGCGCCGAAAGCGCGAGCCGGGTGATGGCCGTGCGCAACAGCGCGTCGGCGCCGTCCGACACGCGACAGCAGGTCCGGATGTCGCGCGCCG
>WNFU01002683.1_pt1 | contig 24165 bp, 22 predicted proteins | sample 5400121 | NCBI WGS metagenome assembly WNFU01 (sample SAMN13153360, study PRJNA577476) | soil metagenome | isolation source: 100 cm soil or saprolite under grassland replicate 1 | place: USA:California | collected 2016-06-15
GAAATCCTCGATGAACTCTGCTAAGTACGCGTTGCCGTCCGCCAGGCTGGAAATGCTACGCAACCGCATCTCCTTGACCAGGCGGTCTTGCAAGGTCTGGTTGACACGTTCGACGCGGCCTTTGGCCTGGGGCGTGTTGGCACAGATGATCTGAATATCCAATTCCTGCATGGCGCGTCCAAACTGCGTCAGCGCCTCGCCAGAGCCCGTGGAAGGCAGATTGACTCGAAAGATGCTGTGTTTATCGCTGTAGAAGGCGACGGGCTTGCCACAGCGCCTGAAATAGTCCTCCGCCGCCTGAGCGTAACTGAAAAAGCTCTCGCTGTCCACGAAGCGCAACTGTACCACTTTCCCTGTGGCGTCGTCAATGAACACTAACAACACACATGCCTCGGCTCGGCCTTCAAACCAATCGTGCGGTGAGCCATCGATCTGAACCAATTCCCCAAAACAAGCTCGCCGTTCGCGCAGTTGGTGCGTCACCACCTTCTTGGCTTTGCGTGGTTTCCACAAGTCTTCCTCGATCATTAATTTGCGCACGCTTTCATCCGAAAGTTTCAGTTTGTCTTTTTCCACCAGCTTCTCGTGGGCCAGCGTGGCACCAAACCCCTTGTACTGGGTCTTCAACAAATTCAACGCACCTTTCTTTACGTCTTCGGCTAAGCGATGGTTGCCTCTGCGCCCGCGGTGTCTCGACACCAGACCGGCGGCTCCCCGTTTGCGATAGGCTTTCAGCAACCGTTTGATCTGGCGCATACTTAGGTGCAGAATCGTGCCTGCTTCTTTTTGACTCATTCGTTTTTCTGAGAGCTTTTGCATCACTTCTAACCGGCTCAGTTCTTTGGCGCTCATGTTCAGTAGTTGGTCCATTTTCTTGTCCCTTCAAAGGGGACATTTTAACTTTGGCGAAAAGGGACATTTCTACTTTGGGCTAACACCTAGCAGGCTCGCAATGACGGGGTGTTTTTTTAATGCTAAAATACGCAGGGAGAATTCTATGGCGAAAAAGTTTGATGGAGTCATCGAAGCTGTCCGCTATAAGGACGGACAAATTGAAGTGGTACGCGCGTTCGAACGACGTGGCGCCACATTTTCAGACCGGATTCTGGTGGCTCGCAAGGAGCTTTTGGAACGACTCAAAAAGGGACAAAGATTTGTCATCGGGAAACGCAGGGTATTTCTGGCTGGCACCTTCGATGTTCAAGATAAACCTGTGCAAGTGGTCAATCGCAACGGCAAAGAAATCATTGCAACCCGCACCGATGCAGATCACGATGAATTGGAACAGGCACCCGTTTTCTAATTCCATATGAAAATTATCGATAAAACTCCTCTTCTGAATGAAAAAGGTGAACTCGGCATGGTTCAACGAGTTCAAGGCATGCTTAAATTTGGGTTCAACTGGCCCACTGAACTGGAAGCACAGAAGGCAATCATTACTTTTTTTGACCGCCAGTTGGAAAAGGGTTATACCCTTATCCGCAATATGACCCTCGGTGCGAGTGGCATTGTGGTGCCGATTATATTGCTGGGACCGACAGGCATCCACGTGATCCACGTTACCTATTTGCGCGGCAGGTATGAAGCTCGAGGGAGTGCCTGGAATGAGGAGTCTGGGGATGGCTACAAGCCTGCTGAAGTTAATTTAATCCAGCAGACCTCTCGTATGGCGAATGCTGTGAAAGTATTTATCGAGCGTCAGGGAGTAAAACTTCCCGTTCCCATCGAACCTGTTCTCATTGCGGCAAACCCGGGCCTGCATATTGAGTTTGTGAACCCCGCTATCAAAGTCATGATGATTGACGGCATCAAGTCGTTTGTGGCAGGATTATCAACGGGGGCACATGTGCTAAGGGCAGAAGCCGTACACGAATATACGGAGCGAATAATCAATCCGCGTCCTGCAAAGAAGAATGTTGTTTCGGGTTCCATGCCCGGGATAAGCGCCACCACCGAAGAGAAGATACAACCTCCCCAAAATGTGTCACGGGCGCGTGCAATCTTTACCGCGGCTGAAGAAGCAAAACCTTTCAATCCCGCCGATTTCGATTTTGCGATGGTGGATGAAGAGACAGCCATGGAAGCGCTGACTCCCTCGCTGGAAGAATCAAACCCTGCAACACCTTTGCCTCGTCCGGCATCGCCAGCCAAAAGAGTCCTTGGCATGACGCCGCTTCAGTTGATGATTGTCGCGGCCTTGGCAATTGCTCTGTTATGTATTCTTGCAGTTTTTGCTTATATTCTCCTTAGCTCGAACCTACTCTTGCCTTGAGTCCTTTTCTTTCCATTGTGATCCCTGCTCATAATGAGCAGAATCGTTTGCCCGGCACGTTGGAGCAGGTCTTTCATTTTCTCAAACAGCAGCCCTTTCCCTCTGAAGTGATCGTCGTCGAAAATGGGAGCACTGACACAACCTATGAGGTCGCGCAGCAATTCGCACAACAGCACGAAAACCTGCGCGTGACCCAAAGTGAAAAAGGCAAGGGAGCGGCTGTCCAACGCGGAATGCTTATAGCGAAGGGGGATTATCGTTTTATGTGTGACGCCGATCTTTCGATGCCTGTAGAAGAGATCGTTAAGTTCCTTCCCCCAACACTTCAAAACTTTGATATTGCGATCGCTTCACGGGAAGCAAAAGGGGCGGTGCGCTATAACGAACCATCTTATCGCCATCTGGGCGGACGCGGCATCAACTTCCTGATCCAAACCTTGATCCTGCCCGGGTTGAACGATACGCAATGCGGCTTCAAATGTTTTCGCGCGGACGTTGCAGAAGATGTATTCAACCGACAAACCTTGCTGGGCTGGTCATTTGACATTGAGCTGCTTTATATTGCGCGCCGTCATGGCTATCGCATCGTGGAAATCCCCATTCATTGGTATCACTTTTCCGATAGCAAAGTCAGCGCCTTGCGGGATGCCGTGCGCATGATCCGGGATATCTTTCGGATCCATGCCAGGGCACGGCGCGGAATCTATGACAATGCGAGTTGATCCGGATACTTTTTTTGAATCACAGCTTTGGAATAGTGGCTTGCTGCATCTAGCAGGGTTGGATGAGGCTGGACGCGGCGCGCTGGCTGGGCCGGTGGCGGTAGGGGCGGTGATCCTGCCAAATGATCCAACGCTCCTTTCCAGGGCGTTAGCCGGGGTGCGCGATTCCAAGCAGATGACTCCTCTTGAGCGTGAATCGCTTGCGCCGTGCATCAAAGAGGTCGCGCTGACCTGGAGCGTTGCCTTTGCTTCCGCCGAGGAAATCGATTCCTTGGGCATTGTCCACGCGACGCGCTTGGCTGCCTTGCGCGCGCTGAACGCCTTATCCCTTTCGCCACAATACCTACTGACCGATTTCCGACTGGAACTGCCACAGTTGGAGATTTCACAGACTGCGCTCGTCAAAGGCGATACGCTCTGCTTGAGCATTGCCGCCGCATCCGTGCTGGCGAAGACGACGCGCGATGCACTGATGTACGAACTGGATTCACGCTATCAAGGCTATGGGCTTGGAAAACATAAGGGGTACGGCACACAAGCCCATCGCCTCGCAATGAGGCGGCTGGGTGTCTCTCCCATTCATCGCAAAACGTTTCAAGTTAAAGAATTACGGATTGCGTAACAGGTACGTAATCCGTTTTTGTTTCGTAGGGGAATGATTATCCCCTGCTTCTGCGCAAAAAGAATTTTGTGATCTCTTCTGCAGTTGCGGGAATAAGCGCCAATCCAACGACGATTGCCCATTCCCTTAAACTCAGAAAATGCGTGTTGAAGATTGGTTGCAGGAATGGCAGGCTGCACACAAGCAGCAACAATGCAATGGAAAGACCAACCGCATATTGCATATAACGATTCGAGAACAAGCCGATTTGGAAAATGGAGGCGCGCTCCGAGCGAACGGTATACGCTCGGAAAAGCTCACACAAGGAAAGCGTGACAAATGCCATGGTTTCTGCAGTCTGCACATCCACGCCGCGCCAGTCATGTTGAAGCAAATAGGTAAGTGGGTTTCCAATGGCGAAAGCGCCTACCTCAAGATGCCAGAGCAAACCCAACCCAAACGCTGTCAGTACTGCACAAGTCTGCGCAACAGTTTGCACACCCAAACCGATCATCATGCTGCGATTGACAATGGGTTCTGATTTGGCGCGCGGCTTCTGCTGCATAATATCGGGGTCGCCTTTTTCAACGGCGAGAGCAAGCGCCGGCGCGCCATCCGTAATAAGGTTGAGCCACAATAATTGAATGGCTGTCAAGGGAGCGGGGAGACCCGCCAGCGTGGCGAGGAAAATGATCATGATCTCTGCCACGTTGGAAGAAAGCAGGAAGAACACAAATTTGCGGATATTCGAATAAATAATCCGTCCCTGTTCCACGGCAGAGACGATGCTAGCGTAGTTGTCGTCGGTGAGCACCATATCGGCAGTCTCTTTGGCAACATCCGTACCGGTGATGCCCATCGCGATGCCAATGTCGGCGCGCTTGATGGCAGGCGCGTCGTTGACACCGTCCCCGGTCATCGCAACGACCTCATCATTGGCTTGCAATGCATCCACAATGCGCATCTTGTGTTCCGGCGAAACGCGGGCGAAGACATCGGTATCTTCGATCACTCTCTTAAGCTCCTCATCGCTCGTCTCGTCGAGTTGCGCACCGGTCATCACTTTCTTGCCGGGGCGAAGGAGATGGATCGTCGCCGCGATGGCTCGCGCCGTATTTGGATAATCTCCTGTGATCATCACGGTGCGAATCCCTGCTTCACGTGCCTTTTCTAGCGCAGGTTTGACTTCATTGCGTGCAGGATCGATCATTCCCACCAAACCCACGAAGACCAGATCCTTTTCCAGTTCTTCGGCTTTGATATTTTCGGGATTATCAGGGATATCTTCTTCCGCCCGATAGGCTAAACCAAGCACGCGTAGCGCCTCTTTTGTCAACGCATCGTTTGCTGCAAGAATGCGTTTGCGCGTCGCCTCATCCAGCGGTTTTGACTGATCATCCATCGTCTGGTAATGCGAGCATAAATCAAGCACGATGTCAGGCGCGCCCTTCATGGCAAGCACATCCCAGTCCTTCATTTTATAGCTGCGGAAGGGAGAGAGATCATTGGGGTCCGGCTCGCTCACGTTGTGAATTGTGATCATGCGTTTGCGTTCTGAATCGAATGGCACCTCATTCTCGCGCGGGTAGGCTTTATCAATCTCCAGGTGAACGGCACCCGCCTTGGTCGCGGCAATGAGTAATGATCCCTCGGTCGGGTCACCTACAATGCGATACGTTTTCTGTTCTTCACTTTCACCTGTGGTTTCAATTTCCGAGTCGTTATTTAATACGCCCAGCCATAGTGCAGTGAGCGCGCCCGGATAATTTGTCATATCGACGGATTTGCCATCCACAAGGAATTCGCCATTGGGAACATAACCGGTGCCGGTAATATTGATGAACTGCCCGTCCACCCACATGCGCGTAACAGTCATTTCATTTTGCGTGAGTGTGCCAGTTTTATCGGAGCAAATGACGGTGGCGGACCCAAGAGTCTCCACGGACGACAGCTTTCGGATGAGCGCGTGGCGTTTGATCATCTCCCTCATCCCAAGGGCAAGAGAAATCGTCACCACTGCCGGAAGTCCTTCCGGCACCGCGGCAATTGCGAGGCTAATGGCAATAATAAAGACTTCTGTGATATCAGTTCCATATTCAGTTACATAAGCAAGTGGACCCATAAAGAGTTGACTGATATTTGTGGAATTGATAAGGGCAACAATAAAAACGATGGCAACCAGGAAGAGCGCTGCAATGCTAAGCGATTTGCCAAGCTGGTCGAGTCGGCGCTGTAATGGCGTCTCTTCGGCTTCTACACTTTGGAGCATTCTGGCGATGAGACCCAGCTGGGTGTACATGCCTGTGCTGGTCACCACCCCGCGTCCGCGCCCATAGGAAACGACCGTGCCCATAAACGCAGTGTTTTTGCGATCCCCCAGCGGAATATTTTTATCAAGCACGGTTGCAGCATTCTTCTGCACAGGGAGCGATTCGCCTGTGAGCGAAGCCTCTTCGATCCGTAAGTTGACTGCTTCCAACAAGCGGATATCGGCAGGGATGAAATTTCCGGCTTCCAGAAAAACAAGATCACCCGGCACAAGTTCGTAGGCGGGAACAGAGACTCTGTGTCCATCGCGCATCACCTGGGCATCCGGCGCGGCGAGTTTTTTGAGTGCCGCTAACGCCTCCTCAGCCCGGCGTTCCTGAACAATCCCCAGGACTGCATTCAATACCACAATTGCCATGATCGCCGAGGCTTCCACATAATCCCCAAGCAGACCTGAGATCAGGGAAGCAACGATCAAGAGGATCACGACAAAATTATTTAATTGCTCCCACAACATTTGCAGGAACGTCGGACGTAAGGCTTCCTTTAATTGATTGGGACCGTATTGCTCCAGACGTTTTTTGGCTTCCTCAGAAGTTAATCCATTTCCCCGTACCTCGAGGTGATTCAATACTTCTTCCGCTTTGAGTGCGTGCCATTCCTGTTGCGGAACCTCAGCCTTACCAGTATTTTCAAGACTCATAACAAACATCTCCGGAGTGATGGTTGTGGTGATGTCAATAAAAAAACCACCACACCCGTGTGGTGGTCTTGCCAACGCTTTCCAGCGCACGGATCACCGATGGCCGTTCGGCCAATGGTTTGACGACGATCCATCCTGTGGGGAACAGGCGGCTACTCCCCATCCAATGTCAGTTTACCCCAAAATAATTGACTGTCAAGTAAAGTTACATGGATTCCATGAACCCATAGAATGAGGCCTCAGTTAGCCCAAATCTTTTTCCATCCAGACATAGGGCGTTGTCCCAATGTGAGGTGTAGGCATGCCGACAATGCGGAAGCCATATTTCTCAAAGTAGACCGTGGCTGTGGCACGTGCCATCGCTCCCAGGGTCCGAAACCCGCGGGCGCGGGCGCGTTGTTCAACCGTTTCCAGTAACAGGCGTCCAATGCCTTTACGCTGATATTCTGGAGCAACAGCAAGGTGAGAGATGTGTCCCGTCTCTTCATCCTTTTCGTACAACTTGGCCACGCCCACGACTTCATCCTTTTCGTTGACCGCCATGAAGTGTTCGCTGATCGGCTCGTAATCATCTTTCTCTGTGCCTTTTGGAAATCCCCACGGTTCGCTCAATACCCTATAGCGCAGGGCGTAATAAGCTTTGAAGTCATCATGAGTTGTCGGTGTCTTGATCGTGAACATGTTTGCTCAAATCCTTTAGGTAGGTTCCGTTTCGGAAGACGATTTGAAGATTCCACTGAATACACGGAATAGACCTCGTAATGGCGCAAAGATCCAATCCACAAATTCAGTAACGATGCCGATTCCCTGTGCCAGCCAGACCAGTGCAAAGCGGAATTTTTGCAGAAGCGGACTGTGGGCGTAGGCCAATGCTAGCAGAATTGTGGACATGGAAATGCCAAAGCGCACTAGATCCGAAATTTCAATATGCCAGACCTGATCGAGAATTAGTTCCACACCGATATTGAGCACCAAAACATAAGCAGCCTGCTTGAGGATTGGTTCACGCGCCACAGCATAGCTAAAGACGCCTGCTGCAAAACGCATGGTGAGAATGCCAATCCCGACGCCCACCATCACCACCCAGATCTTATCGGAGAGGGAGACAGCCGCCACAACGTTGTCGATACTAAAGATCAAGTCCATCAACTCAACGGTCAGCACCGTTGGCCAAAACGATTGGACCTTGATCGGCTGAACATCCCCATCTTCCTCACTGCCTCCACCGGACATATCTTTAAGGTTGTCGAACGCCAGATGGATAAGATAAGCTGCGCCAACAATTTTGATCCAGGAGTTGTGAATAAGGAAACTCGTCAGGAACAACATGGTTCCACGACCAACGTACGCGCCCAGCAGCCCCACGCGCAACGCGGCCATCCGTTGGTTGCCAAGAATGGGATGCAGCCATTCACCGATCCGTTCAAGCGCTTTCGGCCAGACCACATGCTGGTCATCTGGCAGAGGCGAGACCAAGGCCCCGATCACAGCCGCATTATCGATAGAAAGGATTCCTTCCAAAAAGATCAACTGTAAAATAATAATAAAGACTGGCCAAACCTCGTTCATAAAAGCTCCCATGTATAAGTTTTCGTGGGGCAAAAATAAACCGCCACACCTCCGTGTGACGGCCGATTCATTGCTCCTTGGACAATAAAAGTGTACGCCTCGCTGAAAGGTCTGTCAATGTGATGAAAATACTTTACTTAACAGGTTCAATGTGGGTACCGGAAGGGATTTCTGTATCTTTTGCAATTACCACGATCCCATCCCGCACAAAATAAAGATCGCTGTCAATGTCTTTTTCGCGCGGGAACGGTTTGATCACCACATCATCGCCAATCCGCACGTTCTTATCCAGGATGGCACATTCGATATGGCAATTTTTACCAATGCCAATTGGCAGGGTCCCGCGTTTCTTCTCTTCATTGTAATAATCTGCGCCCATCAGGATGCTGTCTTTGATCAGAGTCCCCTCTGCGATCTGACTGCGAATGCCCACGATTGAATGGGTGATCTCGGCTTTGCGGATATGGCAACCCTCTGCAATCAACACATCTTTCAATTGGCTATCTTCTACAGTGGACCCTGGCAGAAAACGAGCGTGGGTATAGATCGGGGATTTTCCGTCATAAAAATTAAACGGCGGGTTTGAGCTGGTCAGCTTTAAATTGGTTTCATAGAACGATTGAATCGTCCCGATATCCTCCCAGTAGCCATCGAAGTCAAAACCATAGACTTCGTGAGAATTAATGGACTCGGGAATGATCTCGCCTCCAAAATCGTCATGCCGCAAGTGATACATAAGCAGGTCATTCAATACTTTGGTCTTGAACAGATAAATCCCCATCGAACCCAATAGCGGACGCGCAGGATCCTCGCGGCTCACGAATTTATCCTGGATGGCGGGGTCCTTAGGTTTTTCCACAAAATCGGAGATATGACCATCCTCCTCGCGCTTCAAAATTCCCAAACGGGAGGCTTCGCTCTTCGCAACGGGCTGAACGGCCACTGTGATATCGGCTTCTTTCTCCCAGTGATATTTTGCCATGACAGAGTAATCCATGCGATAGAGATGGTCTCCCGCCAGGATCAACACATAATCTGCACCCGTCGCCTGGATCTCGAATAACTGTTTGCGGACCGCGTCCGCGGTGCCCTGATACCAGGACGTGCTCTGTGGGGTTTGCTCGGCAGCCCAGATCTGCACCCAGCCCGTGTGGAACACGTCGAAGTTATAGGCCTGGGAAATATGCCGGTGAAGCGAAACAGAATTGAACTGGGTCAGGATCGCCACGCGATAAATCCCCGAATTGATGCAGTTGCTGATGGGAATGTCAATGAGACGATACTTCCCCGCGATCGGCACAGCAGGCTTCGAGCGCATCTTGGTCAACGGGTGCAGACGCGAGCCGCGTCCGCCTCCCATAATAACACCCAGGACATCGTTCATTGACGGCATAGCAGACCTCCATGACATGGAATGTGACCGCTCATCGTACTGCTATTATCTCTTAATTTTTAAAAGTTGGCGTAGTTTTTATACGAGGAATACAAAAGGATATGCCAAAATAATCAGCACATCGATCAAGGCAAAGATCAGGGACAGTCTCATTAATCACCTTCTTGAATATATAAAAGATTATACTGAACCATTGTATGGGTGTAATGAATATGAAAAAACTGGCTTTGATTCTAACCCTTTTATTTGTCGTTAGTTGCAGCCCTAAGTCAAGCACGAAGAAAGCCGTTTACTTTTTTCAAAAACAAGCGCAACTTTCTTCAGAAGATTTACAAGCTTACCCCGAAGTTATTGTTGTTCAAACATTCGATGAGTTCAAAAAATATGCTAATCAGAAGGTGGCACCTTGGATAGATAAGAGCGCGACACCCTTGAATTCTGAACAAGAAGAATGGATTAATGAAGCGCCAGTCGAGATTAAGGCAGAAACGATATCTGAGAATTCCGTGAAAGTCAATATAACTGGTTTAGTTCCTCTTGAACCTGTGATGGTTGTACTCTATTCTGATGCTCATGGACAATCAAAAAGGATTGAGTGTTGTCCTGGAGAGATTGCAAATGAAAACGGTGACTATGAATTTTCAACAGGGTTAAGAGGTCAGGATAAGGATGTCGAATTCAAAGACTGGTAAGTGCAGGTGATTCATTCCAGAGGCGTTGCCTGTACTGACTTCACCCTCCCATAAGACAATACAATAAAATCAATCACAAAAACAAAGCGTCCTCTCGAATAGGAGGACGTTTTGTTACAAAGTGCCCGTAAGGGTATAATTTGTGTGCCGAAGGAGGGAATCGAACCCTCATTCCCGGAGGGAACACGATTTTGAGTCGTGCGCGTCTGCCTATTCCGCCACTTCGGCTACTGGGGTGATTTTCCCCGGGCGCCCCAAAGTATACCACTCCCAACACGAAGGTCAAGTAAAATTTGAATCCTCAAACACAATGTTAGGCAGGCAAATATTTAGCCACAGATTTCACGGATTTGCACAGAAAAAAGCAATCCGTGACGAAAAACAAAGGACAAGATGAAACTCGGAATTATCGGATTGCCCCAATCTGGAAAGACGACCATTTTCAACGCGTTGACGCGCGGCAACACTCCTACCACCGCTTCGGCGGGTCGTTTCGAAGTCCATACCGCGGTCGTGGATGTCCCTGATCCGCGCGTGACCAAACTCTCGGAGATGTTCAAACCAAAGAAAACGATCTATGCTAAGGTGACCTACGCCGATATCGCCGGTCTGGAAAGCGGCGCGGCGAAAAGCGGTATTTCCGGTCAGTTGCTCAATCAACTCACTCAAATGGACGGCTTTATCCTGGTCGTGCGCGGCTTTGAGGATGACAGTATTCTGCACACCATGGCCAGTATCGATCCCGCCCGGGATGCGGACATCATGCTCAGCGAACTGCTGTTGAACGATCTGATCACTGTGGAACGGAAGATTGAACGCCTGACCGAAGAACGCAAAAAAGGCGGTACCGATAAAGTGGACAACGAACGCCAGACCGCACTCTTTCAACGCCTGCGCGAAGTACTCTCCGACAATACCCCTCTGCGGAAGGTGGAAGTCTCCGCCGAAGAGAGTAAAATCCTGGCGAGTTTTGGATTGCTCACGCGCAAGCCCGTGCTGATCGTCTTCAATATGGGAGAAGGTCAGGCGGCGCCGGTCTGGGAGTTCGAAACGCCATCTGTAGCTTTGCAGGGCAAGCTTGAGATGGAGATCGCCCAGCTTTCCCTGGAAGACGCGACTACCTTTATGCAGGAATATGGCATCGAAGAACTCAGCCTGAACAAGATGATCCGCCTTTCGTATGATCTGCTTCAAGTGCAATCGTTCTTTACGGTTGGTGAAGACGAAGTCCGTGCCTGGGAGACGAAACGTGGCGCGACCGCCCAGGAATCGGCGGGTGAGATCCATACAGATCTTCAGCGTGGATTCGTCCGGGCCGAGGTGGTGGCATATGATGACCTCATCAGCCTGGGCGGAATGAATGAAGCAAAGTCCAAGGGCAAGCTCAGACTCGAAGGCAAAGAGTATCTCGTCAAAGACGGCGATATCGTGCACATCCGCTCGAGTCTGTAAGGTCTCGGTACGCGGCGCACTCGCCATTTAAGGCTCGGCGCTACTACTCGACCTCCGAGAAAATACATCTTCAAATACATCTTTTGTCACTACGAAAGCATTTCACTTTGTGGTAAAAAACAGTTACAGGAGAGACTAAATCATGGCTTATACGGTCAACACTTACTCAGTCAAAAAATGGGACCTCGGTGAGCTTTTCTCCGGCTTCGACAGCCCGGAACTGCAAGCCGCGTTCGATAACGTGGAGGAACAGGTCACGTCATTTGAAGGCGTGCGCGACAAACTGAAACCGGATATGGACGCCGAGACATTTCTCGACGTGGTACGCGCCTCGGAAGAAATCGCCCGCATTGTGAATCGGGTGTATGCGTTCGCCGGTCTCTCGTTTGCGGCGGACACGCAGGATCAGAATGCCCAAAGCCTGATGGGACGCGTGCAGCAGTTTGCGGCGGAGATCCAGAATCGCACGTTGTTCTTCAACTTGTGGTGGAAGGATGTGGGTGAAGCAAACGCCGAACGTTTGATGAATGCTTCCGGTGATTATCGTTATTATCTCGAAGAGATCCGCCATTTCAAGCCCTACACTTTAAGTGAGCCAGAAGAGAAGGCGATCAACCTCAAGGATGTGACCGGGTCGAGCGCGCTGGTCAATTTATATGATTCGATCACAAACCGCTATGTCTTCAAACTGGAGGTGAACGGCGAAGTGAAGGAACTGACGCGCGCTCAGCTACAGCCCTACATTCAGGGACCAGATGCTGACCTGCGCGCCCGTGCATACCAGGAACTTTATCGTGTCTACAGCGAAGATGGACCGATCTTGGGGCAGATGTATCAGACCCGTGCCCGCGACTGGCACAACGAAAACATCATCATGCGCAAGTTCAGCAGTCCCATGTCGGCGCGTAATCTGGCAAACGACGTTCCGGATGAAGCGGTAAATGTGTTGATGGATGTGACCAAGAAGAATTCAAAGATCTTCCAGCGTTACTTCAAGCTGAAAGCCAAGCAGTTAGGCCTGGATAAACTCCGCCGCTACGATATTTATGCGCCGATGGCCAAGTCAGATAAGGCCTTTGAGTTTGATACCGCGGCAAAAATGGTTTTGGAATCCTTCAGCGCCTTCGAACCAAAAGTTGGTGAACTGGCCCAGCGCGTCTTCGACCAGGATCATCTTGATAGCGAAGTCCGTAAAGGCAAGCAGGGAGGCGCCTTCTGCGCTTCGATCAACCCCGAGAACACTCCCTATGTGTTGATGAACTTCACCGGACGCGCCCGCGACGTGGCAACGCTGGCGCACGAACTGGGACACGCCATCCATGCCATGCTGGCCTCACATCACAGCACGTTCACGTTCCACTCGTCCTTGCCGCTGGCGGAGACCGCCTCCACCTTTGGCGAAATGATGCTGACCGAAAAGCTGCTCGCTGAAGAGACCGACGAAGCCGTGCGCCGCGATATTTTGTTCAAGCAAATGGACGATGCCTTTGCGACCATTCTGCGCCAGATCTATTTTGCGATGTTCGAACGGGATGCACATGCGATGATCCAGAAGAACGCTTCCACGGACGAGCTCTCTGTGGCGTATATGGAAAATCTGAAAGAACAATTCAGCGATTCGGTGGAATTGAGCGATGAGTTCAAATGGGAATGGGTTTCTATCCCGCACATCTATCACACGCCGTTCTATGTGTACGCCTATGCCTTCGGTCAGTTGCTGGTGTTTTCGCTCTACCAGCAGTTCAAAGCGGAAGGCGAATCCTTTAAGCCCAAGTATCTGAAAATCTTATCCGCGGGCGGGTCTGAAGCTCCCGAGAAGATCTTATCTGATGCAGGCATTGACATCCGCTCAGCAAAGTTCTGGCAGGGCGGGTTCGATGTGTTGAGCCGAATGGTGGATGAGTTGGAGAAGTTGTAGGGTTAGGTATACAAGTAGATAAGGAAACAGGTAAACAAGCACATGTCTTGTTTACCTGTTTTTATTTGTAAAAAACGCAGCACGCTATGTAAGGCATAATACTTTTATACTATAAGAGTAAATTACTTTTATTTATGATCCAATCAGCACATTTCATCCAATACATATTTTCTATATCTCCCCGAAATCGCCATGGATGTAAATAACCCGATAAAATTGAGAAACTGGATTGGTAAATTAGTGGTTGATGGCAGAGCACTGCAAGGAGAAAATCCATGAATGGTCTTTGTTTCAAATCCATTAGACAATTGCTTCTGGTTATCGTCTGTGTATTATCCCTTCTGCTTGCCGGATGCGCGAACCAGAATTTAACTCCTGACCCCAGCCTCATTCAGATTCAAACTCCAAAACCTGTTATTTTTGATACGGATATGGCGCACGAGGATATGTTTGCGGCTTTATTCCTGTTATCTCATCCAAATGTGGACGTCAGAGCGATCACGGTCTCTGGAACCGGGGAAGCGCATTGTGGACCGGGAGTATCCAATGCACTGGGGCTGGTGAGGTTGAGCGGTCACAAAGATATCCCGGTTGCCTGTGGGCGGGAAAGGCCACTCGCCGGCAACCATGCTTTCCCGGCCGAGTGGCGGCAGGCTGTAGATAATGCTTACGGAGTTGAAATTCCTTCGGGAGGAGAGGCATCCCATCTCAACGCTTCTGATTTGATCATAGACATCCTTCAAACATCGAGTGAAGCGATCACCATTGTGGCGGTTGGACCGTTAACGAATATTGCTGATGCGCTCCAAAAAGCACCAGAGATCAGTGCCAATATCAAGGAGATTTACGTCATGGGTGGAGCGGTGGAAGCCAAGGGAAATGTAGGGAACTCAGGTGTCAACATCCAGAATGAATATGCGGAATGGAATATCTACATTGACCCGGTTGCGGCGAATATTGTTTTCAAATCAGGCATCCCCATCGTTTTGATTCCATTGGATGCGACCGATGACGTGCCTGTCACTCGCAATTTCTATAAGGCGCTGGATAAAAATCGTAATACTTCAACGGCGAAGCTGGTATATGAACTGCTGACAGCCAATCTTGATTTTGTGGATAGCGGCGGATTCCAATTCTGGGATTCTTTGACCTCAGCAAGCTTCACTGATCAGAGCATTGTCAAATTTGAAGAACTTAATTTGAGCGTTGTGGAAGAGGAAGGCCGGAAAGCGGCCGTGTAAAACAGGACGCAAACGGTGTGAAGATCAACGTTGCGGTGAGCGCCGATTCCAAAAAGTTCGAGCGAGTGTTTCTCACGGTATTGAACTGGGAGGCAAGTGTGCAATGAACATAGCTAAAAGGGAAATGATCACACGCTCGGAAAAAGCGCGTCCCTGCACTTAGATTTCGAGCCTGCTCGCAAGCAGTTCTTTCATATACACATTCTGCTCCCAGACGTCGCCGACTGGCTGATTAGTAAAAGGCGCGGTGTGCATATAGGCTGGCGGGCCAAATTCGGGCGTGATGTATAAGCTTTCTTTGCCGTTCCTCTTTTGCTGATCAACGATCTGTTGCCATAGTCCTAGATGGGTCGTCACAGCATACTCCCATTCCGGCGCGCGTGGATCCGGAATCTGCGGTCCTTCGGCATAGCCCACACGAGCGTGGATATAGTCCGCCCGGGTCATAGCAAGCTCGAGGTTCGAGCGCTGATCGGCGAGATCTGATTCATGGACCACCATCCAGTGCGAAAAGTCTGCGGTCAAGTGTAACTCCGGAACCGCTTCCAGATATTTGCGGGTCTCGATGGCAGAGTACGTCGGTCGGCCGCGATGAGTTTCGATCAGAATAGGAATGCCACTGCTCTGACTCAACTGCGTGACACGCTCGAAGATCTGCACATTTTCTTCGAAGCTAAAAATATCGCGGCCGATATGACTATTGATAAACATGACGTTACATTGCGCGGCAAACTCCAACTGCGATTCCAGGCTCTCAATATGATCCTGGTAGGTTTGTCCTTGGGTCAGGATCTGACCGATGAGACGCAGACCATAGGCAGCATGAAGGCGCACAATCTCTGCCGGTGACTCCTGTAAGGAGCCCAGGTAAACCTCGGTCGCCTCAAAGCCACTCACCTTGACCCGTTGGAGGAAGACCTCCAGCGGATCATCCCACATTTCCCATTTGGATTTGCCAAAGATCAGTTTCAAGATGAACCTCCATAAATCAGAGTAACTTGCCGCACCAGAGCAAGGAGTTAAGCAACAGAGCCTGGAAAGACGGATGTAGCCAAACCTCCACATTGTGACCAGGCGTTAGGACCGCGACCCGCCCGCTGCCCTCCGTCCGCCTCCAGGCACCTGGCTGTTCACCATACCCGGATGTTGTGGTCATGAAGACCTCTGCCTGTGGATCATCCAACGCCATGAAATAATGCTCATCTTTCAACGTAAACGGAGCACTCCCGACGGAAAGGGGATGCCCCACGCGCGGGGTCACGGTGACCGGGCATTGCTCTGGATGATGGGTGAAGACGCCACCTAACAAGCTGCGCAGCACAGGCTTCTGATCGTAGTCGGCAGTGCCTGAGTGGATGGCAAGCAGCCCATTTCCTTTGCGAACATAATCCAAAAATTCCGCCTGGACGGAATCTGTCATCCAGCCAGTTTGGTCGGCTGCAGAGACGTTATTAGACTTGGTCAGGATCACCACTGGATACGTTCTCATCATTTCCGGTGACCAACTGCGGGCATCTTCGATCCAGTCGAACGTAAATTCAGTCCTGCTTAACGTCTCGAGTCCTTCGCGCGCAATCCGTACCGGATGCCAATAATCACCGCAGAGAACCAGGATTTTCATTCGATGTTCCTCATTCGTCTCCTCTTGGCTTGCCAGTGCGGAGGAAGTGGAATCCTTCGACAATGTGAGTAGGATCGAACGGCAGCCCATTATCTGCAACCGATACAAGGTCAGGGAGACAAATCTTCTGTTGCAGTTCTCCCTCGCGTCCATAACACTCTGTCTAGGAGAACTCATAAAGTGACGTTTGCACGACAGAACGTATGTTGATCACATACAGACACTCTTCGAGCGTCGAAGTTGACGGACCGTGATACCATTTCAAAATGTCGCCATCCGCTGCAACTCTGAAGAACTCGTGCGCGGAGTTAATGAGAGTGCCGTCAGGCAACTTGACCCTGTTAATACTCAAACTCAGGTAAATAGGGTAAGACCTTCCCTTGATCAGAAACTCTGGCTCCGAGATGCGCCAGGACATAATCTATTTTACATCTGTAGAAGCATTCCAATATGTAGCTGCTCGTCGAAAGTAAATCAGCTGAGCGCAAAGATGGTATGCGTTGCAATTCACGGGCGCATTTCGAACTTGGTCCTGGTGGCATTTACTAAACGCCCAATGCTTTCCGGAACGAGGTTGAAGCTAAAGATAGGTTCAATGAGTTCGACCTCGATCACAGACAAGTGACCATCCACTCTTACAAAATCGAGGCGAGCATAAAGAATGTCAAAAGGAAGTTTGGCGATCACTGCCTCGGCTTTGGAGAGATCCTGAGCTAGAGGTTCGGCAGGTTGTATAGTTCCACCATAAATGCCTTGCACCCGATAGTCGTTGGGAGCAGGCTTTTTCAATAAGACATGGCTCAGTTGCCGGTTGAAATAGATGAAGGACCACTCGCCCTTAGTGACAATGCTTTCGATGAATGGCTGGATCAAGTATTCCTGATGAGGCTGATTGGTTCTTAATGCTGTGAGTCTAGTGTTGAGTTCATCCAATGCTACTCGATGAGAATGCGACCCTCCCAAACCGATGGTGGGTTTCAGAATAACGGTCTGTACTGGTTGGTGAGCAAATAGTCTGGAAAGTGTGCTTGGCTCGATGTTCGATGCCAGAACCGTTGGAATGATCCGCACTCCCCACTTCTCCAGGTCAAATAGGTAGTGCTTGTCGATGTTCCAGCGGACTGCTGCCACGGGATTGAAGAGTCGGCAAGAGGAGTCATCAATTTTTGACAAAACCTGCAGGAACTGCTCCTGTTCATCAAGGTAATCCCACGTACTGCCGATCAGCGCGATGTCAAACTGGTTCCAGTCAATCTTTGGGTCGTTCCAGATCACAGGTTCGGCCTGAAATCCCTGCGTTTGGAACCCCTGGAGAAGCAGATTGTCCTCTTCGAATAATTCATCCAGGTTGGGGATTTCCCAGTCCACAAAGCTAGGCAGCTTCCCACAGCGCAAGATGGCTATATGTGTCATTTGATTTCCTTCGCTCACAAATCTACTTATCTAGAAATAAGGCAAACAGCTCCTCTGGCAAGTCCTTTGTCGTTTTCTCGAACTCGATCTTCGTCCGTTTGACCGCGGCTTGGAAGGCATACTCAAAATTCGGTCCTTGTTTTGGAGAATCAAGGTTCATCCAGGCGTGCGCATCGCCCGGCAACAAATATTTGACCAGCGGTTTTATGGGACGTATCAAATTCAACGCTTCCAGTAGGTAGATCTTACCAGAGCGCAACGCGGGACTGTTGATCAGGTCTGGGTCAACGGGATCAATTTCGGATGGAGCCGGAACCGTTCCGTTGGATCGAGAGGCAAGCCATAGTTCTACGTAATTGCTGTGGGAATAAAAATCTTGCACGGCGTGAGTCAACCTTCCAAAAGCAGACCATGCAGATGATGCATCCTTTGCCACGAGCGATGAAATCGTCAACGCACGTTGCTTTTCCACATATTGATATGATTTTTCAAAGGCGCTGCCGTCAAAATGATATTCATCGTGACCGATCTGTCCGAGCAATCGGTCCTGATAGAGATTAGCATACGTGATTTTTTCAAGCGCATTCAAACTGAAATGTTCCCCCAGAGCAAGGCGTGTCATCTCGATATGATAGGGTTTGAGCATCATTCGATTATAAGCGCAGCAATCCTGTGGATAAGCGCAGCGACCCTGCGGATAAGCGAAGCAACCCTGTGGATAAGCGACACATTGATTATAATGATTGCATGTCTTTTTACACATCCAAAGGCGACGATGGGACGACAAATCTGCTTGGCGAGGGGCGCGTCGCCAAATATCATGTGCGTATCGAGACCGTGGGGACACTCGACGAATCAACCGCCGCCCTTGGGCTGGCGCGGGCGCAATGCCGTGATCCACACTCAAGTGTAGTCCTGCTTGAAGCCCAACGCGACTTGTACAAATTAATGGCGGAAGTCGCGGCCACGCCTGAAAACGCCGAGAAATTCCATTTTATCGATGCGGCGCGCGTGTCCTGGCTGGAAGGTCAGACGGATGAATTGAGTCAACTCGTGGAGATGCCAAAGGAGTTTATCCTGCCGGGAGATTCGGTCGCGGGTGCAGCACTTTCACTGGCAAGAGCGATCATCAGAAGAGCCGAGCGCCGCGTGGTGGAATTATTCGACGCCGAGGAAATCAAAAACCCCGATTTGCAACGCTATCTCAACCGATTATCGTCTTTATGTTTTGTTCTGGAATTATTGGAAAATAAAGCGGCGGGACATAAGACAACTCTGGCGAAGGAATAATCTCCGTCCTCCCGAAAAGGCACCGGGACAATGTGGGCCGAGGGCTGAGTGTTAGAGAGTGTTTCATAAGTCCTTGTTGCTTGCTTTTCTTTGTACGCGGATTTCGCGGCCAACACGGAAAAGAGCGGCTTTTTAAGGAAATTTTTCCGTGCGCGTAGCGTCAGTGTAATCCGTGCTGTCTGTGTCCTGAAACGTCTTTAAGAAACAGTCTCTTAGTCGAAGCCCGAAGACGAAGGACAGATCCACAAGGATAATAAGAATTCTCATCAAACTCCTCGCTTTGATTGCGTAGCACTCAGCGCGATATATTTGGAAAGAGAACCCTCTATGAACCCTGAAGAATTTCGCAAAATTGGTCATCAACTCATTGATTGGATTGCCGACTATCGCGCCAGCGTAGCAGACTTGCCGGTTCGATCGCGCCTCGAGCCGGGTGTCGTACGTGCACAGCTTCCTGCTACACCTCCAATTCACCCTGAATCGTTTGACGCCATCTTTACTGATCTTGAACAGATTATCCTGCCTGGGTTATCTCACTGGCAGCATCCCAGCTTCTTTGGATATTTTCCTAGCAACGGAGAACTTTCTTCTGTATTAGGTGATTATCTTAGCACCGGGTTGGGAGTGCTTGGATTATCGTGGCAGTCCAGCCCGGCCTTGACCGAACTGGAGGAAGTTGTCACAGACTGGTTGCGGCAAATGATTGGTCTCTCCGAGTCTTGGAGTGGAGTCATACAGGATACCGCTTCCACGAGTACGTTGGTTGCATTGCTGTGCGCGCGGGAACGCGCTTCGAATTATTCATTGGCGCGTGGGGGTCTGCAAGGAGAAGAAAATCCGCTCATTGTATATGTTTCAAATCATAGTCATAGCTCCGTGGAAAAAGCCGCGTTGCTGGCAGGCTTTGGACGCGCGAATCTCCATCTGATCGCGGCGGATAAGAATTATGCGATGAAGCCTGATGCTCTGGAAGAGGCGATTCAGGCGGACCTTGAGGCTAGTCTTGTTCCTTGTGCCGTTGTCGCCACGACAGGGACAACGGGGACTACCGCGCTTGATCCTGTCAAAGCGATTGCTGAGGTGGCACATCGATATAACATCTGGCTGCATGTGGACGCAGCCTTGGCTGGTTCAGCGATGATTCTCCCCGAATGCCGCTGGATGTGGGATGGGATTGAGTCAGCTGATTCACTTGTCCTCAACCCGCATAAATGGCTGGGGGCTGCCTTCGATTGTTCGGTTTACTATGTCCGTGATCCAGAGCACCTCGTGCGCGTGATGAGCACAAATCCAAGTTATCTGCAAAGCGCAGTGGATACCAAGGTCAAGAATTTACGCGATTGGGGTATCCCGCTTGGGCGGCGTTTCCGCGCCTTGAAATTATGGTGTCTCATTCGGGAACAGGGAATAGAAGGTTTGCAGACACGTCTCAGGCGTGATCTTCAAAATGCGCAATGGTTTGCTGAACAAGTACAAGCGACACCAAGCTGGCGCGTACTTGCTCCTGTTCCGCTCCAGACGGTCTGCGTGCGACATGAGCCGCCCGGACTTGAAGACGAAGCATTGGACAAACACACATTGGCATGGGTGGAGTGCGTGAACAATTCTGGCGGCGCGTATCTAACCCCTGCCATTCTGGATGGGCGCTGGATGGTACGCGTTTCCATCGGCGCGCTCTTAACAGAACGTGAGCATGTCGATGCGCTCTGGGCGATGATGCGGCGCGAAGCTGAACGCCCGCAGACTCACCCATAGATCGCGATCACCAGTATCCCCACAAAGATCACAATCGAGCCGAGCACGCGCGTGCCTCCCATTTTTTCTTCCAGGAATTGCCAGCCGAGGACTGCACCAATCACCACGCTCACTTCACGAATTGCACCTGAGTAACTTAGCGGCGCAAAACTGTAGGCAATTAAGGCAAGCAAATAGGCAACCACTCCCAGAACCGCCGCGAAGATCAGAGGCAGGCGCGGTCCATTCCACGCCGCGGCAAAGTGTGCCCAGCCAAAGCGGCGGATGTTGTAGGTTGTCGTCAAGATGGGGACAAACATAAACATGGTCAACGCGTAGGGAAGAGGTGGACCGTTTTTGACTGCCGTTCCATCAATCAACGTGTAAAGAGAGATGACCAAGGCAACTGCCAGGGCGGTCAAAACCCCTTTGAGGTGCAACCTACTCCCGCGGCTTTGAATCAGGCTAGTCGCGCCGATAATGATCATCCCAATGACGACCATGCTGATCCCAAGGATTCCACCCACGCTGGGATTCTCACGCAGAAAAAGGATGGACCAGAGCATCAGAAAGGCCGGCGCCGTTCCACGTGCAATCGGATACACCAGCGAAAAATCATGATCACTGTACGCGTTCGAAAGCAGGATAAAGTACACTGCCTCAAGCGACATACTAATCAGAGCAAACAACCACATGGAACGCGGCGGGACCCCTGTAAATATCAATAGAAAAAATGCAAAGACGCCGCTGATGAGCACCTGCCAGCCCATGGCGCTATATTTTTCCTGGGACCTTTTGAGCAGCAGGTTCCATAACGCATGCAGGGAAGCAGAAGTGAGAAGGAGCAGAATTGCAAGGACGGGCATAATAGGAGTGAATGTATCATAAAATTCAAGCGAGCAAAATTTTTTGTTGGGGGAATGCAAGCATAAAATATTGCATTTCAGCCGTCACATGCTATACTGTGCGGCATCAACTTAAAAGGAGAATGTATGAAACCTCTACGACCTCTTTTCTTTTTTGCAGCATTAATACTGCTTGTCGGATTAGCCTGTTCTGCTTTAGGAGGTGGAGCCCCTGCGCCAACACAACCCCCACCTCCTACACAAGCACCGGTGCAGGTCAACCCCACCGAAGCCGCGCCGGAACCTACTGAAGTCCAACCTACAGAGGAGTCTCCTGCTACTGAGGTCGCGCCCCCCGCACCCTCCACGTCACAGTTTTTCACTGAAGAATTTGATACAGAAGCCTCCATGGACAATTGGGAAAAATTCACACTCGGTTCTGGGGAGGATACAAACCTGGTCATCAAACAGGAAAGTGATCATCTGCTCTTCGACTTAGGCGATAAAGATCTCTACGTCTACTACATGTACACGCCATATGAGTATGATGATGTTGCCATCAAGTTGAACGCCGAGAACCGCGGACGCAACAACAACAACGTCAGCCTGGTCTGCCGAATGAATTCGGATGGAACCCAATGGTATGAGTTCAGCGTGGAAAGCGGCGGCTTATGGTACTTGTATGCAGTGGATGGAAAGTACAACATCGTCTCCAATGGTGGCACGCAGGCGCTCAAACAGGGCAAAGAAGTTAATGAATATGCAATGACTTGCAGCGGAGATCAGATCACCTTGTACATCAACGATCAAAAGATCAAGACCGTGACGGATACCACATATGGTTTCAATAGCGGTCTGGTGGGGTTCAATATCTCATCCCTGAACGTCTTGCCGATTACCGTGGAAGTGAACTGGTTCGAGATCGGCCAGCCATAATGAGAAGAGAAAAGTAAAAGTGAGAAGAGACCTCTGAATTCAGAGGTCTCTTCTTTATTACTCACTTTACACACCTTATCTTGTTAGGTGTCGGGACGGGTCGCCCTTACTATGCTTTTAATAAAGCGGCAGTCGTGCCCCCGTCATCTTTGAGGCTTCCTCCGAGAAGAGATACATCATCGCGGCGACAATTTCATCAGGGGTGGTGCCGGTCCCTTTCTTTTCCACGTCAATCGCGCGGACCTGGATAATGTTCGCGGTTACGCCTTGGTCTTGCAGTTCGGCAGATAATGTCAGGATCAAGTTTTCCTGCGCGGCTTTTACAGCGGTATACGTGCCTGTTTTACCGGGCGGGTCTGGTACCGTAGAGGCAGAAACGATCATTACGCGTCCCCATCCAGTTTTGACGAGATAGGGAACAAAGGCTTGGAACAGATGAAACGTGGTCCAGATATGCTGACCGATCATAAAATCCAAATCTTCAATGCTCGCCTCGACCAGTGTCTTGCCGCCCACCCAGCCACCGACAAGATGGATGAGGGCGTGGACTCCGCCAAATTTAGCGGCAACAGCTTCCGCCGTCGCGTGGAGCGCACTTCCGTCCCGCAGATCGATCACGGATGTGAAGATCCGGTCAGCTGGAAGATTCAGGTCGCGTGCCAAGTCATCCAATTTATTCTGATCGTGACCAAGCAGGACCAGAGAATGTCCGCGCGCTGCAAAGGCTTGCGCAGTTTCGCTTCCCAGTGCGCCGGCAGCTCCGGTGATCACAATCACTTTACGCTGAGCCGAGCGAAGCGCAGACGACACTTGCACCTGGCGCAAGTGCAGGTGAGGGTTATTCACTCATTTCCTCGATCTGTTCCTGGCTCATACCTTCCACAATCGGTCTATCGTGCTGTTCATCCAAATGCGGCTTGCCGTGGAAATCGATCATATGACCAGACTTGGCTGCTTTGGTTTCGAGATAAAAACGATTGTGCTCATTCGGTTCCATGATGTGCGGGATGCGCCCATTGACCTGTATGCCATATTGCGTCAACTGATTGATCTTTTTCGGATTGTTAGTCATCAACTGCACCGATTGAATTTTGAGCGACATCAACATATGGGCGGCAACCGCATAATCGCGTTCGTCATCGCGAAAGCCCAGCGCGAGATTCGCTTCGACCGTATCCAGCCCTTCATCCTGCAAACTATAGGCGCGGATCTTGTTGATCAGACCAATGCCGCGTCCTTCCTGGCGCAGATAAAGCACTATGCCTTTTTCCATTCGTCCGATCTTTCTCAACGCGGCTTCCAATTGATCGCGGCAATCGCAACGCAATGAACCCATCACATCCCCCGTCAGACACTCGGAATGCAAACGGACGGGCACATCCGAGGCCCCAATCACATCGCCTTTGGTAATGGCAACATGTTCCTTGCCATCCCGATTATTTTCAAATGCCACAATATGGAAATCTCCAAAGCGAGTGGGCAACTCAGCCATTGC
>WNFU01003372.1_pt1 | contig 24165 bp, 23 predicted proteins | sample 5400121 | NCBI WGS metagenome assembly WNFU01 (sample SAMN13153360, study PRJNA577476) | soil metagenome | isolation source: 100 cm soil or saprolite under grassland replicate 1 | place: USA:California | collected 2016-06-15
GCCTACTTCGTGACGTGCACGCAGGTCGTGAAGGACGCCGCGGGCGCGATCGTGGAGCTGCGCTGCACGTACGACCCGGCCACGCGGGGCGGCGACGCACCCGACGGGCGGAGGCCCAAGGCGACCCTGCACTGGCTCACGGCTTCGCATGCGGTTCCAGCAGAGGTGCGGCTCTTCGACCACCTCTTCAGCCGGCCCGACCCCGGTGCCGACGGCGACCTCTTCGCCGACCTGAACCCCTCGTCACAGACCGTGCTGGGAGGCTGTCTCGTGGAGCCATCCCTCACCGAGGTGCCGGTCGGCGATACGGTGCAGTTCGAGCGACTCGGCTACTTCACCCCCGACCCCGACTCGACGCCAGACAACATGGTCTTCAACCGGACGCTGACGCTCAAGGACACGTGGGCCAAGGTCCGGGCGCAGAGCTGAGCCCGCGTCCAATTGAGGGGACCGCCGCCCAGGGATACACTCGCGTCTGCCCGCAAGGGCCCGCTGGCGAGTGGCCTAACGGTAAGGCACCTGACTCTGGATCAGGGGATTGAAGGTTCGAATCCTTCCTCGCCAGCCAACCACAGTGGCGGGCAAGCTCGGTTCCGCCGGGTGGCTGATTGGGCCCCAGGAACGACGGCCTCCGCCACGCAGCGCTCCGTTCCGGTGGAGCGAGACGTACCCGGCCTCTGACGATATGGTGGGCGTCACGTTCGGAGCTGGCAGCTCGGCCGGACGGTCGTCGATTCGTCTTCCCGGCCGAGATCAACAACGATCATCCTGTGGTGCCGCACCCGGTCGAGGCCTCCCGTGACGATGCCGCCTGACCCAGTCATCCCGGACTCCGGGGGCCCCGCCGCGTCCGCCCGCCGCGCCGCGCTCCTCGCGCGCGTCCGCGAGCTTCGGGCCGGCGCCGACCGAGATCCGTTGCTCGCCGCCTGGAGCGGCCCGTTCGGCGGGGTTCCTCCCTGGGACCGGCTCGACGTCGCGCGCCTCCCCGAGGCGTTCACGACGGCCCTGGCGTTGCTCGCCGCCGAGGTGGAGGCGGTCGCCACCGACCCGGCTCCGCCGACCTTCGCAAACACGATCGTCCCGCTCGAGGACTCCGGCCGCCACTACCGGCGCGCCGCGGTGTTGTTCTCCGTGCTGACGGCGAACCTCAGCAGCCCCGAGGTCCAGCTGCTCGACCGCACTTGGTCGCCGAGGTTCGCGGCGGCGATGGACGAGATCAGCTTCAACCCCGCGCTGTTTGCGCGAGTCGCCGCCGTCCACGAGGCGGGTGCGGCCGCCGGCCTGTCGGCGGAGCAGCGGCGCCTGGTGGAGCTGCGGCACGACGCATTCGTCCGCGCGGGCGCGGGGCTGTCGGCCGACGACAAGTCCAGGCTGGGAAGAATCAACCAGAGGCTCGCGGTCGCGTTCACCGACTTCAACACGAAGCTGCTGGCCAGCGAGGACACGTGGGTCGTGCTCGACACCCCGGCCGACCTCGCAGGCCTTCCCGAGTCGCTGCGCGCCGCATATGCCGCCGCAGCCGCCGAGCGCGGCCTGCCCGGCAAGTGGGCAGTCGTCAACACCCGCTCCAGCGTCGAGCCCTTCCTAGCTGCTGCGTCGCGCCGCGACCTCCGCGAAGCCGTGTGGAAGGCGTTCAAGCGCCGCGGCGACAACGGCGATGACAACGACACCAAGATCACGATCGCGCGGATTGTCAGCCTGCGCGCCGAGCGCGCCGCGCTGCTTGGCTTCCCGTCGCATGCTCACTGGCGCATGTCCGACACGATGGCCAAGGATCCCGCGAAGGCCACGGAGCTGATGCTTCGGGTCTGGCCCGCCGCCGTTGCGCGCGTGGCGGAGGAGGTCGCCGACATGGAGGCGGCGGCAAGGGAGGCCGGGGACGAGATCTCGATCGAGCCCTGGGACTACCTGTACTACGCCGAGCAGGTCCGCAAGGGCAGCCACGACCTCGATCAGGACGAGATCACGCCGTACTTCGAGCTGGACAACATGATCTCGGGCGCGATGTGGATGGCCGGGCAGCTCTACGGCCTGGCCTTCACCGAGGTCACCGGGGAAGTGCCGGTGTTCCACCCCGACGTGCGCGTGTGGCAGGTGAGGGACGAGGCCAGCACGCACGTCGGCCTGTTCTATGGCGACCACTTCGCCCGCCCCGGCAAGCGCTCGGGCGCCTGGTGCGCGTCCTACCGGGATCACGAGACCTTCACGGGCGAGGTCCTCACGCCGATCACCTCAAGCAACAACAACTTCGTGCGCGGCGCGGCGGGCGACCCCGTGCAGCTTTCGCTCGACGACGCCCGGACCCTGTTCCACGAGTTCGGGCACGCGCTCCACGACCTTCTGTCCGAGGTCAACTACCCGGGCCTCGCCACGCCGCCCCGGGACTTCATCGAGTACCCGTCGCAGGTCCACGAGATGTGGCTGCTGACGCGGCCCGTGCTCGACGGCTTCGCGCGCCACTGCATCACTGGCGAGCCGATGCCGCAACCCCTCGTCGAGAGGATCATCGCGTCAACGACGTTCAACCAAGGCTACGCCGTGACTGAGTACCTCTCCTGTGCGATCGTCGACATGGAGCTGCACACGCTGAGCGACGGGGACGTTGACGTCCACGCCTTCGAGCGCGAGTCGCTGGCGCGCATCGGCGCCCCTCGACAGGTTGGCATGCGCCACCGCCTGCCCCAGTTCGGGCACCTGTTCGCCGGCGACTCCTACTCCGCCGGGTACTACAGCTATCTCTGGTCGGAGGTGATGGACGCCGACACCCGCCAGGCGTTCAACGAGGCCGGCGACGTGTTCGACAGGGGGTGGGCCAGCCGGCTGCGGAGCTACATCCTCGCCCCTCGCAACTCCACCGATCGCACCGAGGCCTACCGCTCCTTCCGGGGGCGGGATCCTGACGTGAAGGCCCTGCTCGAGAAGTACGGCTTCCCGACCAGCTGACCCCGGGCGCGCTCGGCGAGACCCCGGACGTGTTACCGGCGGGCGGAGGAGGCCGGGGGATGGTCCGGCATAAAGGAACGCGACGATGGAAGGTTGAGGCCACCCTGCCGGGAGGCGGTCAGGCACCCGACTCTGGATCAGGAGATCGAAGGTTCGAATCCTTCCTCGCCATGTCCGCCGGTCTAGCCGAGCACGCGCGCGGCCGAGGTTGCCCGGGGTTCGTCGTAGCCGATCCGGCGTCCGGTCTTCTGGGCCGGCCCTCGAACGATCACCACAGGTCCGGTTTCGTGCTCATGAGGAAGCCGATCACGCCGACCAGGCCGGCCATCACGTAGCTCAGGTAACGCTGTCGACGCGCGCGCTCCTGCCACGCCGTGTTGTTCCCGGCGGCGGAGACTCCGACCAGGCGGCGCATGCCCGGCCGCTGCACGAAGAACGCGAGGGCCAGGTTGGCCGCGTAGATCGCGAGCGCCGCGAGCAGCCATGGCTGGGCGAGCAGCTGCGGCCCCAGGATCAGGACCATCGCGGCTCCGGTCAGCAGGAGACCAGCACCGAACAGCGTCGTCCCGTGGCTCTGGAGCCACAACAGCGTCTGCACCACACCGCTTTCCGAGGACGTTGCCGGACGACGCGTCCGGAGCGCGAACGGAAGCAGCAGAGACGGAAGGAAGAGCCCAACCGCGAGCGTGATGTGGATCGCGAGCAGAATGGGAACCAACGAGGCCGGCATGGCGATCACGATGCTAGCCCGAAGCTTGTCCTTCCACGATCAACTCGTCCCGCATGCCCTTTGGCACCGGGGTCCATGGCGCGGGACGTTGCGCCCTCGCCTGGCGTGGGGCCGGCGTCACGTCAGCTCGCTGGCGCCTGAACTGCGCCCACGCTGCAGTCGCTTCCAAAGCTCCCACCAGGACGGCAGCAGGATGGCCGCGCCGATGGATACGAACCACACGGACGCCGGGAGCGGTTCGAGGTGGAGGCGCGACTGGAGGAACGGCAGCGCGAGGCCCACGACAACGACAAGGATCGCCGCTGCTGCCCAGACGACGTACGCGCGATTGGACCCAATCATCCGGACGACCGACGTCCACTCGGCGCGCATGTGAGCGGCCAGAACGACGTGGCCGAGCATCCACGTGGCAAACGCGGCCGTCTGGGCCTGCACCTGGTTCAGGCCCTGGCTCCAGGCGAAGACATACGCGACGAGGACGGCGGCTCCCAGCGAGAGCCCGCCGGCAAGGATCCCGAACTGCATCGAGCGATCCATGAACGGACGACGCGGGTCTCGCGGCGGCCGGGCCATGACGTCGTCCTCCGGCGGCTCGATGACGAAGGTCGTCGACGCTCCGATGTCCATGAACAGCTCCATCAGGATGATCTGGACCGGTTCGAACGGGACGGGCAGATGCAGCACGACGGCCGCCAGTGAGGCGGTCACCAGCGCGACCTTGACGGCCAGGTAGAAGCGAACCGCCTTGCGCAGGTTCGCGTAGAGCGTCCGGCCGGCGCGGACGGCGGCCGTGATCGTGGCCAGGTTGTCATCGGCGAGCACGATATCGGCCGCCTCCCGCGCAACGTCCGTGCCTTTCTGGCCCATCGCGACACCGATCGCCGCCTCCCGAAGCGCCGGGGCATCGTTCACGCCGTCGCCGGTGACGGCCACGATCTCGCCCTGCGACTGAAGGGCGCGGACCACGCGGAGCTTGTGCTCGGGCGTAATACGCGCGAAGACCGGCGTTGTCGCCACGAGCGCGGCGAGGGCCTCGCCAGATAATCCGTCGAGGTCGCGACCGCGGACCGCCCGCCCGCCGTCGATCCCGACCCGCTCGGCGATCGCCGCAGCGGTCGTCGGGTGATCGCCGGTGAGCATGAGCACGCGGATCCCAGCGGCCGTGAGCGACCGTACGGCTTCCGGCGCCTCAGTTCGGGGCGGATCCTCGAGGCCGATGAGCCCGATCACGGTCAGATCGGTCTCCGCCTCGGCCGCGATTCGATCGGTCCGTTCATTCGACGCCAGCGTGCGCTCGGCCAGCGCCAGGACCCGCAGCCCGCGCGCCGCCATCGAGTCCGCGCGCGCTCGAAGCGCCTCGCGTCCGGCGGCGTCGAGCGGCTCGGTTTGGCCGTCCCGAGCCACGGCGACGCTGTCGGCCAGTACTGATTCGGGGGCACCCTTCAGCAGCAGGACGTGCCCTCCGTCCCGCTCCACGACGACCGACATCCGCTTGCGATCGTCGTCGAAGGGGTGCCCCTCGAGGACCCTGACCGAGTTGCGGATGACGTCGACGCTGAGGCCCGCCTCCTGGGCCGCAACGAGGAGCGCGGTCTCGGTCGGATCGCCGATGAACTCCACGCCTCCGTCGGACCGCGTCGCCTGGGCGTCGCTGGCGAGCACCCCGGTCTCCAGGAGCCGCCTGACGTCGCGTGTCGCGATCGCCTGTTCCGACGAGACCCGGCGGCCGGCGACGATCATCTCTGCCAGTCGCATCCGGTTCTCGGTCAGCGTGCCGGTCTTATCGGTCGCGACGACCGAGACGCTGCCCAGCGTCTCGGCCGCGGCAAGCCGCTTGACGATCGCGCCGCGGCGGGCGAGCTTGAACGAGCCGATACCCAGCACGATCGTGATGAGGATCGGCAACTCCTCGGGGATCGTCGCGAACGCGAGGGTCAGGCCAGTCAGGACCATCTCCTGGACCGGCAGGCCGGCGAGCACCACGCCGAGCAGCGGGACGAGGACGCTGACCCCAAGCGCGACCCAGACGAGCCTGCCGGAGAGTTCTCGCATCCCGCGTTGAAGCGGAGTCTGCTGTTGGCGTGCCTCGTCGGTCAGGCCCGCGACGCGCCCGAGCTCGGTCGCACGCCCCGTGGCGACCACGACGCCGGTCGCCCTGCCCGCGGTGACCAACGTGCCGGCGTATGCCATCGTTCGACGATCGCCGAGCTCGATGTCGACGGAGAGGCTCACTGCCCCATCCTTGACAACCGGCACCGATTCACCCGTCAGGCTGGACTCGTCGACGCGCAGGGCGGCGGTCTCGAGGAGTCGGACGTCGGCCGGGAGGCGGTCGCCGGAAGCCAGGAGGACGATGTCGCCGGGGACGAGCTCGACGGTTGGCATCCTGGCCGGCCTGGCGTCGCGGATCACAGTCGCGGTCGGAGCGCCGAGGGCGGAGAGGGCGGCGACTGCCCGCTTCGCGCGGAGCTCCGTGGCGACCTCGATGACCGTGACGGCGGCGATGACGACGACGATCGTGATCGCGTCCTCGATCTCGCCGAGCAGGAAGTAGACGATCCCGACCGCCACCAGCAGCAGCTGCAGCGGCTCGCGGATCGACTCGAGGGCCTTCTCCCACCATGGTTCCTGCCTGGGTGCCCGGAGCGCGTTCACGCCGAACCGTTCAGCCCGCGCACGAGCTTCCTCGCTCGAAAGGCCCCGAGAAGCGTCGGTTGAGAACGTCGCGAGGACGCCGTCCCGCGAGTGGGCATGCCACGTCCGCAGCGCGGGTCCGGCGGCGGGACCGGAGGGTCGGTCAGTCATCGCTTGTCGCGAATGAACCTCAGGGGCGGCGTGGTCGCGGATTGATGTCGGCGTTCGCATCTGCCTGATCCTGCTCCCGGGCGATCGCGTCGCCGACGAATGCTTCCAGGCGAGCCGCGGCACGCTCGACGGCGGCCACCGCCGCTGCCCGTCCGGACGAGGCGAAGACGTCCCGCGCCCGCACCCGACGCAACCAGCGTTGCAGCTTCGCCAGGTCGGCCTCGTTCTCTTCCACCTCGGCATAGGTGAACTTGTTACGGGCTCCCTCGCGATCGAGCTCGTCGACCATCGCCTCTGCCTGCTCCACCACCTCGGCGTACTCGGCGTCCCGGGCTTCGCTATATCGCCCTCGAAGCGTCAGTTCGGTCGCTTCGGCAAACGCCTCGACCTCGAGCACCTCGAAGGAGCCACCGGCCGATCGAACGCGAAGGGCGATCGCCTCCAGTTGGCGCGTGTCCGCGACCGCCGGAGGGAGGACGCAGACCGTTGGGGCGATGAACAGACCGCCCAGCGCGTGGAGACCGCGCCAGGCGGCGACGCGCGCCGTCGACGGCGACGTGGGGGTGCGATACACGGCAAGCAGCCATCCGGCTGGCATCGGCGAACCTCGGCGGGGCGGAGTGCGCCAATCCTATCCCCACGCAACATGTGTTGCACACCAGCTCTTGCAAAGGGCATACGGGTGGGCTTGGTCCGCCGGTCCGCGTGGCCGGCACGCCCGAATCGACGACGGCGAGCCCGAAGGCCCGCCGTCGAGGTGCTGCCAGCGCGGGTCGGGGACGACCCGCCTGTGATTGCCCTAGCCGAGGACGTACCGGAGCTGAGGCGTGGCGCGCACCCACTGCGCCTTCTCGATGACCGCGTCGAGGCCGTAAAACCGTCCGGCGCCGATGTAGGCGAGGAAGCCCGTGATCAGCGCGTAGGCGAGATGCTGGTTGACGATCCCGTGATCGAACTCCCAGGCCGCGATCAGGAAGAAGACCATCATCAGCGCGCCCATGGCTCCCGCGAAGCGGGTCGCGATGCCGAGGATCAGCGCAAGGCCGATCGCGATCTGGCCGAACACGACCAGGAAGTTGACGATCGTCATGAGGTCGGCGTTGCCAGCCAGGCTGACCCAGAAGTCGTGAGTCGGGTTGTAGACGACGCCATCAACCGGGGCGCTGAAGGTCGGCGTTCCGCTCGTAGCGCCCTTGAGGAAACCTGCCGCACTGAACGGTTTCTCACCGAGGAACTTCTGCAATCCCGCAGTGAGGAAGATGGACCCGACGGCGACGCGGAGAACTGCTGCCCCGATTCGCTGGCCCCTCGTGAACGTTCCTTCCATCACAGCACCTGTGTGGCCTTTCTCGCCCGATCGGGCGCCTCATTTCGTTGATGCCGTTACCCTATGGGACCCGCCGCCCGCCGCCAGCCTGCCGAACCGCCCGAACCGCGTGACTCTCGGGACCGAATGGCCCGGTCCATCAGGCCCGGTTCGGCTGGTCAGGTCCGGACGCCATCGCCATCCGGCGACTCGGTCGGCCAGGCGTCGTCGAGATCCTGGCCCGGTCGGATGATCACGACCGGCCGCCGTCCGTGATCGACGACATACCGCGAAACGCTGCCCAGCAATAGGCGTCCCATAGGCCCGCGGGCGTGGCTGCCGACGACGATGACGTCGGCGCCTTCAGCCTCGGCGGCTTCGATCACGGATGCTCCGGGGTCACCCTCCCAGATGAGGAACTGAGTGGCGACGCCGAGCTGTCGCGCGCTCGCCACGATCCTGGCGAGCGCCGATTCGCGCTCGGCTCGCACCTGGTCGACTCGCGTGTGAAACAAGCCGCCCGGCAGCCGCAGGCGGGACGGGTCGACCACGCTCAGGAGGATCAGGCTGGCCCCGACTCGCGACGAGAGTTCGATCCCGGCTCGCTCCGCGCCGCCAGAAGCCGGACTCGTGTCCGTCGCGACCAGCACGCGCTTTGGGGTCGCCTCGTCGTGGGTCCGTCCTCCGCCGGCGTCATCCATCGGTGCTGACGCGGCCTCAGGCCGAGCACGAGTGAACGGAACAATGGCAGGCGCGGGCGGGCTCATGCGAGGAAGCCTCATTGCAGGGCTGCGCGAGAGGTATGTGCCGGTCGGCCCCTTGAAGGGGGCCGTACGTCCCAGGCGCCAACAACGCTGGTAGGCTCGCCGCCATGCCGCCTAGTCCCCCGTCTCAAAACCCCGCCGAAGGGTCGCTTGACACAGCCGCACTCAAGGCCGTCGACGAGGCAGCACGTGCGATCGCGGGCCTGCTCAACATCGAGGATGCGCTTCAGCTCATCGTCGAACGGGTTCGGTCGCTCGTCGGCGCGCGCTACGCGGCGCTTGGGATCGTCGGCGCGGACGATCGGATTGAGCGCTTCATCACGAGCGGGATAACGCCCCACGAACGAGCGGCGATCGGCCCGCTGCCCCGCGGCCGCGGCCTGCTCGGCCTGATCATCCGCGAGGCGCGTTCCTACCGGATCACGAACATCGCCGCCCATCCCGACAGCTCGGGCTTCCCCGCGAAACACCCGCCGATGACCTCGTTCCTCGGCGTCCCGGTCACCTCGCAGGGCCGGTCGGTCGGCAACTTCTACCTGACCGACAAGGCCGGCGCCACCGAATTCACCCCTGCCGATCAGCGGCTTGTCGAGCTGTTTGCCCTTCACGCCGGCATCGCCATCGATAATGCCCGGCTGCACCAGCAGGCGGCGAACTACGCGATCGTCGAGGAGCGCGACCGGATCGGTCGTGATCTGCACGACGGCATCATCCAGTCGCTATATGCCGTATCGCTCTCGCTCGAGGATGTGCCGGAGATGATGGCGTCGTCGCCAGGCGAGGCCGAGGGCCGCGTGGATGCCGCGATCGACTCGCTGCAGGTCTCGATCCGCGAACTGCGCAACTTCATCTACGGTCTCCGGCCGGAGACCTTCGATGGCGCCGACGTCCGTGCCGGCATCGTCGCCCTCGGCGAGCAGTTCCGCTACAACACGCTCGTCGAGATCGAGATCGACGTCGACGCTGAGGCGGGCAGAGACCTGTCCCCGGAGCACGGAGCCGAGCTTCTACAGCTCGTCCGAGAATCCCTCAGTAACGCGGCCCGCCATGCGCGAGCCAGGCATCTTCTCGTCACCTTCCGCCGCGAGGAGGACGGCACGACCCTCGTCGTGGCCGATGACGGCGTCGGATTCGATGCTCTGAGTCCCGTCGCCGCCGGCCACCAGGGCCTCGCCAACATGCGGGCCCGAGCGGAGGCGATCGGGGCGACGATGCGCGTCGAGAGCGCCAAGGGAGAGGGCACCCGTATCATCGTCGCGTTGCCCAACCGGGCACATACGTGACTAGAAGTGACAATGGCGAACGCCGAACCTGCCCGACCCCTCCGCCTGCTTGTCGTCGACGACCACGAGGTGGTTCGACAGGGCCTCGTCTCCCTGCTCGACCGCCGAGCCGGATTCGAGGTGGTCGCCCAGGCTGGCTCCGTCGCGGAGTCGATCGACCAGGCGCGCCTCCACCGGCCTGACATCGTCGTGATGGACGTCCGCCTACCTGATGGCTCGGGCGTGGAGGCGTGCCGCGCGATCCGTGATGAGTTGCCGGGAACGCGGGTGATCATGCTCACCTCGTTCCCGGACGACGAGGCGGTCCTGTCGGCCATCGTTGCCGGCGCTTCTGGCTACCTCCTCAAGCAGATCCGCGCGCGCGATCTGGTCGCGGCTCTCGAAGCCGTCGGGCGCGGTGAGTCGCTGCTCGATCCGGCCGTCACGGAGCGGGTGCTGGAGCGCGTCCGGCGGATCGCCGCAGGGGGCGCCAACGACGAATTGTCGGCGCTCACCCCGCAGGAACGGAAGATCCTGATGCTCGTCGCCGAGGGAAAGACGAACAAGGAGATCGCGACCGATGTCTTCCTCTCGGACAAGACGGTCAAGAACTACGTCAGCTCGATCCTCTCGAAGCTGAACCTCGAGCGACGAGCTCAGGCGGCAGCCTTCGTCGCGAAGCATCGGAGCGAACGCGGCGGGATGTAACGACGTGCAGCAACCTGTAGCCCGCTCACGGCGTGTCCCGACGGAGCGCCATTAGCCGAACCGCCCTGGCGTCGCCTTGACATAGACCTGGGATCTCAGGCCTTCACGCTCCGCAAGCTCTTCGGCCGATGAGGAACGCCGATGCCGCGTGCCGCGTGTGTCAGAGCCCTGGCTTGAAGACCATGTCCAGGACCGCGACGAGCAGGATGATCAGAATCACCCTGACCCCGATGATCCAGCGGCCGAGCAGGTCAGCGGCCTGCACGCCATCCCCGGCCCGGGCCATCTGAATGGCGATCCTGCTGAGGTACCCGCCGCCGATCACAAAGGCGACGGCGAAAGCTCCAAGGCCAATCAGGATCCAGGGCGGCGTGAAATCGCCGCCACGGGCGATGACGAGCCAGACCCCCGCGACGAAGAGCGCGATGACGGCTGGCGCCTGCACACGCAGGCCGACAAACGACAGCGTCGCCGCGAACTCCCGGATCTCCTTTGGGTCCTGGCGGCTCAGAACCCTGCCGGCGACCAGGCTCAAGACGAGGGTGCCACCGACCCAGATCATCGAGCCAAGGAGATGAAAGAAGTGCAGCCAGGACTCGAGTGTCATTGGTTCACAACGGCCGTCGCGGCCGCCTCCGGCGACAGGTTGCCTACCGCGCGACGCCGCCAGCGCCTGCCAGATCGTGCGTGGAACGGCCTCGCGATCCGGAAGCATCGTACCAAACGAATCAACCTTGTAACCCTTACCCGGTGTAAGTACCCGGGCGGGGAATCGGTCCTGCTGCCAGACTGAGGCGATCGCCTCCGAAAACAGATCCGGCTGGAAAAACAGCGTCGGTCGCCCAAAGATGCCGCTCCGCGGCCGGGGTCCAGGTGACCGCGACGCTACCGCAGGAGGAAACATCATGAAGCTCGGGCTCCACATCCCGGAGACGACCTGGAAGGGTGGCGCTGCTGCTCTCGGTCCGACCTTGCGCGAAGTCGTCGAGACCGCCGAGGCGGTCGGCTTCGATACGATCGCGGTGGCCGATCACGTCTGGCTCCACCCGATCATGGGCGGGCCGACCGAGAACCACATCGAGGCCTACACGAGCCTCGGCTTCATCGCGGCGCACACCAAGCGCGTCCGCCTGCTCGCCCTCGCGACTGCCGCCTCATACCGGCCTGCTGGCTTGCTGGCCAAGATGGTCACCACTTTGGACGTGCTGTCCGAAGGACGGGCGATGCTCGGGATCGGCTCGGGCGACTACGCGGAGGAGGCCGAGGGTCTTGGGCTGCCGTTTCCGGCGACAGCTGGCGAGCGCTTCGACGTACTCGAGGAGACGATCCGGGCATGCCTCGAGATGTGGGAGGGTGACCGCGGGAGCGAGCGTGCCTTCCAGGGCGCCCATGTCCGACTGGGCCGCGCCCTGAACCTGCCGCAGAGCCTGAGCCGGCCCCATCCGCCGATCCTCATCGCCGGCAGTGGCGAGAAACGGACGCTGCCCCTCGTCGCCCGTTACGGCGACGCGTGCAACGTCTCGCCGTCGCCCGACATCGGACGGAAGCTTGACCTCCTTCGCCGGCTGTGCGACGAGCAGGGTCGCGACTATGACTCGATCGAGAAGACCGCACCGTTCGGCTTCGACCTGGGCGAAGACGGCTCCAAGGCGGGCGAGGTCGTCGAGCGCCTTCGATGGCTCTCCAGCATGGGCGTGGAAACGGTCCTCGGCTGGGTCGTCGGCGTGGACCGGATCAGGCCGCTCGAGATGATGGGCCGCGAGGTCATTCCGGCCGTGGCCGAACTGCGGCCCGCGGCATAAGACACCGTGTGAATGCAACGCGACGCCGCAGCCACGACGCCCACGACCTCTCGCGGCGGCCGTACGCTTCCACGGTGGACGACCAGCGCGTGCGCTCGCCAGGGGCGGCGTTCCTCATCGCTCAGCTCGGTGGACATTCGGCGCGGCGATGGATCGAACGTCTGGCCAAAGCTGGCCTGGAGCCGCGGGAAGTGATGCTCTTCCGCCATGTCGCGGTCAACCAGGGGCGGTCGCAACGGGAGGTCGCCGAGGCGATCGGCCTGCCAGCGAGTCGGATCGTGGCTCTTGCAGATGGGCTCGAGGCAAAAGGTTGGATCCAGCGTCGATCGAGTGCCAGCGACCGGCGAACGAATGCATTGTTCCTCACGCGGAAGGGACAGGCAGCGCTCGACCGGATCATGTCCGTATCTGCGGAACACGAGGCCGATCTGACCCGCGGGCTGGAGGCAGGCGAGCTCGATCAGCTCATCAAGCTGCTGAACAAAGTGGCCAGCGTCCAGGGACTGATCGAAGGCGTCCACCCGGGTTTCGCAGACGCTAACGCCGATCAGACGCGGAATACGGGGGACGAGCCCGAGCGCGGCCCGGAGGTGGGCTAGATGTGATTCGCGAGGACGTTGTTGTCAATCAGCCTCGTCCTCGACCGGTTTCTCGCATCTACCAACGGGGGTGGTGATACGCCCATTGGCGCCGGTCGAGAAGCGCCGACCGGGAGCGGATTGAGCGTGGCGGAGGCGACTCGGCTCGCCGCCGCGCCGTGATCGGCGACGTACCACCACCGGGGTTGGTAAAGGCGGGTTCCTCGACGCGGAGCGGGGAATGCGTCAACAACGTGTCCGGTAGTCATGGCTAGATCGGGTCACCGCGGTCTCAGCCCACCCGCTCCGGGTCGAGGCGTATCAGGAGCAGCCCCATGACGAGCAACCACAGGGTGATCACCGTCGGGGCCGCGATCCCGATGGCCGTCGTGACGGCAGTCGGTTCGCCGATCCACGCCTGGATGACACCCGAGACCGAGCCGCCCACCCCGGCGATGACCACGAGCCAGCCGAGCCACGCAGGGTAGATGCGGCTCAACGCGCCGGCCATGCCATAGAGGACGAACGTGAACCCGGCGAAGACCAGATTGAACGGGCTGAGCAGCGCGAAGTTCATGGCGTCCACGGCATTGAAGGCACTGTGCGCCGCTTCTCGCCCATCGGCCGGGGCAGCCAGCCAGGCGTCGGCGAGGTGTTTGGCCGCGAAACCGTCGAGCGAGACGAGGACGATCCCGACGGTCGTCCCGACGATTGCCGCGGCGAGGCCCAGCCGCGCCAGCGCGCCGGCCAGGCCCCCGCGGATCGACTGACAGACCGCCGCCAGCCCGCCCAGCATCAGAACGAGACCAACGACGATCGCCAGGTGGATGGGGATCCACGCGCCGCTGTCGGCAACGACCCGTGCCGTGCTTGCGGGCTCGCCCGGCCCGGCAGTCGCCGGATGGATCAGATTCCCGACCATTCCGAGGAGCGCCCCGACCACAGCCGCCACGCCGCCAACCCGGTAGAACCATTGCCGTTCGGACAGGTCAGCCATCGAGCTTGCTGCACTGGCCCTCAGCCTGGGGTCCGGACGTTGATCCTCGCTTCTCAATCGATCGTGAGGAAATACGTGAACGTCTTGTCGTCGCCAAACGTGTTGGTGCCGTGGACGACGATGGTGTGCGAGCCCGGGTCGAGCGGCTTGAACATCATGAAGAAGCCGTCGACGATCGCCTGCTGCGGCGCCCCGGTGATGCACGGGTCCATGACCGGCTGAAGGCTGATGTCGCCGGTGAGAGTGAACAGATCGTCCGAGTGGTAGCGGTAGTCCATGGGGCCGTGGAGCTGCTGACCGTCGAGCGAGACCTCGAGGAAATCGACGGTGTCCATGTAGAACTTGGCGTCGGCGATCAGGAAGTCGTAGAGCGACTGTCCGGGTGCCGGCTGGAAGTCGGGGAACGCAGGACAGGGGTATTCATCAACGACGGCGCCGATGTAGAGCAGGATCGACTTCTGGTGGGGGATCGTGCACGTCCGCGTGCCACTGAACACAGGTGGTCCCGCGATCCGCGCGACGTACCAGACGGGGCCCTTCTGAGCGACGTCGCAGTTGGCGCCGGTCGGATCGAACAGTGGGCTCTCATCGAGCGGTTGGGCGTAGACCCATTGCGATGCCCTCTCGCCCCAGGTCGCCATGTCGACGCCGTAGGGACTGGCGTCCCTGCCAAAGAGGGCCGGATTTGGGTTGTCGCTACGATCGGAAAACTGGTCGGCCAGAACGGCCGACGACGCCAGGGTCGCGCAGACCGCGGCGGCGAGGATGGCGACGGGAATTCGGCGCATCGGGCTCCTCCTTCGATCCAGCGGCTCCCGGAAGGCCATTGCGGGAGGACGCGATCTCGGGTCGAGCCTACGTACGGATCCCAGCGAAAGCTCGCCATTTCCGGCCAAACTTCAGCCTTGGCAGACTGGCCAGACGCAGGCGTGGACGCAGAGCCAGCCGCCCGCACGTCGTTCGTACGTGTCGACGTAGCGATTGAACCGTCCCAACCCGGTGGAGGTCCGGGCGGACACGACGGCGACGTCGCCATCGACATGGATTCGGACCTGATCGAAATCAATCGACGGCACCGGCTTGCCATCAAGGTCCCCGACATAGCGCTCCATCGGCCAGACGTCCCCGGTCGCACCATCAGGTACGAGAAGTTGGCCGACAGGATGGGCTCCAGGAGCTTCCACGAGCCGCCACGGAACGCATGGACGAACCGCGCGTTGAGGCTCGTCAAGAGCACAAAGTCGTCCATGCGCTCTCCCTCATCCGGCATTGTCAGGCAGCTCCGACCCGGGCCAGCGGAGGTTGCTGCAACGCGTCGGCCATCCAGAGATGCGTCGCCGCCACGGCTCGCCACGGGCGCCAGCGTTCGGCGACCTCGGCGAGCGGACCGGTGGACTGGCGGGCAAGATGCGGGAGGGCGCGCTGAAGGCCGAGGTCGGTCGTTGGGCAGGCGTCGGGCTCGCCCAGCCGGAGGGCGAGATATTGCGCGGTCCACGACCCCAGGCCGGGGATGGCGGTGATCGATGCCACGAGGCGGTCAAGGCTGACGCTTCGATCAAGACGGACGCTCCCGGTGGCGACGGCACGAGCAAAGGAGCGGATCGCAGCGGCTCTGGCGGAGGTAAGGCCAACACCGGACAGGTCGGCGCCGGAGAGGGCCTCTGGCGAGGGGAACGTGTGTGTAAGGCCGAGCCGCCGGAGTCCGCCGGCGGGATCGCCCAGGCGCTCCACCAAGCGCCCGATCATCGTGTTGGCTGCGGCGATGCTGACCTGCTGGCCGATGATCGCCCGCACACCGGTCTCGAAGGCGTCCCATGTCCCCGGCGGCCGAAGGCCCGGCCGGGCGCGGAGCAGTGGGCCCACGATGGGGTCGCCGGCCAAGACGTGCACGGGCTCTTCCAGGTCGAGATCCAGGTTGGCGATGCGGCGGGCACGTTCGACGAGATGGATCAGCTCCTCCCAGTGCGGCAGGTGAGCGCGCAGGACGAGATGGTCGGAGCCGCCCGGGAATAGCTCGAGGACGCCGGGGTGTTCGCCGATCCTGATCGATCGTCGATAGGTCTGGTCTGAGACATGCTCGATCCCTGGGATCGCTCGTGCCGCGAGGTACGCGAGCGTCGCCTCCCAATCGAGGGCGCCGCGAAAGGGAAGCCGCAAGAGCAGGCCACCGTCCGCGACGAGACGATCGGCCTTGCGGCGCTTCGCACGCAGGGCCCGCGGCGACGCCCGGAATACATCCTGGCAGGCGCGATTGAACTGGCGCAGGCTGCCGAAGCCTGCTGCAAACGCGATTTCGGTGATCGATAGATCGGTGTCATCCAGGAGCCGACGAGCGAAATGCGTGCGTGCCGAGCGGGCCAGTCCGTCAGGAGTCACCCCAAGATGGGTCCCGAAGAGACGGCGAAGGTGACGTTCGGACACGCCGAGCCGGCCGGCGAGCTGTGACTCCGTTGCCTCATCGAGCCAGCCGTCGAGGATCAGCGACACGGCCCGGCAAACCAGTTCCGGACCGGTCGAGACCAGGGCCTGCGGTACGCGATACGGCCGGCAGCGGAGGCAGGCCCGATATCCAGCCGCCTCGGCCGCGGCGGCGATCGGGTACTTCCGGACGTGTTGTGCGAGTGGTTGCGCGCCGCATCCAGGTTGGCAGTAGATGCCGGTCGTGACGACCGCGGAGAACTGTTCCACGCCGATAGATATACGGCTCGTGCCCCTTCTTGACTAGCCAGATCCGGACATGCCCGGTTGGAGTTCGTCGGCAACGGGCACAACCGATGCTCTCGAGCGGTCAGGTGGGTTGAAGGTCAGTGGCAGGTCGGTGAGAGGGGCGACGAGCCCATCGCCCCATCGTTCAGCGGCTGCTCAGCACGGGCAATCCGGCGTTGGTGGACATGGGCAGCTCGGGCCGCAGTCGCAATCGCAGTAGCTCACCTTCCTCACCTCCTTTCCCGAGACAGAGATCCGGGTTGACCCCGCCCACTTGCAGGGTCGTCTCCAGGACCGCCAGCTGGCGGTCGAGGTCCTCGATCTCCGCGCGGCTCCGGGCGATCGCCGCTCGCTGGGCCGAGACGAGCGGTAGCAGGTCCCGCGCCATCGCATCGCATTCCCCGCTCTGGCAGAGCGAGGCGAGCCGCCCGGCGACCGGCAGGTCGAGTCCGAGCAGCCTCAGGCTGACGACGATGCGGAGCCGGCATAGGTCGTCGTCCGTGTACTCGCGGTAGCCGTTCGAATGGCGCGAGGCAGGCGGGAGGATGCCCTTGCGCTCGTAGAAGCGAACGGCGGACGGGGCGATCCCGACGGTTCGAGCGATCTCCGAGACGTTCATGCCACGACCCTACACGTTGAACCCAGTTCAACGTCAAGGGGGCATCAACGGATGGTCGTCAAGGCCTCGTTGCTCTGATCGGGTGCCGGCCGGTGTCGCGCGGATCAATGGCCTTCGGAGGTCCCGTTCCGTTTCCGGTCAGAGACCTACGTCGGCGAGAGCAGAGGCCCGGTCCGGGTAGTCCTGGATGAGCACAACCCGGTCCTGTCGGAACGTGAAGGCCTGGTGAAGCGGGAAGGGCCGCGGCGGTTCCGCTCGCGGATCCACCACGACCGTGTCGCCGACCTCGGCGAGCACGACCGGGTGCCCCGTCGCGCCGGAGGCGAGGTAGCGCTCGAAGACCTCGCGCACCTGGTCTCGATCGGTGCATATGGGCGCCCCATGATCGTGGTCGTGCTCGAGATCCTCCTCCTGCTCGTGGTCCTCGCCGTCGCCGAGGCCGCGCCAGATGACGCGCTCGTCGAGGAGGCCGATGAGCCGCCCGAGATCGCGGGAGTCGAAGGCGGCGGACAATGACTCTCCATGAGTCGGCATTGCGATCCTCCAGGGTGGCCAGAACCTAGCACCGTCTCCGGCTTCCCGCCCAGGATGGCGCCGGCTGAACCGCCCGCGGCTTGCACGGAGGCGGCTTGGCGACGAGATTCGTGGGGTGCACACAGACGATCTCTCGACCGACCCCCCGACAGGCCCCTCGGCGACAGTGGCGCCTGACCGGCCTACGTACCCAAACTTCGCAGGGAAGCACGCCCACGACGCGTTCATCAACCCCGCCGAGTACCTGGCCTACCTCCGGGCTCGAGGGCGAGCTCCCGATCTCGCTCCGCTCGACGGCGTGGTTCTGCTGTACCAGCAATCCATCCTGCGCCGGATCGTGGAGAGCGAACCTACGGAGCTGCATCGTGGCTGGGTCACCGGGGAGTTCAGGCTGCTCAAGCGCACGGACAGTCGGGTTGGCGTGTGCGGAGGCTTTGGGATCGGCGCTCCCGTCGTCGCCATCGTCATCGAGGAGCTCATCGCCCTCGGGGTAACAAGGTTCATCGCCCTTGGCACGGCAGGCACGATCCAACGACAGGTCGCCATCGGCGAGGTCGTCATCTGTGACCGGGCCATCCGTGACGAGGGCGTTTCGCACCACTACATCTCGCCGGCCAGGTATGCCAGGCCATCCGAGGAGCTCACAAACGGGTTGGCGGGTGCGTTGAAAGAGGCAGGCCGACCCTTCCGCGTGGGAGGGAGCTGGACGATCGACACGCCATATCGAGAGACCGCCGCCGAGGCGCGGCACTACCAGCGCGAAGGCATCCTCACCGTCGAGATGGAGGCGGCTGCCGTGTTCGCAGTGGCCGAGCATCGCGGCGTACAGGCAGCCGCGGCGTTCGCCATCTCCGACTCCTTGGCGGACCTCGTCTGGAACCCGCAGTTCGACTCAGCCGAGACCCAGGACGGGCTGGACGCCATCTTCGAAGCGGCGGTGTCCGCGCTCTCGACAAAGGGCCGCAGGGTATCGTCGTAGGACCCGCCGCCGCCAGCGGAAGGCGCCCAGCTCGGGCTACTTCGTCGGGACGTCATCGGTTGCGGCTTTCATCTTCAGGCGCGCGGCCCGCATGGTCAGGTAGCGCTGCTCTGGAAGGCTCGTCGTCCGATTGGCCGCGGCGCGATAGTGCGCCAGCGCGGCGTTCGTGTCACCAGCCATCTCCAGCAGATGCGCACGGACCGCGTCGAGCCGGAAGTGACCGGTCAGCCGTTCGTCGACCGCGTCGAGCAAGGCCAGGCCCGCGGACGGGCCCTGGGCCATGGCGGCTGCGACGGCCCGGTTGAGCGTGACGACCGGGTTGCCGGTCATCTGCTCCAGCAGCCCGTACAGGGCAAGGATCTGTGGCCAGTCGGTGTCGTCGGCTCGCGCAGCCCGGTCATGGAGGGCCGCGATCGCGGCCTGGAGGTGGTACTCACCGACCGCGCCTTTGCCCACTGCGCGGTTGATCAGGGCAACGCCTTCGGCGATGAGCGCCCGATCCCACAGGGTTCGATCCTGTTCCGCCAGCGGGATCAGCTCCCCCGCAGCGTTGGTTCGAGCCGGGCGTCTGGCATCGATGAGCAGCATGAGAGCGAGCAGACCCATCACCTCGCCGTCGTCGGCAAGCATCCGCTGCACCATCCTGGTCAGACGGATGGCCTCGTCCGATAGCTCGGTGCGATGCAGCTCGCGGCCGCTGCTGCTTGCGTACCCCTCGTTGAAGATCAGGTACAGCACGTGCAGCACGCTGCGCAGCCTGGCGGTCTGCTCCTCGGGTGTCGGCATCCGGAACGGCATGCCAGAGGCCTTGATGCGCTGCTTCGCCCTGGAGATGCGCTGGGCCATGGTCGCTTCGCCAACCAGGAACGCGTTCGCGATCTCGGCCGTGGTCAGTCCGCCGACCGCGCGTAGCGTCAGTGCGATCGCCGAGGCCGCGGTCAGCTCCGGATGGCAGCACATGAACAGGACGATCAGCGTGTCGTCCTCTTCGGAGACCTCGGGCGCGGGTCCCTGCTGCAACGACGCCAGGTTCTCCCGGTCTCTCCGTGACCGCTCGCTTCGCCGCTGGTCGATCAGCCGCCGCGCGGCGGTCTGCACCAGCCAGCCGCGCGGCTTCTCCGGAATGCCGTCTCTCGGCCAGTGGGAGGCCGCCGCGAGCAGCGCTTCCTGGACGGCGTCCTCGGCAGCGTCGAAGTCGCCATACCTGCGAACGAGCGCGCCAAGGATCTGCGGCGCCAACTCGCGCAGCAGGTCCTCGACGCTTGGACGGACGTTCAGCGCTTGCCACCTGCGTGCTGGAGGAATTCGTCCATGTCGGCGACATCGGACGGAGCCTGCTCCATCACCTGCCGCACCTGGATCGGCTGCTGCGTCGCGACGCCGCCGGGTCCCGGCACAGCCGAGATCTTCGCGGCGATCTCGATCGCACGCGCCTCCGACTCAACGTCCACGATCTGATAGCCCGCCAGCCACTCCTTGAACTCCTGGAACGGCCCATCGGTGACCACGGGCGCAGTTAGGCCGTCAGACGTCACGATCTTCGCCAGGTCGGGCCCGGCCAGGACTTCCGATTGGACCAGCTCGCCGCTGCTGACCAGCTCGTCGTGGAGGGCCTTGTAATAGTCCAGGTGCGCCGTGATCTCCTCGGGCTTCCACTCGTCCATGGGCGCCGCGACGGCGCCTCCGTCGAAATTGACCACGAGCAGGTATCTGGTCATCTCACTCCTCTTCTATGTGCAATGTGTGCCGCAACGGGCACTGTCGCCATAGAACGGAGCCGGCCTCCAATTCTCGACATCCCGCGGGGTCCGACCCCGATCTGAGCTGTCGTCGATATCTTCGTTCAGGAGAGACCGGCGTCCCAGACCTCGACGGGACGAGCACATCGCAAAGCGACGAGCCATCCTGTCTCAGTTTGGTGCTGCGCCGCCCGGTGGATTCAGGGCGGTCGCGATCGCCATGGCGATGCCGTATGCGACGAAGACCAGAGCGGGGGCTCCTCAGAGCGGCGGTCGCCGCCAGGGACCGGGTATCAGCCGCCGATCCAGCCATCGACGGACCACTGGCAGCCAGGCCGCGCCGCCAGCCATCTGAAGGATCACGACCAGGACGATCACGGCGATCGGGATGCCGGCGATGAGCACTGGCAGGACGAACTCCAGCGGAGAACGTTTCTGATCGACCAGCGCCGAGGGGCCCTGTGCGAGACCCGTGGCGCCTGCCGGAGACGAAGACGTGGCCGTCCCGGCGCCCAGACCGCCCGAGCCGGACGACGCCGGCTCGGATGACGCCGGCGAGCTACCCGGACTCACTGTCGGGAGCGGGGTCGCCGTGGGCCCCGGCGAGCCAGTCGGGACCGGCGAGCCTGTCGGGACGGGCAAGGACGGCGTCGGCAGGGGGAGCGTCGGCACCGGGAGCGCCGGCACCGGGAGCGTCGGCACCGGGAGCGTCGGCAGGGAGAGCGTGGGCAGGGAGAGCGTGGGCACAGGCAGCGTGGGCACAGGCAGGGTGGGCAACGCCAGGGTCGGCGTGGGCAAGGGCAGCGTCGGCAACGGCAAGGTCGGCGAGGCGAGCGCCGGGAGGAGAAGGGTCGCTCCGGGCGGGGACCGGACGCCCGAGACGCCAGGGACGATGTCGGCACCGGCGACGGAGTGCTCGACCAGCAGGACCATCAAAAGGCTCGCAGCCGCGACCGCCGCGGGACGTCCTCGAACCCGCCCGCTCGTCCGATGTCGGCCGGTACGATGCCCTGGCTGGGCCATCATGCGGCCCGAGGGGCTGGCTTCCAGAGAAGCTTGGGATTCCGAATCTCGCCAGGCCGCGGCGCATCCCTGTCCAGCTCCATGCCGGTCACGAATGCGTCCACGAGGTCGCCATCGAGTTGGGTGCCGGCACTCGCCCGCAATTCCGCGAGTGCGGTCTCTTCGCTCATCGCCTTCCGGTATGGGCGTGTGGTCGTCATTGCGGAATAGGCATCCGCGATCGCGAGGATCCGGGCGATGAGCGGGATGTTCTCGCCGGCCAGTCCGACCATGTAACCCTGACCGTCCCAGCGCTCATGGTGATAGCGGACGCCTTCCCGGATCTGCTCGACGTCGGGCACGTCGCGGACGATCAGGTCGCCGAGCGCCACGTGCTGCTTGACGATCTCGTACTCGTATGGCGTCAGACGCCCCGGCTTTCGCAGGATGTCGTCCGGGACGCCGATCTTGCCAACATCGTGAAGCAGCGCCGCAATTCGGAGGCTCGCCTGCATCTCTTTCGGCTGGCCAACGCGTTCGGCGAGGTAGAGCGCGTACGCAGCGACGTCCTCGGAATGGAGCTTCGTGTAGCGATCCTTTCGATCGATTGCGAGGACGAGGCCCTGGAGCACGTCGAATGTCGTGTGGGGGACACGCGGCTCGCTCGTCCAGGCGTCGGCGATCGATATCTCGTTGCCGCCGCCCGCCTTCGCTTCGCCGAGCGCCCTGGACACGACGGAAATGAGCTCGGTCACGCTGGCAGCATGAAACGGGAAGTAGGCAATCCCCGCGCTGACCGACACTGGCAGGAGCTCCGACCCCGGAAGCTCGAGGTGGCACGACTGGAGGCGGTCTCGAACGCGCTGGGTCGCCGCGGGCAGATCTCGGGCGACAGCAGCGGGCGCGACGGCCAGGAACTCGTCGGGGCCGAACCGCGCCAGTACGGTCCAATGCTCGGCTTCCGGCCGGAACGCCTCCGCAACGGTCAGCAGTGCCTGATCCCCGGCCGTCGATCCGTGGACGTCGTTCAGGAGCCGAAAGTTGTCGATGTCGACGAGCGCGACTCCCATCGAGCTTGCGTCGCCACGTGACTGTTCCACAAGGTCCGTGAGCTCGGCGACCGCGGCGCCGTGATTCAGCAGCCCGGTGAGCGGGTCTCGCCGGCGCGTCTCGGCGAGCTGCGCATCCTGTCGTTGCAGCCGGAGGTTCGCTGCACGGAAGATCGCGTACAGCAACGCCGCCAGCGCGACGGCTGCGGAGACGGTCACGATCACGACGTCCCGAAATGTCTCCGCGGCGCGAGCCAGGATTGGTGCCGCGTCACGCCGGATCTCAAATACCAGGCGTACGTCGCTGCCCTGAACGACGGGGATGGCTTCGATGAGACTGGAAGCCAGGTTGGTGGAACCGTCGCCGGGCACGATCCAGGCATCCGCTCGGCCACCCGAGATCGCGCCCTTCGTGCGCCCCGCGACCGGGTAACCACTGCCGGCGCCGGGCGCGGCCACGAGAACCTCTCCGAGTCGAGGTGAAATGATGGCGACGTCCTGATAGCCGTGCTGCCGGACGAGATCGCCGAGGAGCGGCTCGATGACCGCTCGCCGGTCTGCCAGAGCGAGCCCACCTTCGAAGTCGGCCGCGTTGAGGTTCGACTCGACGAACCCTCGAACGATGGCCTGATCGTCGCCGACCCCGACCTCGGTGGCAGCGTCGATGACGTGGTCGTGGCCGAGCAACGCGAGAGCAACCGAGCTCAGCGTAACCAACATGAGGCTCGCCACATACACGAGCGGATACAGGAGCGGCCCGCGGCCCCGGACTCCGCGATTCGTCATCACAGTCCCCCAGTGGCTGTTGATGCACTGGGTATCGCGGAAGTTGACGCGCAGGTCCATAGCGCGTCAGAGGGACTCCTGGTTGCTGTTAGAGGGATGCCGTCCTACGCACGCTCGGATACGGCGGCCAGTGCGGCATGCGACGAAGCGCAGCCGTCACGCGTCGCGCGCCGGCTCTGATTCCTGTCGCACGGCCAGTGCGGCCGCTTGATAAATGGAGTGAAGTCCGAGCTTGCGGAGGATGTTCTGCACGTGGGTGCGCAGGGTGGCGCGGCTGATCCCGAGCCTGGCCTCGATGTCGGACCGCGACAGGCCCCGTTCGAAGCATTCGAGCACCTGGCCCTCGCGACTGGTCAGCTGAGCCCTGGTCCTGGCCTGATCGGCCGCGGGATTGCCGAGAGATGAGGCGATGTGCGCCAAAGCGGCTGGCTTCAGGAGGACTCGCTCGCCGGCCGCGATCCGGACGAGCACCGAGCGCAGGGCATCGAGCCCTTCGCTCCGGGACAGCCACGTATCTGCGCCTTGCCGCACAAGAGCCACCCCGTCTTCGATACGATCGGTATCGGAGAGCGCGATCACGACCGATTGACGCCAGCGACGCCGCGCGATCCTGACGGCAGCGCTCGTCGAGCCATCAATCCTGCTGCCGACCACGACCACGACGTCTGCGCGGCGCCGCGCCTTGTGCGCCTGGGTCGGGTCCGTCGAGTCGGCGATGACCGGCAGACCGGCGATGTCCTGGATCGCGGCAGCGACCGCCTCGCCGACCACAAGCCGGTTGGCCTGAACGCGAACGCGTAGTTTGACGGACGTCCCGGGCTCGCGGCCCACCTACCGACGCCCAAAGGCCTGGAAA
>WNFU01003886.1_pt1 | contig 24164 bp, 20 predicted proteins | sample 5400121 | NCBI WGS metagenome assembly WNFU01 (sample SAMN13153360, study PRJNA577476) | soil metagenome | isolation source: 100 cm soil or saprolite under grassland replicate 1 | place: USA:California | collected 2016-06-15
ATCCTCATCGTCACGGCTACGGACGACAAGTCGGCCGTGTTCGAGGCGCTGCGCCTGGGCGTGAGCGGGTACGTGGAGAAGACGGCCTCCGTCGAGGAGATCGCCGACGCCATCCAGGCGGTCGCCAGGGGCGAGCTCGTCTTCAGCAAGGAGCTGGAGCGCCGGGCTCAGGTCCAACTGGGAGAGTTCGCCCGGAAGGCGAGAGAAACGGCCCGCGCCCTGGCCCGCCTCACCCCTCGGGAGCGACAGGTGCTCGCCCTGTTGGCCGAGGGGCTCTCGACCAGGCAGATCGCCAATCGGCTGGGCTTATCGGCGCGAACGGTCGAGAGCCACATCGGGAACATCTATCAGAAGCTCGACGTACGTACCCGGGTCCAGGCGCTCTATCGGGCAGCCGGCCTCGGGCTGGTGGATCTCATCACCCATCCCGACGATCGCCCAGGTCGTGGCAGAGATTAGGGCCTTAAGTCGAAATCGGGGCCTAGTTCTTTCTTCCTACGTGGTTTCCCCCATGGTGCAAGGCGGTAGTATCGCTCATTCTGTCAGTGTCCGTGATGATGATGAAGACCCGAACTGACCGGGGAGGGTTGGCCCGGCTTACCCCCCTCCCCACGGTGAACGTCGTGCTGGTCGATCCGCTGTTGGTGGTGCGGAGCGGCCTCCGCCTGCTCATCTGTGGCGAAGCCGACCTGACGGTGGTCGGCGAGGCCGCCACGGCCGACGAGGCGCTGGAGACCCTGAGAGCACTTGCCCGCCGAACCGGATTGGTCGCCCTGGTCGCCTTGAATCTGGGGGGCCAGCGCGACGGCTACTGGCTGATCCGAGAGATCCGGGAGTCCTTCCCGTCGATCCCCGTCATCGCCTGCGGTGCGAACTCCGGTGCCATCTCGATCTCGCGGGCTCTGTTCTTCGGGGCGGACGGCTTCGTGGACAAGACCGCGCGGCCGGAGGACTTCCTGCACGCCATCAGGCGGGGAGCCCGGCGGGAGATGGTCCTGGAAGGGCTGCCGCCGGATTGGCTGGCCCCGATCGCAGACGGTATCGGCCGCCATCGAGACAGGACGGGAGTACTCACCGGGCGCGAGAGGGAGATCTTGACTGTCGCGGCCGAGGGGCTCACGGCGAGGCAGATCGGGTCCCGGCTGGGCGTGCGGGAGCGAACCGTGACCACGCATCTGTTCCGCATCTACAAGAAGCTGGGAGCGGACAGCCGCGTGGGAGCGATCGCCGCGGCCACGCGGTCCGGGATCATCACCATGGGTGCTCGGGACTGAATCTCTAAAAGAGTGTTGTTCTGGACCTTCCAGAAGGTTCTGCTTATCCGCACTTCCCCGATAGTTGCTTCAGGATCGGTCGACCCTCGAGCTCCGGCCGAGTTGTCAAGATCCGATCTGGAACGTCATAGACCACGGCGTCCTTTACCTCTCGCGGCTGCACGCCGAGGGTGGAGAAGAGTCGACGCCACGGCCCCGGGCTGCCATTGACCACCACGATCGTTCGGACACGCTTCGCCGCCAGGAACTCCTCGAGGTCTTGTTGATATGCCCCGGTGAGGGGACCGCCGCGGAAGGTCCGTACGATGGGCCAAGTCTGGAAGCCGGGCGGCATGGGGCACAGGCGACCTTCGGGCATGGAGAACCACATCCCTGTGGTCGCTTGCCACAACATGGAGAAACTGATGCCCCCGTACGGAATGATCAAGGTGTTCTCTCCGGGCCTCAGGTGTTGGCGGTACACGCCACTGGAGAAGAATGTCGGCACCGGAGGCGTGTTCCGCCAAAACGGAAGCCAGGTGTTGGGAAGGAGAAGGACGGCGCTCGCCACAACGAGCGCCCACTTCATCGATCTCCGCCCTCCCGGCGCAGCCAGCCAGAGGGCAACGATGACCGAGAGAATGAGCCATGCATACATCACAAAGCGGGCCGGAAGGGCCAACTTCAGTATCGGAACTACCGCCAGGATGGTCCAGGGCAATGCCACGATGCGGGACCCCGCAACCGTCAACGTGGGTCCCAGCGAAGCGAGGCTGACCGCACCCAGCGACCAGATGAGAACGCGCTGCAGAAGGGTGCGCGGCCGCCTCAGGGCGAAGAGGGCGACGATGACCACGAGGGGTCCGAGGTAGGCAGTGGACTCATCGACGGGGGCAAGGAAGCGATCCGAGAGAGGGGCCATGAGGCTTCCACCCAATCGATGCAGTCGAGTCGGCACGACGAAGTTCGCCACGTCGGTCGTGTAGACGAAAGGCCAGGATGCGGGCAGCCGAGGCAGGCCGTGCGAGACGGCGTAGGCGAGGTACGGCGTCGCCAGTAAGACAGTCAGGCTGTAGGCGATGGCGATACCGCGGATCGGACGGAGAACCTCGACGAGCGTTCTCCTCGGATGCTCCTTGCCGTACATCCACAGTGCGAGCCCTCCAACCACCAGCCCAAACAGGGCCATGGTCAGGAAGATCTCTGGGGAGATGAAGAACTGGAGGACGAACACCGTGGTCAGGAGGCCCACGAACTTTCTCGGGTCCAGGGTTCCTTCCACCCGGCTGATCACGAGGTAGACGGCCAGTGGCACCAGGAGGGTCAGGGAAAGGTTGGGATGGTCCGTCAGGTGTCCAAGTTCATAGCTGGAGAACCCGAAGAAGTAGCCTCCAGCAACGGATGGCCAGACTGAGCCGGTCACCCTGCGGCAAAGGAGATAGGCCGTCCAAGCCCCGAGGGCGGGAGCCAGCAGCATCACCACGTTGTAGGCGGCAAGCGGACCGACAGCCAGAGTGATCGGCGACATGACCAGGCTCACCACGGGAGCGGTCTGGGCGGCGGCCAGGCTGAACCCATCGGGCGCCCAAGCTATGTGTGAAACGAGTGGGTTCCATCCATGGGCGATGGCATGGGGCCACCACACGAAGTTCCACATGTAGAACGATGGGTCCGTGTAGCCCGCGTGGACGTTTTCGAGCCCGATCCCAAGGTACGTGTGAAGCGGATCGCGCAGGATCGGGGCACCGAAAAGTAGCAGCGAGGCGGCCAGGTACATCAGGAAGACCAAGGAATGTTGCTGCACGGTTCCAGCGGCCCACCTGGAACCACGAATGAGTCCCCGGTGGTTCGGCACCGTATCGTCCAACAAACCGTTGCGCATGGGATGTGTCTATCCCGCCATCGCCAGGGATCGGGGTCAGCGCCTGAGGAAGATCAGACCGTCGTCATCCTTGTATGCGAGGGTCCAACCCGAGTCTCGCCGGATGAGGGGGATGAGGCTTTCCTGCTGGCCGGAAGAGACCACCACCGCTCGCACTCTCCATCGGCCCAAGATCGCCTGCCAGCCCTGCCGGCCGTTCGAAACCGTCCTGTACTGCTCCCAGATGGAGTGGGGGAATAGCTCGATTCGCGAATCGACGAAGACCGGGTTCCTCGGGAGGGCGAACTCGAACCAGGAGCCCCAGGCCTGCGCGTTGAAGATTCGGTCTCCAGGCTGGAGCAGGCGTTGCAGCTCCCTGGTCAGGCCGACGGGTGCACCAGGGACTCGTTTGCCGGGTGAATCGGCCGGTGATCCGACCAAGGACCACGGAAAGAGCGCCAGGCTGGGAATCACGAGGAGGAAGGCGATCGCGGTGTTCAGAGCCGACGCGGGCAGCGCCCTGTGAGGGCGACTCCTCTGGTTCACGAGGAGGCCGGCGACCGGCGGGGCGGCGGCCAGGGCCCACCAGGCCGTGCTTCGTATCGCGGTCAACCCGATGAGGAAGAACACTCCCAGCCAGGTGATGGTGGTCCAGGGCACCAGCCGCTGCCTCCGGGCCAGGAGGCCGGCCACCGCCGCCACCGAAAGGAAGAACAGAGCGCCCCCGGGGCCTCGGACGCTTGGTGCCTGCCACTCGACAACGTGCGCAGTTATGTCGCTGTTCCTGGAGAGACTGATCACATAGCTCCACACATGGGGGCCGAACGGGTTCAAGAAACTGGCCGCGACAGAAGCGATCCCCACCAGCAACGTCCTCCGGGCCAATATCGGACGCTCACGGCGGTCTTCGACCCATGCCAGTGCAGCCAGCAGCGGTCCGAAGATGAAACTCCCGTGGACGTTTGCCCAGACGGCCACCAGAACCGGTATCGCCAGGAATCGGAGAGGGTGCCTCTTTCGGTCCACTACAAGCCACAGGGCGAGGGCGAAGAACGCCATGCCCAGGAGCTGTGGACGCAGAGAGAGGTTCACCAGGGACGCCGCGAAGGCCGCGAGGGACACCCACGCTGAGATCCGAGCGGGGGGCCCCTTCGCCCGGCACGCGAGATACACGAAAAGGAAGATGGTGCCAACCAGGACGGCGTGAGCCATGGCCAGGCCGGCCCATCCAAGCCATTTGAACACCAACGCGAGGACGACCTGAGCTCCCCACTGCTGGTTGAGCCAAGCGCTCCCGCCTGCTGTGAACGAGAACCTATCGGTTCGGAGCAGAGATTGGGTATGGAGCATGAGGTCGCCCGCTCGGATGTGGTACGCGAGGTCGATCGCTCCGAGATAGCCGACGACGACGACCATCGGCAGACCAACGGCGACCAGCGCCCACAGCTGGGGAAGCGTCATCGCCCACCGCGGGGGGGCTCTGACGTGCCCGGGCCTTTCCTCTACCTGGGTGCTCACCAGGCCATGGTAGGGGGCCGGTCAATCAGTCGATCGCTCCGTCTACCGGCAACTGGCCGGGCTTTCGACTGTACGTAGAACTACGTACGGCTCATCCGGGGAAGTCGGAATGGTCCGATGTGCTCTTCCCCCCTACTCTCGGGCAGTCAACCTAGCACGCGTGGGAAGGGCGCCGGAGGGCGTTCCTGAGTGGTATAGAGCGAAGGGGGGTGACAAGTGCTTCTCAGTCTGTTCGTGAAGATGCAGACGACGCTGGCCGGTATCCGGTCCCGGATGGAGAACGAGGATGGGGCTGTGGCGACGGAGTATGTGGTGCTCCTGGTTCTGATCGCCATCGCTGCTAGAGCGGCCTCGTCGGCCGCTCTCTCCTCGTTCGAAGCGGGGAGCGAGGGGCCGACGAAGTGGTCCTGCAGTGAAGTGTGAAGGAGAGTGGCTGAGGACGATCTCGCCGCGGAGCCGGTGCGTCCCTTCCGGAGCGCCTGACGACTGAGCGAGCGGCACGGTGATGGTTGAAGGGGGTGAACAAGTGCTTCTAGGTCTATACGCAAGAACGCAGACGATGTGGGCCGGAATCCGGTCCCGGATGGAGAACGAGCACGGGGCTGTGGCGACGGAGTACGTCGTCCTGCTGGTCCTGATCGCCATCGCGATCATCGCCGGGGCCTCGGTCCTCGCTGCCGCGATCAACGACAAGTTCAACTGCGCCAGCAGCGTGATCACCCCGCTCTCGAGCACCGGGAGCTGCTAGACGCGGGTTGGACATGAACGGTCTGGTTGGCCCTCACCGTCGGACGCTATCCGATTGGTGAGGGCTGACAGGCTGCTACGACCTCGCGCTCGGAAGCCGAGCGCCAGAAGGAAGACAGGCGGAGATGATCAGGAAGCGGATCCCCAGAGAGGAGGGAGCGGTGGCGGTGGAATTCGCCGTCATCATGATCCTCCTTTTCATGATCCTGTTCGGGGTCATCGAGTTCGGGATCACACTGAGCAAGTACGAGGTCTACATCGGTGCCGCGCGGGAGGGAGCGCGCTATGCCGCCGTGCGATGCAAGCCGGATAGCAGCACCGGCTGTGGAACCTCGCAGCCAGACCCGCTGATCGTGGCCCGAGTAGAAGACAGTGCAGCGGGCTACGCGCTCAGCAACGATCCCACTGCAGACACCGTCTGCGGGGACTCGAATGCCGGGTCGGAAGTAACCGTCAGCTGGAACCAGCATTTCTCGATCCAGATCCCGTTCGTCCCCGACCTCAGCTTCGACCATGACGTGAAGGGGGTGTTCCGATGCGAATGATCACTGGTCGGCTCAAGCCCCAGGAGGAGCATGGTGTGGCAGCAGCGATCGTTGTCGTCTCGCTGTTCGTGCTTTTGGGGATGCTCGTCCTTTCCATCGACATCGGAAGCCTTCTGTTGAAGCACCGCGTCATGGTCAACTCCAACGACTCCGCGGCCCTGGCCGCCGCGATCTCCTTCGCGAAGGAGGAGTCCTCGTTGGCGGATCCCAGCGTTGGCAGGAACCAGGCCGACTCGTTCGCCACGCAGAACATCGGTGATGCCGTGCGCTATCCGGCGCCCGCGGGCGACCCGGACGGTCCTGCGCCAGAAGGGTTCAAGGCAGTCGGGGGTATCGCGGGGAGCAGTTGCGATCCGGCGAAGTGCGGCACGGTGACCGTCTGGTACCTGGGCCACATGAGCCTGTTCTTCGCCCAGATCTTCGGACACGGCAGGAACGCGATCCTCCACGAGAAGGCTCAGGCGATCTGGGGGCCGGCGGGCGGAGCCACCCCGCAGCCCATCATGGTCCGGTTCGACTGGATGCAGACACAGTGCAAGGTTCCGGTTCCGAACGACAACCCGCCCACAGAGTGTGACTTCTGGCTGGACAATGCTGCCGTCGGAGACGCGCAGTGGTCGTTCGTGAACCTGATCTCGGACAAGACGGACCCCAACTGGGGCTGGGACGTCCCGAAGAACAAGGCGAACCCCGGCTGCACGAACGTCTCATCCAATATCGTGGACGGCTGGATCAATGGCTCGTATCCGGTCGGGAATCTCGCCCTCAACTATCCAGCTCCAACCTATGGGTGCAAGGTGGTCGGGAAGTCGGCAAACCATTACCAAGACCTGAAGAACCTGGAGACGAAGTTCAGATATTTCCCGGTGAACGACCCCGACGGCCAGGTGGACAAGAACGGTGACCTCTGCACGCCTCCCATGGAGCAAGCGGGACAGTGCAACGTGGACAAGTACGACATCATCGGGTTCAACGTCCTCCGGGTCGACCACGTGTACAAGGGGAACGAGGAGAACGCGGTCGGCGCCCAGAACGTCCTGTGCAGCCCCGCGATCAACAGGGACTTCACAGCTGCTCCGGGGCCGAACCACACCTTCGACCTGACCACGCAAGTGCAATGCCCCTTGCTCAACCTGCATTTTCCGGGGAATGACCGGACGAAGCTCTATCCGAGGATCCGGGAGGCCACGGGAAACAAGGAGTATGCATACGGCCAGGCTCCGGGGCCGGGCGTCGACTACACGTACGATCCCGCCACCCACGTGATCACGTGGGTCAGCGAGGATCCTCTGAACCAGATCGTGCTCAACACGAGAGTCGACTGGGACTATGACACGGCCGGGGCGTGTGGAGCCCGGGGCTCCGACCCGAACGCCATCTGCCTGGTCAGTTCGTGGCAGGGATACCAGAGCGGTGGTCTCAATCCTGGCGGCGGGGCCGACTTCGGCCTGCGGGCCGTTCGACTCTCCGCATGACAAAAGAGAGAAGTTGCCGGACAAGAGTGCTGGCTTGGCACGGAAAGGATGGATATGAAACCTAGAGGACTCGCCATGGCCGTGGCCCTGCTGCTTGCAGTCGGTGCGACCTCGGCCATCTTCCTGTACGTCCAGGGAGTGAAGAGGGAGGCGAAGCCGGCAGCGAGCAACGTCACCGTCATCGTCTCCAAGAAGAACATCACTGCGGGAACCAAGCTCGACACCCTCATCCAGGAGGGGGCGTTCACGACGGTGTCCGTGCCCAGGGATGCGCTTGTCAGCGGGGCCGTGAGCACGCTTGCCGACCTGCAAGGCAAGACGGCGGCTGCGTTCATCCTACAGGGCGAGCAGATCACCTCCGCGCGCTTCCAGGGCAGTTCGCAGTCGACCGGTGGCCTGCTCGGGATCCAAGGCGGCTATCAGGCCGTGACGCTCAACCTCGAGCCTCAGCGCGTGGTCAGCGGTTTCATCCAGGGCGGCGACCACGTCGTCCTCTATGCGACGCTGGACAGCGAGGGCGGAACGTCCCTCACTGCGACCCTGGTTCCCGACGTTCGCGTGCTCAAGGTCAGTGGGTCTTCCGGTGCTGTAGGGGGAGCGGCAGCCACCGGGAATGAGCTGATTACCCTGGAGCTGAAGCCGGAGGACGCCGCGAAGGTCGTCCTTGCCCAGGAGAAGGCTCAGATCTGGCTCTCGCTCCTGCCCCCCAACCAGCAGGGCGTGCCCCAGCGACCTGTCACACAGGGTCAGTTCACCAAATGACCGAGACCAGGATCATCGCGGTCGGTGTTCCCCAGACCTTCCGGCAGCACGTTGCCAGGGCCCTGGAGATCGATGCCGACTCGGTTCAGTGGGTTCCCACGGTCACGGCAGTGGAGGGCCTGCTCTCCGAGGGGCAGGTATCGCCGGACGTCCTGGTGCTGTCTGCGGCCGTCAAGGAGCAGGAGGCTTTCGGGCTGGCCGAGTTCGTCGGCCGCTCGTCTCCGGCTACGGCCGTGGTTCTGGTCCGGGAAAGGAACCTGAACGGGATCCTGCCCGCCGCCATGCGGGCGGGAATCCGAGACGTGGTCGATCTGTCTCGAGGAGGCCAGGAGCTCCGGGATGCCCTGGTTCGCGCCGCGGCCTGGTCGAAGAGCCTCCGGTCGTTCTCGACCGATGAGGAGTCTGCCCGCGACTCGAGGCCGCGAGGGACCGTCATCTCCGTTTTCTCCTCCAAGGGAGGAACCGGCAAGACGTTTCTGGCGTGCAACCTGGCCGCCGCGATCGCGGAACGCTCGAAGAGCGACGTGGCGCTGCTCGACTTCGACTTCGACATGGGAGACGTCTTCTCGTACTTCGGCACTGAGCCAAAACACCCGGTCCAGGACTTCCTGGCGCTGGGCGACCAGGCGGATCGGGAAGTCATCCTTACCTTCGGAAAGCAACTGCACGATCATCTGTTCGGGTTCGGGGCCGTTCCGGACCCGAGCGCTCCGTCCATCTCGGGAGAGGCGGTCGGGAAGGTCCTCAGGACTTTCCGCAGCACCTTCGACTACACGGTGATCGATGCCACCGCCGACTACTCGGACTCTACCCTTGCCGCATTCGACCTTTCGGACACGGTGTGTCTCATCACCGGGCTGGACGTCGTGGGCGTCCGGCACCTGAGCATGGCGATGAAGACGCTGCGCTCCCTCGGGTACCCGGAAGAGCGGTTCCGGATCGTCATGAACCGAGCGGACAGCAAAGTTGGTCTGACGCCAGACGAGATCCAGCGGGCAGTGAAGCTTCGAGTTGACGACATGATCCCGTCCAGTCGCCTGGTGCCCACCTCCCTCAACATGGGGCTCCCGCTGGTGATCCATGACCCCAGGGCGGACGTCTCCAAGGCAGTGTTCGGCATCGCTGACCGGCTCATCGTTCACACTCCGGCGCCAAGTGACTCGAAACGCCGGCTCTTCAAGAAGAAATAGGAGGTCCGCGTGTCTCTGGCAGAACGACTAGCGAAGACCGATCGACCCGATCGAGTCTATGAGATCAGAAATCGTGTTCAGGAACGCCTGGTCGAGACCTTGGGTCCGAAGCTCTACGACGCGGGCATCTCGGACAGGGAGCTCCAGAACCTGGTTCAGCGGCACCTACGCGAATTGCTGGCCGAGGAACAGGCCCCGCTCTCTGCCCAGGAGAAGGCCCAGATCCTCCAGTCCATAGGCGACAGCGTCATGGGCCTGGGGCCCCTGGAGCCGTTCGTGCGGGACGTCGAGGTCACCGAGGTCATGGTGAATGGCCCGGACTCGATCTACGTGGAACGCGGAGGCAAGCTCTACTGGACCGGAGCAAGGTTCCACAGTGGCGACCAGCTTCGACACACCATCGACAAGATCGTGGCCAGGGTCGGGCGTCGAGTCGACGAATCCTCTCCGTACGTCGATGCGCGCTTGCCCGATGGTTCCCGGGTCAATGCGATCATCCCGCCGCTCGCCATCGACGGGCCTTCCCTCACCATCAGGAAGTTCGCCGCGGACCCGTACGAGGCAGAGGACCTCATCTCGTTCGGCACGCTCTCGGATCCAGTCGCCAAGTTTCTCCATGCATGCGTTCGCGGCCGCGTCAACATCCTGGTGTCGGGGGGGACGGGTGCCGGCAAGACGACCACGCTCAACGTTCTCTCCTCGTTCCTCCCCGAGGACGAGCGGATCATCACGATCGAGGACGCAGCGGAGCTCCGTCTCCAGCAGCCCCACGTGGTGCGGCTCGAGTCCCGGCCACCGAACATCGAGGGAAAGGGTGAGGTAGCGATCCGGGACCTCGTCCGGAACGCCCTCCGTATGCGCCCGGACCGGATCGTTGTCGGTGAGGTCCGGGGGGGTGAAGCCTTGGACATGCTTCAAGCCATGAACACCGGCCACGACGGTTCGATCTCGACCATCCACGCGAACGCGCCAAGAGATGTGCTGTCCCGATTGGAGACGATGACCCTGATGGCCGGAATGGAGATCAGCATTCGGGCCGTGCGCGAGCAGATCTCGGCGGCCATCGACCTCATCATCCACCAAGCTCGGCTGAAGGATGGGACCCGTCGCTTCACCCACGTGACCGAGGTTGTGGGCATGGAGGGCGACATGATCACGACCCAGGACATCTTCCTGTTCGACTTCAAGGCCGGCTTGGACGAGCACGGAAGGTTTCTCGGTCACCTGAGGCCCACTGGCATCCGTCCCCATTTCATCGAAAAGCTGAGCGACCGAGGCGTCAACGTTCCTCCGGTCCTGTTCATGCCCGAGTTGAGGAGCAAGGCTCGATGATCCGCAGAGCTTCAGTTCTTTCGCTCGCGGTCTGCTTCGTCCTGCTAGGGGCGGTTGGCTCCGCCCGCGCGGCATCCTCTGTTCACATCCGCGAAGTCCAGCCGAAGGGCTACCCGAAGATGGAGACGACTGTCTCCGTCGACGGTCCGGTGACTCCAAGCGGCATCACGGTGACGGAGAATGGGCGACGGGCCCAGGTCCTGAGCGTGAACACGCTTTCGCAGACCGGCCGTCGGTTCGACGTCATCCTCGCCCTCGACACCTCCAACAGTGTCAGGGGCGAGCCCCTTACGCTGGCGGTGGCCGCCGCTGGCGATTTCGTCTCCAGGCTCGCACCAGGGATTCCACTGGGCCTGGTCACGTTCTCCGATCATCCACGGGTCGTCCAAGGAGTGAGCGCGGACCATGATTCCTCGCTCCAGGCTCTGAACGGGATCAACCAGACCCAGCCCGGAACCTCGCTCTTCGACTCGGTCGTCTCTGCCAGCGAGTTGTTCGCTGGCGACGCGCAGCACAACATCGTCTTGCTCACGGACGGCGCCGACTTCGGTAGCCGGGCCAATCTGGACGCCGCCGTCCAGGCGGCCCACGCGAAGAAGGTGGCCATCTACACCATCGGCTTTGGCGACAAGACGAATCCTTCCGTTCTCCAGGCCCTGGCCACTCGAACCGGTGGAACCTACACGCCGACCGTCCAGAACCAGCTGTCCGCGGTCTACCAGGCGCTCGTCTCGCAGCTTTCCCACCAGTACGTGGTCACGTACCGGACCGTCTCACCGCCCGGGTCGCAGGTGGCGCTGACGGTCAGCACTTCCTCCGGGTCAGACACCTCCCTCATACTCAACCCAGCAGCACCTCCCTCCATCGCCCCTGCCGCCAGGGCTCCCGCGTTTCTGAGGGGCTCGGCGGGCATGGCCATCGCTCTCGCCCTCTCCTTCGCCGCGCTCTTCCTCCTCATCACGATGGCGTTGGGAGTGGCCGCCCGGACCCGACGGGAAAAGGAGCTGGCCAGGAAGATGTCCGGGCCGTCGATGTCGGACACTCTCGTCGAGCAGAGCGATTCCGAAGGCGATCTCGAAGGGTGGGGTGCATGGATTCCCACGCCCCTGGCGGCAGCCGGAAAGCAACTGGCCGAGGCCGGAAGGTTCAGTGATGCCGTCGAGCACAGGCTCGAGCAGGCCGGAATGCCGGTCAGGGTGGGCGAGTTCGTCGCCACCAGCGTCCTCGCTGGCCTTGGGGCCGGCCTCGCCGCGGAGCTGATCTTTGGGAACCTCGTGTTCGCCCTGATCTTCGCGGTGGCCGGCGGGGTCGTCCCTTGGGCTTACCTGGGCTTCAAACTGAACCAACGGGTCAGCGACCTTCATAGCCAATTGCCAGACGTGATGACGATCCTGGCGAGCTCGATGCGAGCGGGTCACAGCTTCCTCCAGGCTCTCGACACGGTGGCCAAGGAGGTCGGGGACCCCACGGCCCCCGAGTTCTCGCGGGTCGTCGCCGAGGTTCGACTCGGCAGGCCCGTGGAGGAGGCGATGAATGCTCTCGCCGAACGGGTAGGGACCGACGAATTCAAGTGGGCCATCATGGCCGTGAACGTCCAGCGCGAGGTGGGTGGGAACCTCGCCGAGATCCTTGACACCGTCGCCGAGACTGTGAGAGAGCGCGATACGGTGCGTCGACAGGTGAAGGTTCTTTCTGCGGAGGGCCGGCTGTCGGTCAAGATCCTGGTAGCCCTGCCGTTCCTCATGACCCTCTATATCGCCAAGGTCAATCCCGGTTACATCAGGCTGCTGTGGACCACACGTCCCGGCCTTCTCATGTTGGGCATGGCCGTCGTCCTGATGAGCATCGGGATCTTCTGGTCCCGAAAGGTCGTGAAGATCGATGTCTAGCCTGTATCTGCCTCTCGGCCTCCTCGCGACGTTCGGAGCGATCCTCGTGGGCGGCTTTGTCCTGGACGCCTGGCTTGCTCAGGGCCGAAGGTCGGTCGAGCTCCTTCGTGCGCAGGTCGGAGAGGTTCCCAACCTTCGTCAGCAGGAGCTGTCACAGCCGTTCCTTCAGCGCGTGTTGGTTCCGTTCGTCAACAGCTTGGGAAGAGCTGCCAAACAGGTGACGCCCCTCGGCATGCGACAGCGCATCGCCCGGAAGCTCGTCCTGGCGGGAAGCCCTGGGACATGGGACGCCGAGAAGGTGGCGGCGACGAAGCTCTTCGGAGCGCTGGGTGGGGGCATCCTCGGGCTTGTTCTGGGGGGCATGGCCGGACTCTCCGGTAACAAGACGTTCGCGGCGGCAGCCTTCCTGATGGCGTTCGGCTACCTCCTGCCGGGAGCCGGGCTGGGGCAGAAAGCCATCGACCGGCAGGAGACGATCCGTAGAGCGCTTCCCGACACGATGGACCTGCTGACGATCAGTGTGGAGGCCGGACTCGGCTTCGACGCGGCCGTGACCCATGTCCGGAAGAACGTGCCGGGCCCTCTCTCGGATGAGCTGGGCCGGATGCTCCAGGAGATGCAGCTCGGCGTACCCCGGAGCGATGCCCTACGCAGCCTGGCGGATCGTACCGACGTGGACGAGTTGAAGGCTTTCGTCCTGGCCATGATCCAGGCCGACATCTTCGGTGTGAGCATCGCCAAGGTGCTCCGGGGGCAGGCGAAAGAGCTTCGCACGAAGCGGCGCCAGCTGGCCGAGGAAAAGGCCATGAAGGTCCCAGTGAAGTTGTTGTTCCCGCTGATCTTCTGCATCCTGCCGGCGATGTTCGTGGTGGTCGTCGGCCCTGGCATCATCCGGTTGATCCGTACCTTCCTGACCTAGCTCGGATCGCAGATACGTAACGGTCAGTACGCGGCGTGAAGAAATGTGGACCGGTGTTCTTGTATCGGTTGTGTGAACAGGTAACCATTCACCAGCGAACCGAGGGAGGAGGTTGAAATGCTCGCGTTGGGCACCGGTGGCATCGTCGCGCTCGCGATCGTGATCGTCCTGTTGATCGCCGCGTTCGTCGTGGTATTGCGTAAATCGCGGAGCTGACCCCCAGGGCGGCAGGGCCGGTCGACCGCGAGCCTGGGGGCCGATACCTCCCCGGGGTCATTGGGCTTCGCAAGCCCACCAGGCCACGCCATCGCTCAACCCTGAACGAGTTGGGGGCGAACCAGCGTTGGGGCGCACTCATCTCTCGGGCTCGCCAATCGATGTGAAGGACCTCGCCACTCAGTCAAGGCCCATCCGAGGATCAGGCCGGGTTTGAAGGAAACCCTGGCCCGTCGGCCAAGCCTGGAGACCGTCTGGGTCTTCATCGCTATTGCCCTCCCCATCGTCGCATTGCTCCGGCCAAAGCTCTCCACCATCGATCTCGCCTATCAGATTCGGGCCGGCCAAATCATGCTCGAATCCCATCACGTGCTGACGAGGGATGTGTTCACCTTCACCGCCGCTGGCACACCCTGGCTCAACCAGCAATGGGGGGCTCAGGTGATCTTTGCGGCCGTGTTCCGGGCGGGGGGCTGGCCGGGGTTGGTGCTGATGCGCGCCCTGCTCGGAGGCCTCGTCTACACCTTCGTGTTCCTCGCTTGCCGGTGGCGCGGCATCGGCCCGAAGAAAGCGGCGATGCTCACCCTCGGCAGCTTCGCCGTGTCCTATGGAGGCCTCATTCTTCGGCCTCAGCTACTCGGACTGGCGCTGTTTGCCTTGGTGACGTGGATCTTGGCCCGGCGCAGACAGAACCCAACATGGATCTGGACGATCCCTATCGTGGTCGTCGTATGGGCCAACGTTCACGGCAGTTTCTTCCTCGGGCCGCTGCTGGTTGGGCTCTTCTACTTCCAGGATCGGTACGAAGGGAGACCCGTTCGCTCCACGGCTTCGGTGGCCGTGGTCTCGATCCTCGCAGCCAACCTCAACCCCTTCGGATATCGCGTGTGGGGTTACGCCGTCGGCATCCCCACGAACCGGGTGGTCGCAAACACGATCGTCGAATGGCGGCCTCCCAGCGTGCGCACCCCCCTCGGTCTCCTGTTCTTCCTTTCTGCCGCCGCCGTGGTCGCCCTGTTGGCCAGCCAGGATCGCCGGATCGGATGGCCCTCCCTGCTGACCTTGGGGATCTTCTTCTTCATCGGACTCTTTGCCGTTCGCGGAATCTTCTGGTGGGCGCTGGTGGCTCCGGTTGTGGTGGCCAGAGAGCTTGAAAGCAGGAGGGTCTCGAGGTCCACTGATCGAGGCCTCCCCGCCCTGAATTGGGCCCTCGTCCTGCTCGTCGTCATGCTCGGGATGGCGTCGCTGCCGTGGTGGCGGACGGCGAACGGGCAGGGCAGGCTCCTCGACCATGCGCCGATCGCGCTCACCGAGAGTCTCCACCACGTTCCTGGTGGGGGTCGGATGTTCAATCCGCAGATCTGGGGCTCGTGGTTCGAGCTGGCCGTTCCCGAGCGGAAGGTGTTCGTCGACCCCCGGATCGAGGTGTTCAAGGAATCGACCTGGCACGACTACGATTCGGTGTCTGCGGCGAGCCCATCGTGGCAAAGCATTCTGGACCGCTGGCGGATCGAGATCGTGGTAGCCAGCTGGCACCAGCAGAGGCAACTCATTGGAGAACTCCACCGCGCACCAGGCTGGCGACTGCTCTACGAAGACAACCAGGGATCGCTCTTCATCCGGTCGGCCCAGGGCTGAGCCGGAGCTAGACTCAACTCGTGGGCGAAGAACGGCGGGACATGAGCCGGGCGATCGCGGACGCGGTGACCCGGGCCCAGGCTGGAGGCGCGGAGAAATACCACCAGAAGCTTGCCGAGCAGGGCAAGCTGTTCGTCCGGGAACGGCTTCGCCTGCTCCTGGACGAGGCCGACGGGTTCGCCGAGGAGGGCTTGCTGGTTCAGGCCCTCGCGGGCGATCTCCCCGCCGACGCGGTGGTGACCGGGGTCGGATCGATCCACAGCCGCCCCGTCGCAGTCATGGCCAACGATCCCACCGTGAAGGCCGGCTCGTGGGGGCCGCATACCGTGGAGAAGATCATCCGGATCATCGAGCTGGCCCGGAAGCGAAAGGTTCCGCTGGTCTATCTGGTCGACTCGGCGGGGGCGAGGATCGACCGACAGGTCGAGATGTTCCCCGGCCGCCGCGGCGCCGGCAAGATCTTCTACAACCAGGTCCAGGCCTCGGGACGGATCCCCCAGGTGTGCTGTCTGTTCGGACCTTCCGCAGCCGGCGGCGCCTACATCCCGGCCTTCTGCGACGTGGTGTTCATGGTGGAGAAGAACGCGTCGATGTACCTGGGCTCTCCACGGATGGCAGAGGAGGTCATCGGGGAGAGAGTCAGCCTGGAGGAGATGGGCGGGGCGCGGATGCACTGCGAGGTCAGCGGCTCGGGTGACCTGTGCGTTCCGGACGACAAGGCCGCCATCGAGGCCGCCCGATCCTACCTGGCGTACTTCCCTCCGAACTTCGAGCGGGACCCGCCCCGGATCGAGGGACGCCCCCCCGCCTATCGGGGATCTCTCGCCGAGATCGTCCCGCAGGACGAGTCGCATGCCTTCGACATGTACGGCCTGGTCGCGGGCGTCGTCGACGAGGATTCCTTCTTCGAGATCAAGCCCGATTTCGCGAAGGAGGTCATCACCGGCCTGGCTCGGCTGGATGGTCACGCGGTCGGGATCGTGGCGAACCAACCCGCCCATCTGGGCGGTGTCCTGTTCGTGGATTCAGCCGACAAGGTGGCCCGGTTCGTGTGGCTGTGTGACGCTTTCAATATCCCGCTGATCTTCCTGGCCGACGTCCCGGGCTTCATGATCGGTTCGAAGGTCGAGCGTCAGGGGATCATTCGGCACGGGGCCAAGCTGATCACCGCGATCTCCGAGGCCACCGTGCCCAAGTTCTCCGTCATCGTCCGGAAGGCGTACGGCGCGGGCTTGTACGCCATGGCCGGGCCGGGGTTCGAGCCGGATGCCACGATTGCCCTTCCCTCCGCCAGGATCGCAGTCATGGGCCCGGAGCCGGCCGTCAACGCCGTCTACTACAACAGGATCCAGGCCATCGAGGAGCCCGAGCAGCGCACCCGGTTCGTCGAGGAGAAGCGCCGCACATACGAAGAGGACATCGACCTGGTACACCTGGCCTCGGAGAACGTGGTGGACGCTGTGGTTCAACCCGACGAGCTCCGCGACGAGCTGATCCTCCGGTTGGCCCAGGCCCGAACCAAGGACCGAGATTTCAGCGGCCGCCGTCACGGGGTACCTCCGGTTTGACCCTCGCCGAGATCCGGATCGACGGCCACGTGGCAGTGGTCACCCTCAACCGACCCGAAGCCATGAACGCCATCTCCGGAGAAGTTGCCGACTTCCTGGCGGGCTCCTTGCTGCAGGCGGCCGCCGACCCGAACGCCTGGGTTGTTGTGCTGGCGGCGACCGGCGACAAGGCCTTCTGCGTGGGCGCCGACCTGAAGGAACGCAACTTCTTGGACGAAGCCGGCTGGATGCGAAACCGAGTTTTGATGCGGGGACTGTTCGACTCCCTGAGGGCCCTGCCACAACCGACCATCGCCTCGGTTTTCGGGTATGCGCTGGGCGGAGGCTTCGAGCTCGCGCTGAATTGCGACCTCACGGTGGCCGCCAGCGACGCCGTGTTCGGCCTTCCCGAAGTGAGGGTGGGGATCGTGCCCGGCGGGGGCGGCACTCAGGCATTGGTCCGGCGAATCGGACCCGCTCGGGCGAAGGACCTCATCTTCACGGGTCGGCGCATCAGCGCCGAGGAAGCGTACGGCCTGGGGCTGGTGGCCAGGGTGGTGGAGAGGGATGCCCTAGCGAGCGCCACGATGGAGCTGGCCCGAGAGATCTGCGCGTCCTCACCAGTGGCGGTCCGCGAGGCGAAGCTCGCCATCGATCGCGGTCTCGATGTCGCTGCGGAGGACGGCATCGAGCTGGAGGATCTCGCCTGGCGACGGGCCGTGGCGTCCCAGGATCGCCGGGAGGGGATCGCCGCGTTCAACGAGAAACGCGACCCGCAGTGGAGAGGGCGGTGAGAGGACTCCCGGCCCGGGTGACGATCCGCGAGGTCGGGCCGAGGGATGGTCTTCAGGCGGAGAAGCCCCTGTCGACGACCGACCGGGTCAAGCTGATCACCCAGCTCTCCCGTACCGGCGTCCCCAAGATCGAGGCCGTGTCGTTCGTCTCGCCCAAAGCTGTGCCGGCCATGGCGGATGCCGCGGAGGTGTGGGCCCACGTGGAGCGCCGACCGGAGGTGGCGTATTCGGCGCTGGTCCCGAATGGTCGCGGGGCCGAAGCCGCGGTTGGAGTCGGCGGTTTCTCCTCCCTTCAGGCCTTCCTGGCCGCATCCGATGGGTACAACCGCCACAACTTGGGCAAGTCGGTCGAGGACTCCATGCGTGATGTGGCCGACGTCGTTCACGTGGCCGAGGCGGCCGGGATTCCCGTCGAGGTCTCCATCTCGGCGTCGTTCGGTGACCCGTATGACGGGGACGTGGCCCCGGAACGGGTATTGGAGGTGAGCCAGCGCCTCCTGGATACCGGCGTGAACGGCCTGTCCCTGGGCGACACCACCGGGATGGCCACGCCCTCGAGGGTATGGGCGGTGCTCGGGCTGCTCCTGGACAAGCTGCCGCAAATCCCGCTGAACCTGCATTTTCACGACACCCGTGGGACGGCCATGGCCAACGTGCTGGCGGCAATGGAGCTGGGGTGCAACGAGTTCGACTCCAGCATCGGGGGGTTGGGCGGGTCGCCCTTCGCCCCGGGAGCCAACGGGAACGTGGCCACGGAAGACCTCGTCCACATGCTCACCGACATGGGCATCGAGACCGGGGTGAAGAGCCTAGAGCAGCTGCTGGAGGTGGCGCGGTTCGTGGAGGGACTGGTTGGACACGAGCTCCGTAGTCAGGTGGCCAAGGCTGGGCCTCGCTGGAGCGTGGCCGCTCCGCTCGAGCCGACGAGCTGATGTTCCGCAAGGTCCTGATCGCCAACCGTGGGGAGATCGCGGTCAGGATCGCTCGGACGTGCCGGGAGCTCGGAGTGGGCGTCGTGGCCTTGTTCTCCGATGCAGATACCGGGAGTCGCCACGTGGCGCTTGCCGACGAGGCCGTCCACCTGCCCGGTGTGGCTCCTTCCGAGACCTATCTCAACGTCGCGGCGATCATCCGGGCGGCGGTGGACACCCGTGCCGAGGCCGTCCATCCGGGCTACGGGTTCCTCTCGGAGCGGGCGGACGTGGCCGACCAGGTTGCAGACGCGGGCGTGGCCTGGATCGGGCCGCCGGCCGACGCGGCTCGGGCCGCCGGCGACAAGATCCGTGCCCGACGTCTGGCCGAGTCCGTTGGCGTGGCCCCCGTCCCCGGCACCTTCGACCCGGTTACCGACCCGCGTGAGGTCCTTCGCTTCGGCGATGACCACGGGTATCCGGTGGTCATCAAGGCCGCAGGGGGTGGCGGGGGCCGGGGTCTCAAGGTCGCCCGAGATGCGGGCGAGGTCGAAGCTGCGCTCGAGTCCGCCCGCCGGGAGGCGAAGGCATATTTCGGATCGGGAGACGTGTACCTGGAGCGGTATCTCGAGCGGCCGAAGCACGTCGAGATCCAGATTCTGGCTCCGAAGCCCGGACAGGCCATGTGGCTCGGGGCGCGAGAGTGCTCCCTCCAACGCCGGCACCAGAAGCTGCTCGAGGAGACGCCCCCACCCCGATTCGCCGATCGGGTCCCGGCGATGGGGGAGGCGGCCGTGGCGGTTGCCGACGCCTGCGGTTACGCCAACGCGGGCACGGTGGAGTTCCTGGTGGACGAGGACGGGAGCTTCTACTTCCTGGAGATCAACGCTCGGCTCCAGGTGGAACACACGATCACCGAGGAGGTCCTGGGGATCGACCTGGTGGCCGAGCAGCTCCGGATCGCCTCGGGGGACCCCATGGGGTTCTCGGGCCGGCCCGAGCCCCGCGGCCACGCGATGGAGTGCCGGATCAACGCAGAAGACCCCTCGCGAGGGTTCCTCCCCGGGCCTGGACTGATCCGGCGGTACCACGAACCGGCCGGTCCCGGTGTCCGCGTGGACTCCGGATTCGGCGAGGGGGACGAGATCCCGCGCGCCTACGACAGCCTGATCGCCAAGCTCGTGGTGTGGGCGCCGACCCGCGAGGAAGCGCGCCGCCGCATGCTTCGAGCCGTCGACGAATACGTCATCGAGGGGATCCCCACGACCATCCCGGCTCACCGCATGCTCCTGGAGCTCCCCGAGTTCGTGGAGGGCTCCTACACGACGCGAACAGTCGAGGGCGGGGCTCTGGACCCGCTCATGCCCGAGACCGTCCAGCCTTCCACCGACATGGATCGGCCGAGCGCGTCCACCTCCGCTGCATTCATGGTCCAGGGCACGCCGGTGCGGCTGTGGCACCCGGCTGTGAGCGCCTTTGTCTCCGCGGCGCTCGGGGGGCAGTCCGTGGCCGGACACGGGGTGGTCGCGGCGCCGATGCACGGGACCGTGCTCAAGGTCCTCGTCGCCGAAGGCGACAGCGTGGCGGCGGGCCATCTCATCGCTGTCCTGGAGACGATGAAGATGGAGACCTCGGTGGCCACCACGGTCTCCGGCACCGTGGAAGCGGTGAAGGTGCAGCCTGGAGACGTGGTGGAGGCAGGTGAAATCGTCGCGGTCATCGGCTGAGCTACCATGCCCATCGTGGATCCGCCGAGCGTCATCGAGCGGCTCGACCTCGTCTTCTACTGGGTCACCGACATGGAGCGGGCCGTGTCTTTCTACCGGGACGTGCTCGGCCTGAAGCTCCTCCGCCAGGACAGCGCGACGTGGGCAGAGTTCGACGCGGGAGGTCGTCGCTTCGCGCTGCATTCAGCGGGAGACGGCCAGCCGGTCGGCGGCGGTGGAGCGACGGCCGTGTTCGCCGTCGGTGACCTCAACCGGGCGAAGGCAGAGCTCTCGGCCAGAGGCGTCCGATTCGTCCACGAAGGAGACGTTGAAGGCTACGCAAGGTTCGCGTCGTTCCTCGATCCGGAAGGGAATCCGGTCCAGCTCATCGAGTACGCACCCTCGGGGAGTGGACTGGCCCACGGCACGCATCCCGGATAGGCCGCACCCTGAAACCGGTCCCGGCCGTTTCCTGTCGCGCGGCGGGCAGATTTGACGCCTCGGCCGTGTTTGAGACCCCAGACTCTTATGCTGTTGCGATGGCCCAGATGACCTGCGAGCGATGCGGGGCGCTCCTGCCGGAGGACGCCCGGTTCTGCCCTCGGTGCGGCGCCCCGGTGGCCGCCTTCATCACCGAGGAGCGCAAGGTCGTCACGATCCTGTTCGCAGACCTGGCCAGGTCCACCGAGCTGTCGGCTCAGCTCGACCCCGAGCGCTTCCGTGAGGTCATGGCCGCGTTCTTCCGTTCGGTCTCCACCGAGCTGGAGTCCCTGCGGGGACGAGCAGAGAAATTCGTGGGCGATGCGGTGATGGCGGTGTGGGGGGTGCCCCACGCTCACTACGACGATGCGCTTCGGGCCGTCCGGGCCGGCTTTGCCATCCGCGACCGAACCGTTCGCCTCGGGGAAGCCCTGGCGCTCCCCGTCCCCCTGCGTGTACGGGTCGGCATCAACTCCGGACCTGTGGCCACGGGATCGGGGACGGGCGACCAGTTCCTCGTGGCCGGGGCGGCGGTGAACCTGGCTGCTCGGCTGCAGGAAGCAGCTGCTCCGGGGGAGATCCTGGTGGGGGAGACCACCTGGCTGCTCACCAAGCACGCCGTCGAGTTCGGCCCCTCCCGGTCGGTGGCGGCGCGGGGATTCGCCGACGACGTGAAGGCCTGGCCGGTCGAGGCCCTCACGGCCAGATCCACACGTCGGACGATCCCGCTGGTCGACCGGAGGCGGGAGCTTCGCCTGCTCGTCGATACCTTCGAGCGGATGCAGGAGAGCGGCCGAGCCCACCTGGTCACGGTCCTCGGTGAGCCGGGCATCGGCAAGAGTCGTCTGGTCGAGGAATTCGTTGCCGGGCTTCCCGAGGATGCCAAGGTCCTCACCGGCCGGGCCAGCGAGTTCGAGGAAGATGTGACCTTCGCTCCCATCGCCGACATGATCCGGCGTGAGCTGGGTGCGGCGCGGGACACGCCGCCCGCCGAGCTGCGGGGCCGTCTCGAGGAGATCGTCCAAGGGTGTTGTTCTCCCTCGGACACAGAGCGGGTGGTGGCTCGGTTGGGCCTGGCCCTCGGCCTCGGAATGGATGTGCGCGAACGCGATCCGGCCAAGCTGTGGGAGGAGAGCCTGGCCCGATTCGAGGAGTACGTCGAAACCGAAGGTCGGGAGCGACATCGATATCGCAGCGCCGAGGTCCGGGCTGGACTGGAGATGCTCCTCGAGGGGATGGCGCAGGCAGGCCCGATCGTCCTTGTGCTGGAGGACCTTCAGCTGGCCCAGCCAGATCTGCTGGAGCTGGTCGAGGAACTGCTCCGGAGGAACCATCGGATGCCACTGCTCGTCCTGTGCCCGGCTCGCGACGAACTCCTGGACGTTCGGCCCGAGTGGGGCGGTGGGATCCAGGACGCGGTCACCCTGCGACTGGACCCGCTGGGAACCGACGATGCCAAGGAGTTGGCCCTGGTCGCCGGCGAGGCGCTCGATGAACCAACCGCGCGCCGGATCGCTGACCAGGCCGGGGGCAACCCATTCTTCATCATCGAGACCACCGGGATGCTTCTCCAGCGCCACGAGGCGCACATATCCGGCGCCGCCCACGAACATCTCCTACCCCCGACCGTTCAGGCGGTCGTGGCCTCGCGGATCGACCACCTCTCTGAGGAATCGAGGGATCTGCTCCGAAAGGCCTCGGTCTTCGCCCGATCCACGTTCTCGGCCTGGGAGCTGTCGCTGATCACCGATCCCAAGCAGGAAGTCCTCCGGGATCTGGAAGAAGAGGAGTTCCTGGTTCGGGATCCCGAACGCCCGGGGGTCTGGCGGTTCCGTCACGACATGCTTCGCGTGGTGACCTACGAGACCCTGTCGAAGCGCGACCGTCTTCGGCTGCACCTTCAGTTGGCGGATGGCATCTCCGCTTCGGAGGAAGCCGACCGCTATCCCCAGGTCATCGCCTATCATCTGGCCCAGGCCTCCCGGGCCTCCCTGGACCTGGATCCCGCGGACCGGACGGTTCCGGACCAGGCGGTCAAGGCGCTGGCGAAGGCGGCCGACATCGCCCGGCGCCGGGTGGAGTCGCGGACGGCGATCGACCTGTACCAGCGCGCGCTCGAACTGGCCGGACCGGATCGAGGCTGGGGGAAGCGCGAGGGGCGCATCATGGCCGGCCTGGGGGAGGCTCGCTATTGGTTGGGTGACTTCGAGCAGTCTCACGTCGACCTGTCCCGCGCCCTGGAGGTGGCGGGTGGAGACGTCTGGACCCGGACCCACGCCCTTCGATTCCTGGCCGACATCACCCTGAACGTCCGGGGTGACCCCGACCGCGCAACCGACCTGTTCGAGCAGGCCCTCACCGCCGCGGGCGAGCTGGGCGACTCCTTCGCCATGGCCCGAACCCTCCTGATGGCAGCGTGGGCCCCCTACTGGCGGAAGGACCTCGCCACCAGCCGCAGCATGTTCGAGGGCGCCCTGCAGATCGCCCGCCAGAATCGCGAAGGCGATCGGTGGGCAGAGGCGCGGGCGCTGGTGTCCCTGACCTCGGTCATCTCCCCGGAAGGGGATGAGGAGGAATGCCTTGAGCTCGGGCTCCGGGGGCTACGGCTGGGGCGAGCCATGGACGATCCGTTCACCATCGCCGTGGCCGACGAGGCCGTGGGCAACTCCCTTCGCCGGATGATGCGCCTGGATGAGGCGGAGCCCTACATGAACGAAGCGGTTCGGACGTTCCGAGACCTGGGGGCCCGGTGGGAGCTGGCCTCGGCCCTCAGCGACCGGGCCGACATCTATCGGCTGTCCGGGAGGCTCCAGGCAGCGGAGGCCGATCTGAAGGAGAGCCTGGAGGTCTCTCGTCACCTGGGCGAGCGCAGCCTGATCCGATGGACGGCTCGGGAGCTGGTTCGCGTGTATCTCGCCCAGGGGATGCGGGAGTCGACCCAACGGATCCTGGAGGACCCCACCGCCTGGGTCGAGGTCGGCGACATCGAATCCAACTGGTCTCGCGCGTTCGCCGAGATGGTCAGCGCGCTGCACGACGGCGACCGGGACCGGGCCCTGGAGTGTGCCGCCGAGATCTTGAGGCTCGCCAGAGAGGAAGGGTGGCCCAACGCCCTGGCGGCCGACGTCTGGTGGGTGGGCAACGTCTTCGGTCCGGAGGTCGTGGGAGGGGAGGAGGTCCTGGAGCAGGCGCGGCAGCGCCTCGAGGCTGCCCATTGGTATCAGGCCCTGCGTGAGCCCGAACTGGTTGCCGGGCTCGAGCCGGCATGAGGCCGCGCTTCCCACCCGAGGTCACGCTTCTCCGCACGGTGCACTGGAAGAGGCTCGACCAGCCCTGGGTCGAATGCTGCACCCTGCTCAGGGGCGGGCGACGGTCCGCCAG
>WNFU01008658.1_pt1 | contig 24145 bp, 13 predicted proteins | sample 5400121 | NCBI WGS metagenome assembly WNFU01 (sample SAMN13153360, study PRJNA577476) | soil metagenome | isolation source: 100 cm soil or saprolite under grassland replicate 1 | place: USA:California | collected 2016-06-15
GCTTACCTCCTTGCCAATGGCTTTCATCGGCCAGTATAACCGGTGTGCCATTTGGCAAGATGGTAGGGGCGACGGAAATTAGCCGGTGGTGGAGCCCGAGCGCAACCACCGGGACAGGTCGAAGAAGATTGTTCGCGTCCCGGCAGGGACGCCGGACCGGAATTCGCAACAGGACTAATCCCGGTCCGGCGCCCTTTCAGGGCGCGTGATCTTGTGGTGGCGTTTCCGGTGGCTACGCTTCGCTCCGCCACCGGCTAATATCCCTCGCGCCTCCGGCGCTGTAGGAGTTTGCCAGCAATATTCCGAGCGCCTGCACTCCATAGGCTCCGCTGGCCCGGTTTATGCGCATGCTTCATTGTTTGGCGTCCAGCCCGGCGCGCCGGTGGTGGCGGCCACTAACGTTAAACCCATCAGCCTGGGGCCGATCAGGACGACTATCAATGCGCCGGCAGATTCCTGGGTCGTTGACATAGTGGCGTCTGAAATCAACGCCAGCCCTACGCCCGGTCCGGCCCAGATCAAACGATTCAGCGCCGCGCGAAACCTGTTTGGCATCGCCGGCTCGGCTCAAGTGGCGACGACGCCCGGCCCCACGACACTCGTGTGGAACAATAGTCTGAGTCGCCTTGTAACATCGGCTGTGGCGTTCGCGGCGAGGCCTGAATTCAGGCTTACTTTATCAACTACCGGATCGGGAACAATTCAAAGCGACCCTGCCGGCGATAAGTTTCCCGCCGGTACTAGAGTGACGCTCACCGCCACGCCCGCTCCGGGTTGGCGGTTTGAAGGTTGGAGCGGCGATCTCACGGGGACGGATAACCCAGCAATAATTACGATGGACAGGGAGAAATCCATCACCGCCAATTTCACACCGCTCCCGCCCGGCATTACCACTCAACCGCTCTCGCAGACAGTTACGACCGGATCGAACGTGACTTTCACCATCTCCTGGTGCTCGTTCCTCGGCGACGACGGCGGCCCGGGCAGTTTCGTGCGCCGGCAGATCGAAGCGCTCGATCAGAATCGGCCGGCTTACCCCATGTACGACTTCCTCCGGAGCAACGGCTTCAGCGTCGAGGACATCATCGCCATATCCCGCTCACAGAAGAAGGGGAGCCTGGTCGGCGCCAACGAGCTCGATCCGGCGAACGCCAACCATCAGGTCACGCTCCACCACAACTACTATCTCAACATGCAGGACCGGTTGCCGCGGCTGCGCGCCGGAAACGCGCACGCCTACGACATTTACGTGAACAACGCGGAGGCGTTCGCGGCTAAAGGCATGCGCGATGCGATAGTCGCCGCAATGACGCCGTCGAACGCGGCCAAGCTCAACGGCAGCAACGCCACTTACTCTTTCGACGTTGTTCTTAACGGAGCGATCTCGACGGAAGGCGGCGCGGTTCTCCTGGAGAAGTCGCAGTTGATCGGGGTGATCTTTCCGCTTCGCAACAACCAGAAGGACGCGTCGCTGACCCAGTACACAGGCAAGATACTCGCGCTCGACACGCTCTATCAGCTCGGCGGTCTGGTCTTTCGCGGAGACAGCAACACGCCTGGCAGCCCGCTTGCGCCGGTACCCGCGCCGGAGCTGGCGTTCTCGTGGAACGGGTTTGCAACGCTGCCGTATGTGTACACGACCCACGACCCGACTCAACTCCCGTTACTACTCACGGGGGCGGAAGGCGCGGGCGCAGGCATGCTGATCTGGACCAAGGAGAACTGGCTGAAGACTTCTTATTAGGCCGCATCACGGCGACCGTCGACCAGGCGACACAGATCGTCAGTTCTAAATCAGAACACGTGAGGCCGGTACAGTACCGCGCGCGTAAGCAAGCGGCCGGCTGATCGGTCAGCCGCTTGCTTACGCGCGCGGTACTGTACCTGAGCAATCCTGTAAATCCTGTCTATAAAACATTGCCTATCACAGTCTCCCGTGTTCTAATAGTTCCGCTTTTCAAGATTTACGGACGAATCGATTAATCGGCCAAGGCCACATCCAGCAACCAGACCCGGGGTATTCTCAATCCGCCACCGGCCGTCATTTAGGAGGAACTTCAGTCATGCTTACCGACAGCGCCTTACAACAGATCATGCCGACGTTGCAAGAGGCGAAGCGCCAACTTTACCTGCCTTTCATAAACAAGGTCATGGAGATCTACGAGATTAACACTATGTTGCGGGCGTCCGCCTTCCTGGCCCAGATCGCTCACGAATCGGGCGAACTGAGGTTTATGGAGGAGCTTTGGGGCCCCACGCCGGCGCAGAAGCTATATGAGCCTCCCAACAAGAAGGCCACAGAGCTTGGCAACACTCAACCGGGCGACGGCAAACGATACAAAGGGCGCGGCGCCATACAAATCACCGGCCGCGCCAATTATAAAAAGTATGGGGACCTGCTCGGGTTTGATCTGGAGGGCAATCCCGATCTGGCGGCGACGCCGCAGTTCGCGTTCTCGACGGCGGCGCTGTACTGGAAAACGAGGAGGTTGAATGAACTGGCCGACATTCAGGACTTCATCACCATCACCAAACGAATCAACGGCGGGACGACGGGGTTGACTGAACGCCAGAGATATTACGAGACAGCCATGAACGCGCTGAGCGTCGAAGAATTAGGATAATTGCTCATGGATTTTTGTTGGCCGAACACGGCATAATTAACGGCTATGTCAGCAAGCTGTGATCCAGGAGGAATCGACGATGCTTACAGAAAATGATCTGCAACAGATTATGCCGAGGCTGCAACAGGCGAAGCGCCAGCTTTACCTGCCCTTCATAAACAGGGTCATGGAGATCTACGAGATCGACACTCCGTTGCGGGCGTCCGCCTTTCTGGCTCAGATCGCCCACGAATCAGCCGAGCTGAAGTATATGGAGGAGATTTGGGGGCCTACGGCGCAGCAGAAGAAATACGAACCTCCGGGCGAAGTGGCCACAAGGCTCGGCAACACTCAACCGGGCGACGGTTTCCGCTACCGTGGGCGCGGCCCCATCCAGATCACCGGCCGCGCCAATTACGAGAAGTACGGCGACCTGCTCGGCGTCGATCTGGTCGGCAATCCCGATCTGGCGGCGACGCCGCAGTACGCCTTCTCCACGGCGGGCCTTTTCTGGAAGTTGAACGGCTTGAATGAACTGGCCGACGTTCAGGACTTCACCGCCATCACCAAACGGATCAACGGCGGCTTGAACGGATTGGCGGAGCGGCAGAAATATTACGAGATCGCTAAAAACGTGCTGAGCTCCGAGGAAGCCGATGATTTCGCATTCTCGACGCCCCTCGCGCCGTCAAGCGAGAGCGAGGCGATCGATGACTCGCCCGTCTTGCCCCGAGGACAGGAGTCCATCGAACCAGACTCCACAACCCTCACAGATTCCCAAGACGAAACAAACCCGGCAGTGAAAAAACCGTCTAGCCGCGGGCTGGGAAGCCGGTTAAGAAATTGGTTCCGGTGAAAAGGGCCGCGAAATCGAGGATCGAGGATCGAGGATCGAAGATCGAGGATCGCCTTACACGCGATGGAGTAATCATCAATCCTCGATCCTCGATCCTCGATCCTCGATCCTCGATCCTCAGCCGAGAGGGAGAATTGACTGAATAGCCGTCTAACGGGTACTCTTGCTCCTACCTCGTATTTCAAAACTCAGAGACGGTCAATACACAGGATGTCTGGCGTGGCGGACCCGCACATCGCCCGAACCCACGAGGAGTTTATGCCAAAATACATTTTCGTCACCGGAGGAGTGGTCAGCGGCCTTGGCAAAGGCATCGCCGCCGCTTCGATCGGCGCGTTGCTCGAAGCGCGGGGGCTGAAAATCACGCTGATGAAATTCGACCCGTACATCAACGTCGATCCCGGCACGATGTCGCCTTTCCAGCACGGCGAGGTCTTCGTGACCGACGACGGCGCCGAGACCGATCTGGACCTCGGCCATTACGAGCGCTTCACCGGCGCTCGGTTGACGCAGGCCAACAACTGGACTTCGGGCCGCATTTATCTGTCGGTCATCGAGAAAGAGCGGCGCGGCGATTACCTGGGCAAAACCATCCAGGTGATCCCGCACATCACCAACGAGATCAAGGACGCGATCAGGGCCGTCTCGGAGGGGATGGACGTCGTGATCGTCGAGATCGGCGGGACGGTCGGCGACATCGAATCGCTTCCCTTCCTCGAAGCCATCCGGCAGATGGGCAATGAGGTCGGGCGTCACAACGCCGCCTTCGTACACCTGACGCTAGTGCCCTTCATCGCCGCGTCGGGCGAGTTGAAGACCAAACCGACGCAGCACTCGGTCAAGGAGCTGCTGGCCATCGGGATACAGCCCGACATCCTGCTCTGCCGGTGCGACCGCGAGTTGCCCGCCGAGATGAAGGCCAAGATCGCGCTCTTCTGCAACGTCTCGCAAGAGGCCGTGATCAACGCGCCCGACGTCAAATCGGTCTACGAGATCCCGCTGGTCTTCAACCACGAGGGTCTCGACCAGTTGATCGTCGACATACTCCGGCTGCCGCTCGGCGACACGGACCTGCGGCAGTGGAACGCGCTCGTCAACCGGATGCGCAGCGCGCGCGAATCGGTGATCGTCGGCATCGTCGGCAAATACGTGGAGCTTGAAGACTCGTACAAGAGCCTCAACGAGGCGCTCGTACACGGCGGCTTCGCCAACAACCTGCGCGTCAACCTCCGCTGGATCGAGAGCGAAGACCTCATGACCGACGACCGGTGGGAAGACCTCTTGAGCGACGTCGACGCGATACTGGTCCCAGGCGGTTTCGGCAAGCGCGGGATTCCGGGAATGATCCGCGCCATCACTTACGCGCGCCGCGAAAAGAAGCCGTTCTTCGGCATCTGCCTGGGGCTGCAGTGCGCGTCGATCGAATTCGCGCGCAACGTCTGCGGCATCGAGGACGCCGATTCGACCGAGTTCGACCCTGACACCACGAACCCAGTGATTTTCAAACTGCGCGACCTGCTCGGGGTCGAGGCGATGGGCGGCACCATGCGGCTCGGGGCCTATGAATGCGAGCTGGCGCCGGGATCGCTCGCCGAAAGCGTCTACAAATCGAGCCCCATCTCCGAGCGCCATCGCCACCGCTACGAAGTCAACCCGGCCTACAAAGACCGCATGGCGGAGGCCGGATTCGTCTTTTCAGGTAAATCGCCCGACGGCAAATTCGTCGAGATGATCGAGCTTGCCGATCACCCCTGGTTCCTGGGCACTCAGGCGCACCCCGAATTGAAATCGAAGCCCCTTGCGCCGCACCCGCTTTTTGCCAGCTTCATACGCGCGGCTTACAATCATCGCCTGCGCGACCAGGTCGGCGAAGAGCAGATAAAGAGCGAGGTTGTAGCCGCAGATTGATCGGTACGGTACAGGGAGCGGTAGCGACCTGGCGCCTTCATATATGCTCGCGCCACGAGACTACCAGGTCGCTACCGCTCCCTGTACCGTACCGGAGGGCGTCATCGAACATGAGTTCGTGTTTTAACCAATGAAAGTTCATCATTTTGATCAGGCGTCACAATCGCTTGCGATCCGCCACAACGAGGAGGCCATCAAGCTCCTACAGCGCGGCCTGATCGCCGAGGCGGTCAAGTATTACGAAAAAGCGACCAAGCTCTGGCCCGCGTGGGCGACGCCCTGGTACAACCTCGGGCTGCTGCGCAAGGAGCAACGCAACTGGCGGGAATCGCTGCGCTGCAATCAGAAGGCCGTCGCGCTCGACCCTTCGGAGCGTGACGCCTGGTGGAATCTGGGAATCGCGGCGACGGCGCTCGGAGATTGGGCCGAGGCGCGCCGCGCATGGAAAGGGTTCGGAATCGAAATCCCCGAAGGCGAAGGCCCGATCGAGATGGAGATCGGCCTCGCCCCGATCCGAATCCATACATACGGGCCATACGAGGAGTCCGAAGTGGTCTGGTGCCGGAGGATCGATCCGGCGCGGGCGATCATAGATTGCGTCCCGCTGCCGCAATCGGAGCATCGCTTCGGAGACCTGCTGCTCCACGACGGCGCGCCGAACGGTTTTAGGAAACTAGATGGGAAAGAGGTCCCGGTCTTCGACGAGTTGCAACTGCTCACCGCCGGCGAATACGGAACCTTCGAGGTCATTGTCAGCGGCGTCGGCCCGGAAGAGATCGAATCGTTGGCCGAACTGGCCGCCGAGCGCGGCCTGGCCGCCGAGGATTGGTCGTCCAACATCCGGATGATCTGCAAGGCTTGCAGCGAAGGCCGTCTCGACGCCAAGCACACGCACGACATTGATCAAACCGATTACCGGCGCATCGGTTTCGCCGCCCTGTCCGAGATACAGGCCAGGGAAATTTTGCGGCGCTGGATGGCCGCAAAGCCCCTGGCAAAAATCGAAGAGATCGATTGCCTGCTCGAACCCGCTCCCATCAACTGACAACAGTACAGGGAGCGGTAGCGACCTGGCGCTTTCATTATGCTCGCGCTTGGAGGATACCAGGTCGCTACCGCTCCCTGTGTCATAACAAAAAATGACCGGTTTTTATCAAAACATCAAACGCCGCGAAGGCGAGCTCTTCCTGATCGCCGGACCCTGCGTGATCGAATCGAAAGATCACGCGATGATGATGGCCCGTGAGATTTCGCGCGTCGCGTCGAGGCTCGACATCCCTTTCGTCTTCAAAGCCTCTTACGACAAAGCCAACCGCTCTTCGGCCCGCTCGTTTCGCGGCCTTGGAATGAAAGAGGGGCTGAGCGTCCTGCGACAAATCAAGGACGAAGTCGGCGCGCCCGTCATCACCGACATTCACGAAACTCATCAGGCCGACGAGGCGGCCCAGGTCGCGGACATCTTACAAATCCCCGCGTTCCTCTGTCGCCAGACCGATCTGCTGCAGGCGGCGGCGGCGACCGGGCGCGCGGTCAACGTCAAAAAGGGCCAGTTCCTCGCGCCGCTCGACGTCCGCAACATCATTGAAAAGATCGAGGCCGCGGGTAACCGCCAGATCATGATCACCGAGCGCGGGACGAGCTTCGGCTACAACAACCTGGTCGTGGATATGCGCGCTTTTCCAATGATGCGCCAGTTCGGATACCCGGTCGTCTTCGACGCCACGCACAGCCTGCAACTGCCGGGCGGGCTCGGCGACGCCACCGGCGGGCAATCGGAATACGTCGGGCACCTGGCGCGCGCCAGCGTGGCCTGCGGCGTTGACGGATTGTTCATGGAAGTCCACAACAACCCGCCGGCGGCCCTGAGCGACGCGGCCACCCAGTTCGCGCTGGACAAACTCGAACCGCTGCTCGAAACTTTACTCAAGATTCATCAAAACCGGCGTCAGCGTATTGAATGAAGCTACAAACACTGAAAGCGAGCGTTCCGCAGTACCGACATTAAGTGAAAGTGGACGCGGGCTGTATTCGGCGCCTGGGGTATGACTCGGAAGAATAGTGGCGCGGACTTTAGTCCGCGCGGCCTGATGACATGACGCAGGCGCGGACTAAAGTCCGCGCCACGGTCAAGACAGGAACGATCTTATGAAACGACCCCCTCTCATAGCTCTTGCTTGCCTGATCTTCTTTTCGCTCGCTTTCAGCGGTTTTACCCAAGGACAAAGCTACGACCTGCTGATCACCGGCGGCCGCGTTCTGGACGGCACGGGCAATCCCTGGTTCCCCGCCGACGTCGCGGTAAAAGACGGAAAGATCGCGGCGATCGGCAAATTGACGGGAGCGGCGGCCAAGCGCGTGATTGACGCGCAGGGCCATTACGTAGCGCCAGGTTTCATTGACATTCATTCGCACGCCGACGAAGGGCTGGGATCCCCGCGAACCAACGCGAGTCCGAACAAGATCACGCAGGGCGTCACCACCGAGGTCGTCAATCAGGACGGGCGTTCGCCGGCGGCGATGAAGAACGACTTCCAGCGATCGGCCACGGCCGCCGAGATCGAAGAGATGAAGAGGCTCGCGCGGCAGGGGATGGAAGACGGGGCGTTCGGACTCTCCGCCGGCCTGGAGTATGTCCCGGGACGCTGGAGCGACACGCGGGAGTTGATCGAGATCGCGAAAGCCATCGCGCCGTATCAAGCCGTCTACATCTCGCACGAACGCAGCGAAGGGCGCGACCCGATGTGGAAGAACGCTTCAGACCCCACGCCGTCTGTGGATCTGCTGGAGGCCGTGAAAGAGACGATCGAGATCGGCGAGAGGTCGGGGATCACGGTCGTCGCTTCGCATTTGAAGGCCAAAGGCGCGAGCTTCTGGGGGAGCGGGTTCGCCGCCACGCGATTGATCGCCGACGCGCGCGAGCGCGGCGTTCCGGTTTACGCCGATCAATATCCCTATCCGACCTCCGGCTCCGACGGCCAGACGGTTCTGATCCCGATGTGGGCCTTGGTTGACGAGGGCGTTGACGCGGGCGGACAGCTCGGCCAATTGCAAAGGGGCGGCGGAGAAGCGTTCAAACGAATGCGGGAGAATTTCGCGCGCCGCCTTGGCGACCCCGCCAAGCGCGAAAAGATCCGCCGCGACATCGCTCACGAAATCGATCGCCGCGGAGGCGCGGACAAAATCGTCGTCTTCGAATTCAGCGACGCGTCTCTCAATGAAAAATCACTGGCCGAGATCGCTAAGACACGCAAAGAAGATCCGATTGACACGGCCGTCTGGATTCAACTGAACGGCCTCAACCGCCCCGGCGGGGCCAGGATGCGCGGGTTTTCGCTCTCGGAATATGACATCGAACACATTATGCGACAGGATTTCACGGCGACCTGCAGCGACGGAGGGACGGTCGCGCAGGGCGAGGGCATTCCGCACCCGCGCTATTACGGGACGTTCGCGCGCAAGCTGCGCCATTACGCGCTCGACCGACAGGTCATCTCGCTGCCGTTCGCTATCCGCTCGATGACTTCGCTGCCTGCGCAGATCCTCGGCTTGAAAGACCGCGGTATGCTCAGGGAGAATTACTGGGCCGACGTGACGGTCTTCGACCCCGAAAAAGTCCGCGACCGCGCCACTTACACCGACCCGCATCAATATGCGGAAGGCGCGCCTTACGTGATGGTCAATGGCGAGCTGGTCGTGGATGGGGGAAAGATCACTGGCAAATTGCCAGGGAAGGTTTTGACAAGTTCTGATCGCCGGCAAAACACGAAGAATCAACTATGACGAAGAAACTTTTTTTCTGCTCCATTTCCATCCTTCTGCTCTCTTCAATCGCCTTCGCGCAGGAGTTCGAGATCAAGAAATACGAGATCAACGCGCGCGTCGTCCCCGAAGAACAGAAGGTCGACGCGCAGGCGAAGCTGCGCCTGGTCAACCTCTCGGACCCTGACATGGCCGAAAGGATTCTGCTCTCGCCCGACAGCAAGCCGCGGCTGTCGTTCTACCTCAACTCGAAGGCGAAGGTCGAAGCGATGAAGGTCAACGGCGCCGCCGTACAGCCCAAGACCGCCGAGGACGCGCGCAACAACCTGACGCGCGTCTACGTCGAGATGACTAGCGCCATGACGGCCATGCGCGAATTCGACGTCGACCTGGACTATTCGGTCCCGGCCGCCGACCGCGGCGCGTCGCTGCACGTCTCGGGCGAGGAGACGTATCTGCTCCCGGCCAGCTTCTGGGTTCCGGTAACGCACACGCCGTACGCCGATCACGGGGCCGACACCGCGCCGTTTTCGTTGAAGGTCGAAGCGCCTGCCGGGTTGAAGGTGATTTCGTCGGGCGTCCGCAAGAGCGAAAATTCGTTTGAGCAATCGCTGGCCGCGCTTCCCTTCTTCATCATAGGCGATTACGACGCCGTTTCGCGGGGCGGCGCGGATTGTCCGGTAGAAGTCTATTACCCGCACGGCTCGGGAGAGATCGGGAAACAGCAGGCCGAGCGGATCGCGGCGGAGGCCGAACGCGCCGTCAGGTTCTACGCAAAATACTTCAACGTTACGCCGGTGGAGCCTTTCCGCGTCATCTCCACGCAGGCGCGCCAGCTCAACACGGCGACCTCCGATTCGTTCTCGGCCTCCCGCGAAACCTCGGCGTCGATGGTCGGCGCGGTCACGATCGACGAGAACATCTTCCGCCGCGACGCCGTAGACCTGGGGACGATCGAGCTGCTTTCGGGCGCGGCGGCCAGGGCGTGGATCGACGGGCAGGTCCTGCTGCGCGGGCGCGGCGCCGGGATGCTGCGCGACGCGCTGCCGGTCTACCTGGTGGCGCAATACCTGGGCGACCGCTTCGGTCTCCCTCAACGCGACGCGGCGTTCGAGCGATTCCGCCGCGCCTACGCGGCGGTCGCGCGCAATGACGCGCCGCTTCTGATGCAGAGCCAGCTCGACCGCAACTACGCCACCAGCGTCTACAACAAAGGCGCGCTGGTCTGGCGGATGATCGAGAGGACGTTCGGAGTTTTAGCGTTCGAGAAAGCGCTGCGATCGTCGCTCTCGCGCAGCAGGGTCGACGCGCTCAGCCTGGCCGGATGGCTGGCGCCTCAGCAAACGCAACAGGGGCAACAAAGGCGCGGGGCGCCGCAGCCACACCCGCTCTGCCAACTCTCCCGCTGCGCGAACTTCAAAGAGAACCTGATCTCCGCGGGCGCCGATCGCAAACTCGTCAACGAGCTTTTCAACAACTGGGTCGAGACCGTGACGCTGCCCGACTTCGCCGTCGGCCAGCCGCAAAACACGGCCAACGGCGTGGAATCGACCGTCACCAATTTCGGCAGCGGGGATTTCACGGTCGAGATCGTGGCGACGAACGAGAAGGGGGAGAAGATTTCCAGGACCGCGGCGGTCAAGGCTAGCGAATACGGCTCGGTCAGTTTTCCCGCCGGCGTCGAGATCAAAACCGTCGAGGTCGATCCCGACAAAATCTATCTGCAGAGCGATTACTCGAACGACGTCCCAGAAAAAATGCGCCTCCCGTCGCAATCCGAAGCCTTCGGCCAGGCGAATCTGGCCTTCAGCAAAAACGATTTCGCGACGGCCGAGGAGAAAGCCCGCAAAGGTCTCGCCGCCACATCCAACTCCTCTGGCTCCTCTGGCTCCTCTGGCTCCTCCGGCGCGCCGACGCTCCAGGCGCTGCTGGGCCGCGCCCTGCTCGCCCAGAAGAAGAACGAGGAGGCCGCGAAAATATTCGACGACGCCCTCAAATCTGAGCCGCTGCCCATCCAGGCCTACGGGCTGGCTCATTTCGGCCTGGCCGAACTCGCCATGCAGCAGAACAAATTCGACGCCGCGGCGAAACACTTCCGCTTCGCCGCGGCGGCCGACCTCGACGCCGCGACGACCATCGCCGCGCGCGACGGGGCGCTCAAGGCCGAACGCGGCGCCAATGCAGTGAAAATTCCCGACGACATTCGCGCCTTCCTGCAAAAATTCGACGCCGCCGTGCTGCAAGGCGGCGCCGCCACCGTCAATCCGTTCGTCGAGTTGGGCAACCTCAGGAAGTTCGCCCAGAGCCTGGTCGTCAGAAAACCTTCGGCCTGGGTGACCGAGGCCCTGCGCGCCGAAGAATGGGACGCCAGCCGCACGGCGGTCGACGTGACGCTGAAGATCAAGATCGAGGGCAAAGATTACGCGGGACGCGCCGTCTACATCATCAGCCGAGCGGGTGGTAAACTGCTCCTGAGCGAGGTGCCGACCTTTGACGTGAAATAATGAGAAAATCGGGAGTAGGGAGTGGGGAGTGGGGAGTGGGGGGCGACTTCTTTGAAGACTCATTCCCCACTCCCTACTCCCCATTCCCGATTTCGGGCGATGGACGACATTTACGAGGACGTCGCCTTCGCCCAGCCATCTCAGCTACTGGAAGACGAATGAACATTACTGAAGAAATCATCTCGCGCGCCCGACATATAAAACTCTTGTTGCTGGATTGCGACGGCGTCTTGACCGACGGCGGCCTGTATTACACCTTCGACGGTAAACGCGTCATGGAAGGCGTGAAGGTCTTTCACATCCACGACGGGCAAGGTTTGAAGCTCGCGCGCGAGGCCGGTTTGAAGCTCGGCATAATCAGCGGCCGCGTCTCGCCGGCCCTCACCGCCCGCGCCCGCGAATTGCAGATTGACCACCTCCATCAGGGCATTGAGGACAAACTCTCCGTCTGCGAACAGATCAAAATCGCCGAAGGCTTCGCCGACGACCAGATCGCCTACATAGGCGACGACCTGCCCGACCTGCCTGTGATGCGCCGCGTGGGATTGGCGATCGCCGTCTCGGACGCCGTTGATGAAATACGCGAGTGCGCCCATTTCGTGACGAACAAGCCCGGCGGTCGCGGCGCGGCGCGCGAAGCGATCGAACTGATCCTCAAAGCGCAAGACAAATGGAGCGAATCGCTTCAGCGTTATTCCTGAACGATAAGAGGTCCCCATGAATCATTCGATTGGTTTCATTATCTCCTTGGTAGTCTTATTGGCGCAAAATTCGTCCGCTCAAGATAACCATCGTTCACAAACTCTCCTACCGACAGGGGTCTGGAATACATTCGCCGTAAGTAATTGAAGACTGTGCAAATTGAAGTCGAATGCAATCAACTATTTGAATCCTGCGCATGAATCGGGAGACGCCTGGGTACGCATCGCTTCCAGCGTGCAGTCTCGGGGAGGCCGCCCATTGATTCTCGAATGCGCCTCCTGCCGAGACTGCACGCTGGAAGCGATGCGTACCCAGGTTTATTACCTGGACATCTTGGCCAAAGTTTTACCGAGAGGTTCATCATTACATGAGCTACCTGTTTTTTCTCAGCTACGCGCGCGAGGACAATAAATTGGACGGGCTTGTCAGGAAGTTTTACGAAGACCTCTGCAAAGACATTGCTGGGAAGATAGCAGCTTCGCCCGATGAAGTTGGATTCTTCGACGGCGAGGAGATAGAGCCTGGCGCCATCTGGGACCAGAAACTGGCCTCGGCGCTGCAGCAGAGCTGCGTCTTCATAGCCGTCTACTCGCCGTTCTACTTTCAGAAAAAATTCTGCGGCAAGGAGTGGGCCGTCTTCAGCTCGCGCGTCAACGCTTACGCGAAGAGCTTGCCTCAAGGCGCCGACTTCCCCGGCCTGATGTTTCCGGTCTTATGGCAGAAGGAAGATTACGTATTGCCGCGCATCCCGGCGCCGCTCGGCAAAGTTCAATACAAATACGACGCCTACGGGAAGGCCTACGCCGAGCAGGGGCTGCGCACAATGCTGCGAAACAAAAAGTTCAAGCAGCAGTACGACGATTTCATTTCCGTCCTGGCCGACGATTTGATCGAGGCCGCGCAAGAACATAAGCTGCCCGCCTTGCCGAATCTGCCGCCTCTGGATCAGGTCGCGGAGACATTCCCCGCGCAAGCCGCCGTTCCGGCGCCAGTCCATGCGCAGGGGCCGCCGCAAGTCGCCGGCGCCAATCCGCGCTACGTGAAATTCATCTTTCTGGCCGGGCGCAGGCAGGAGTTGCAGCCTTTCAGAGCCAGCCTCGACCCCTACGGCGAGAGCGGCGGCGAATGGCGCCCCTGGCTGCCCGACCCGAGGGATGAGGTTGACCTGCTGGTTCAGGACGTGATCCAGCGCGAAAGGCTCATCTCGGACGGCGCGATCCCGCTCGACAATGAATTGGAGAAGCGGCTCAAGGAGGCCGAGAACGGCAACAAGATTGTCGTCATCGTGGTCGACCTGTGGACGCTGCGGTTAGAGGACTATCGCAAGCATATGCGCGACGTGGTCGATCCCAAACAGTTCGTCAACTGCGTCATCGTCGTGCCGTGGAACCCGCAGGACGCCGAGGCCGTGAATCAGCGCCAGACGCTCGAGATGCTTCTGCAGGCCACGTTCGTCAACCGCACGGCGAACGATTCGCCCGATCTGCTCACGCAGATAGATTCGGCCACGAAAATGAAAGACCGGCTGGCCGCGATGCTGCAAATCACCAGGGGCAAAATCATCAAACGAGCGGAGGTTCTGCGGAAGGCCACAGGCGCCGAGGCCGTCGCGCTCGCGAACATCGAAGGGCCAGGGGGAAACTGAGCAATGAGTTCCCGCAGTAACAGGGACTTCCCGGCGGACGGGCCGCTGGGCAACATCATCACATTCTATTCATACAAAGGCGGCACGGGCCGCTCGATGGCCGTCGCCAACATGGCCTGGATTCTGGCGAGCAGCGGCAAGCGCGTCCTGACAGTCGATTGGGACCTGGAGGCGCCGGGGCTGCACCGCTACTACACGCCGTTCCTGAACGATAAAGACCTGACCGGCTCGGAAGGGTTGATCGACCTGCTGATCGAATTCAGAGACGCCACGGCCACCGGCCACGCCAGCGCGGGCGACGACAACTGGCACGAGGCCTACGCCGACATCTCGGCCTACGTCGTTTCGCTCGATTGGGACTTCCCCCGAGGCGGCACGCTAGACCTGCTGCCCGCCGGTCGGCAGGGGGCTTCCTATTCGGCGCGGATCAACTCTTTCGACTGGGAAGAATTCTACGAGCGCCGCGGCGGGGGCGTCTTCCTGGAAGCAGTCAAGGAGAAGATGCGGGCCGATTACGACTACGTGTTGATAGACAGCCGCACGGGCGTCAGCGACACTTCAGGCATCTGCACGGTGCAAATGCCCGACGCCGTGGTCGTCTGCTTCACGCTCAACAACCAGGGCGTCAAGGGAGGCGCCGCGGTCGCGCATTCGATCTACGAACAGCGGCTGCGCAAAGGCCGCGAGGTCGCCATCTTCCCCGTCCCGATGCGCGTCGAGCCTTTCGAAAAGAACAAGCTCGACCTGCGCCGCGAATACGCAAAGGAGATGTTCAAGCTCTTCCCCTCCCACCTCCCGCCGCAGTCGCGAGCGCAGTTCCAGGAAGACACGCAGGTCAAATACCTCCCCTACTACGCCTACGAAGAAATTCTAGCCACTTTCGGCAACCGTCCCGGCGAGAGCGAAAGCACGTCGCTGCTGGCCCCGGCGGAGCGCCTGATCGCCTATTTGACCGATTATCTGCCGGGCGAGCAGATCAGCCGGATGGAAGCCTCGGAGCTTCTCGAATCGCGCCGCCAATCAGTCCTGGCGCTTTTCGAAGGCAAACCAGGGGCCGCCGACACCACGCAGTTGTTGATCCAATCGGCCGACGCGGCCTGGGCGGGATTGAGGCCGGAAGAGGCGAAAGTCGCGCGGCGGGCGCTGCTGCGACTGGTGCGCGTGGCCGACGCCGGCGAACAGGGCGGCGACACGCGGTTGCTCGTCAGGCTGTCCGAATTCGACAGGGCCGCCCAAACCATCCTGATCAATCTCGGCGCCACGCCCCTGCTGACAATCGAGCGTGACACGGCTTCCGGAGAGGCCGCCGTTCAACTCTCCGGCGACGACCTGCTGCGCTACTGGCCACACTTGCAAAGATGGATTCAGGAAGACCGTGAATTCCTGCTCTGGCGGCAGAAACTCAACGTCGTCATCGCCGAATGGAAGAGCCTGAACGAAGACAGCGGAGCGCTGCTCACCGGCGCGCCTCTGGAACTGGCGAAGAGATGGCAAAGCAGCCGCGCCGACGATCTCAATGAAACCGAGACCGTCTACATCATTCGCTGCGTCGACGAAGAAGAGCGGCGCCTCCGCGAACAGATCGAGCGCGAAGAGCGAGAGAAGCGACATGACGCCGAACGGACGGAGTTGCAACAACAGACTGAGGTATTGATCAAAAACACTCAAACGGCCGCACGGCGCGGACGGAGACGCGTGGCAATCGTCGCCGGCCTGACGCTGCTGGCATTGACCGCGGCTGGTTGGTGGGGCTATCGACAATGGGCCTTGCAGAAAGCGGCTGCCTTGACAGCGGAGGGGACTGAGGCGGCAGCGAATGGGGATTTTGACGGGGCCATCGAAAAATACAACAAGGCTCTCAACATCTATTCGCCGTATGAGGTTGCCTATTACAACCGCGGGCGCGCCTATCTGGAAAAAAGGCAATTCCCAAAGGCCCTCGCCGATTTCGATGCGGCGATAAAACTGAAACCGGATTACGCGGAGGCTTACGTCGGACGCGGCGACGCTTACCGGCTCTCCCCCGTCCCCCTTAGCAGCCATGGTAATAATGCGCCAACGCGCGAACTCCCCATGGCGGAGGCCGATTACAGTCGCGCCATCGAGATCGATCCGAAACTATCCGACGCATACACCAGGCGCGGGAAAGTCCTTGCAGAGCAGGGCAAATCGGACAAGGCCGTGACCGATTACGATCACGCGATTGAACTTTCTCCCAATGACTCAGACGCCCTGCTCTGGCGCGGCGAAGCGCGTTCGATGTCCGGCGACTACGACCGCGCGTTCGCCGACTTCAATCAGGCGCTCACGCTGAAACAAAGTTTGAAACAGGATATATCCGATGTTTACATAAAACGCGGCAATGCCTACCTGCGCCGCAAAGGCCCTGGAGATAATGAACAGGCGATCAATCAATACACCCAGGCGCTTGGGGAGACTCTCTACGATCCGGAGGTTTACTTTAATCGCGGCGTCGCATACCAAAACATCCGTCAGGATCAACTCGCCGTCGCCGATTATCAAAAGGCGTTCACCCTGAGTCAGGGAAAACCGGAGTACTCCGCTATCAGTGCGGAAGCGTTAAAGCGATTGCGAGAGATTCAGGTCAACCAAACGTCTATTGCTCACGTAAACCGCGGTAATTTCTTCGTGCGCCGCGGCGGCCCCCGAGACAATGAACTGGCGATCAATGAATACGCCCTGGCGCTTGAGCATATCCAATACGACCCGGAGATTTATCTCAATCGCGGCGAAGCATACAAAAAAACCAGCAAATTCGACGACGCCAAGGCTGATTTCGAGAGGGCTAAAAGTCTGAGTCAGTACAAACCGGAGTACTCTAAGATCAATGCTGACGCTATAGCTCAATTGAAAGAGCTTCAACAACTACCGGCGCCGACGGAAGGATTGGCGCGGCCGGTCAGGGCCAATGCGACGATATATCTGCAATACCAGGACCGGAAAGACCTACCGATGCTCGATAGAATCGCTGCGGCGCTCAAAAAACAGCCGAATTACAAAGTGGCAGTCGGGTTTCAACTTGTAACGCAAGCGACCTCGGGCGACGTGCGCTACTTCTACGGCGAGGATAAGTCGAACGCCGAGATGATTAAACAGATTGTTGAGAATACGTTCAAGGAGAATCGGATTGAACAGCGCATCGAACTGCTAATGCCGAAAAATCTATCCAAAAACGTTCCGCAAGGATGGATCGAGATCTGGCTGCCGTCCTTGCCGTCGCCGTCTTTGAATATCAGGCGTCCGGCGGAGAACAGCCCTTATCAATACAGGCCGAGACCCCAGGCGCAATAATGCGGACTGAACAAACACTGGCGACAAGACTGAAAAACCAAACGGAGATGTTTCAACACATGACTCATTGAACATAACCCGCTTTCGCAAGCGGCTAACCCAAAGTTCCTACGCAAGTTTTTAGCGCCGGAGGCGCAGGGGAGATTAGCCGGTGGTGGAGCCCGAGCGTAACCACCGGGGACCGTTCCGGGTTCACGATAAAGGCGACCTGGTCGCAGGGTTGTGCGAAGTAATGCGGCGCAACACCTGCGACGACGAAACGATCTTCTTCCGATTGCGCGGCGCCGGCCTGGTACAAAGATCCGGCCAGTCCGCGCAAATGCGGTGCCCCCTTTACGAGGGATATTTCAGGGAACATCTGAAATGTCATCAGAGATGAAACACGCTATCTACACCGTCGGGGGGACGGTTCAGGCCGGCGGAGGTTTTTACCTTTCGCGCCGGGCTGATGACGAACTGCTCAAACTTTGTCGTCAAGGCGCCTTCGCCTACATCCTGACCGCCCGCCAGATGGGCAAATCGAGCCTGATGGTTCGCACGGCGAATCGGCTCGCAAGCGAAAACATTCGCTCGGTGATGATTGACCTGACACAGATCGGCACGCAGGTCACGCCAGAACAATGGTACATGGGACTGCTCGCCATCATCGAAGATCAATTGGCGCTCTCGACCGACGCCGTCGCGTGGTGGAAGGCCAACGCCCACCTGGGCATCACCCAGCGCATGATCAAATTCTTCGAGGAAGTGTTGCTAAAGGAAGTGGCCGAACCGGTGGTCGTCTTCGTTGACGAGATTGACACCACGCTCAGCCTCAACTTCACCGACGACTTCTACGCGGCAATCCGGTATCTGTATAACGCGCGGGCGATCAAGCCCGAATTCAAGCGGCTCTCGTTCGCGCTCATAGGCGTGGCTACGCCCGGCGACCTGATCCGCGATCCGCAGCGGACGCCGTTCAACATCGGCCAGCGCGTAGACCTGGGCGATTTCACCTACGAAGAAGCCGCGCCGTTGTCCGAGGGCTTGAACCTCCCGCCTGGCGAGGCCAAACAGGCGCTGCGCTGGGCGATGAAATGGACGAACGGCCATCCTTACCTGACGCAGCGCCTCTGCATGGCGATGGTGGAGGCGCGCCACCTGCGCTGGACCGAAGCTGACGTCGACCGCGTGGTCGCCGACACGTTCTTCGGCGCGATGAGCGAGCAGGACAATAACCTGCAATTCGTCCGCGACATGCTCATCAGACGCGCGCCCGACGTCGAAGGCGCGCTGACGACTTACGGAGAGATTCGCGGGGGGAACCCCGTGCGCGACGAAGAGCAGTCGCTGGTCAAATCGCACCTCAAGCTTTCCGGCATCGTGCGGCGCGAAGGCGCCGAGTTGCGGACGCGCAACCGGATTTACGAAACGGTCTTCGATGAGCAGTGGGTGAAAGCTCACCTCCCTGTCAATTGGCGCAAGAGAGCCAGGTACGCGGCGGCGGCGTTGCTCGCTGCTTTTTTGATCTTCTCTCCGGCTCTCACAATCTACGCGTGGAAAAACAGTCAGTTGGACTCAAAGAACAAGGAGCTTGAAAAGGCGTTGGCGGAGGCCCGACAGGCGCGCGATGAGGCGGTGAAAGCGAGAGAGCGCGAAGCCGCGCAGAGGAAGACGGCTGAGTCGAACGCCTCGGAAGCCAAACGGCAAAGCGGCCTGGCCATAGCAAGCGCCGCTGAGGCTGAACGCCAACGCCAGGTCGCGGTTAAGCATAGACGTGAGGCGGAGGTCGAGCGAGCAAACGCTTTGCAAGCTCTCGACGTTGTCGATACCAGCGCGCGTGAGATAGGGAGGCAAAAACTGATCGCCGAGGAGCAAAGAAAAATTGCTCAATCACGCGAACTCGCGGCCAACTCAATTCTGCTCGCGCATGTCGATCCCGATCTTGGCTTGAGCCTGGCCGACGAGGCGACTCGAAGAGCGCACACGTCACAGGCCGAGGATGCGTTCAGGCAATTCATGCTCGAAACGCCGATTCGCACCGTCCTGAGAGGCCATTCGTATGACGTCAGAAGCGCGGCCTACAGCCCGGACGGCAGGTTCATCGTCACCGCAAGCTCTGACCGCACGGCTCGGGTCTGGGACGCCTCGACCGCTCAACTCGTCGCCAAACTCATAGGCCATTCACTTTCTGTCAATAGCGCGGCCTACAGCCCAGACGGCAAGTTCATTGTCACCGCAAGCGATGACCACACCGCTCGCGTCTGGAACGCCTCGACCGCTCAGCCCATCGCCGAACTAATAGGCCATTCATATGCCGTTAATAGCGCGGCATACAGCCCCGACGGCAAATTCATCGTCACCGCAAGCGATGACCAAACGGCTCGGATCTGGAACGCCTCGACCGCTCAGCCCATCGCCGAACTCAAAAGCCATATGAGCGGCGTCAGAAGCGCGGCCTACAGCCCCGACGGCAAGTTCATCGTCACCACTGACATCACGGCCAGGGTTTGGAACGCCTCAACCGCCCAGCTCGTCGCTGAATTCAAAGGCCATTCGGCTTCCATCGGCGTGGCCTACAGCCCGGACGGCAGGTATATTGCCACGGCCAGCGCTGACCACACGGCGCAGATCTGGAACGCCTCGACCGCTCAACTCGTCGCCGAACTCAAAGGCCATTACGGTTCCGTCAATAGCGTGGCCTACAGCCCGGACGGCAAGTTCATCGTCACGGCAGGCGAGGACAGCATCGCTCGGGTCTGGGACGCCTCGACCGCTCAGCTCGTCGCCGAACTCAAAGGCCATTCACGTTCCGTCAGAAGCGCGGCCTACAGCCCAGACGGCAAGTTTATCGTCACGGCAAGCGATGACAGCACCGCTCGGGTCTTGAACACATCGCCCGCTCAGCCCGTTGCCGAACTCAAAGGCCATTCGGGTTTCGTCGGTAGCGCAGCATACAGCCCTGACGGCAAGTTCATCGTCACCGCAGGCAATGACATGACCGCTCGGGTGTGGAACGCCTCGACTGCTCAGCTCGTCGCCGAACTCATAGGCCATCAGCATTTCGTCAGAAGCGCGGCCTACAGCCCAGACGGCAAGTTCATCGTCACGTCAAGCGAGGACGACACCGCTCGGATCTGGAACGCCTCGACCGCCCAGCCCGTCGCTGAACTCAAAGCCCATTTGAATGGCGTCTTTAGCGCGACCTACAGCCCGGACGGCAAGTTCATCGTCACCGCAAGCCGGGACGGCACGGCGCGCGTCTGGAACGCATCGACCGCTCAGCCCGTCGCTGAACTCAAGGGCCATTCGGATTTCGTCTTTAGCGCGGCCTATAGCCCGGACGGCATGTTCATCGTCACCGCAAGCCGGGACGGCACGGCGCGCGTCTGGAACGCATCGACCGCTCAGCCCGTCGCCGAACTCAAAGGCCATTCGGGTTCCGTCCATAGCGCGACCTACAGCCCGGACGGCAAGTTCATCGTCACTGCAAGCGCGGACGACACGGCGCGGGTTTGGAACGCCTCGACCGCTCAGCCCATCGCCGAACTAATAGGCCATTCATATGCCGTTAATAGCGCGGCCTACAGCCCCGACGGCAAGTTCATCGTCACCGCAGACGCGGACGAGACGGCGCGGGTTTGGAACGCCTCGACCGCCCAACTCGTCGCCGAACTCAAGGGCCATTCGTATTCCGTCCAAACCGCGGCCTACAGCCCTGACGGCAAGTTCATCGTCACCGCAAGCTATGACGGCACGGCGCGCATCTACCCGCGAGTGATGTTTATGCCTTTCGATGAATTGATGGAGTTGGCGCGCAAACTCTCGCCGCGCGGATTGACGCCGTATGAACGCGAGAGGTATCTACACGAACCGCGAAGCAAACAGGAAAAACCGAAGTAGCATCAGATAGGAGCCTTAATGTCGCGTTGCGACGCACAGAAAGAATGAAAATCGCCCCTGGGTACGCATCGCTTCCAGCGTGCAGTCGTGGGGAAAGACGTATTGATCGGAATCATGCGCGCCCGAATTTGCCTCGCTCGCGTCGAGAGATTATCGCTTGCGACCGTTCGCATCCGGCCCCGAGCGCGCTGCGGTACCTCCAATGCGTGTTCCACCCAATACTGCACGCTGGAAGCGATGCGTACCCAGGGATTTTTCGAGGAGACACTCTATGCCAAACAGCTTCATCAGCAAGAACATCAGCCACCCGACCGATGACGTAAAACTGGCCAAGAAGATCATCGCCGGGCAGGACGAGGATTTCGGCATCATGTTCGACCTGGCCAAGAGACTCAAAAACGAGAGGGCCTTCGGCTACGCTCGAAGGATTCTGGAGCGCGCGCGAGACAAGCCTGAAGCCAATCATCCCGACACCGGTTTGAAACTCGCGCAACAGCTCGCGCTGGTCACATATAAAGACCCCGATCTGCCGCCGGACGAAAAGCTCGACGACGCGTTCGACATACTGTGCGAAGCCGACTACCCGCATAATACGAAGAATCAGGAGACGCTGGGATTGGCCGGGGCGATTCACAAACGGCGTTGGGAGTTGGACGGGCAGAAGCAGCATCTGGAACGTTCGCTGGCCTTCTATTTGCGCGGCTACGAGCAGGGCGTTGAAGGCGATTGCGGATATACGGGGATCAACGCCGCGTTCGTACTCGATCTGATCGCCGACCAGGAGGAGGAAGAAGCCAGGGAGACCAATATCGTGTTGCAAAGCACGACGGATCGCCGAAGCAAAGCGCGCGAGATCCGCGAGAAGATCGCCGAGACGCTGGTCGGCATGGCGGAGAAAGATCCATCGCTCACGCGACAGTGGTGGTTTCTTGTCACGATCGCCGAAGCTTATTTCGGGCTCAAACGTTACGTCGAGGCGCGGAAGTGGCTGAAAGAAGCCGCGCAACTGGAAGGCGTTTCGGAATGGGAGCGCGAATCGACCATCAGGCAGCTCGCGCAGTTGGCGCGCCTGATGGGCGGATGGACGGGCGCGCCCGGCAAGGAGCGGGAATCCGAAGCCTGGCAGACGCTGCGCGAATCTCTCAAGGAAATATACGGCAAGGTGCGCGACGCCAAAGCCGCCGAGCACATAGCCGATGCCTGCTGCGAGTCAGCCTTCACGGGCAAGATCGGTCTGGCGCTGTCTGGCGGCGGGTTTCGCGCGGCGCTCTATCACATCGGCGTGTTGGCGAGGCTGGCGGAGATGGACCTGCTGCGAAAAGTCGAAGCGATCTCGTGCGTATCGGGCGGTTCGATCGTCGGCGCGCATTATTACCTCGAAGTCCGCAATCTGCTCTGCGAAAAGCCGGACCAGGAGATCACGAAAGAGGATTACATCGGGATCGTCAAGCGCGTGGAGCGCGATTTTCTAGCCGGGGTGCAGACCAACATCCGCACGCGCGTGCTGGCCAATCCGTGGACGAACCTGAGGATGATCTTCTCGCCGAACTATTCGCGCACGCGGCGCGTCGGCGAGTTGTACGAGAAGAAAATCTTCTCCCTGGTCAAAGACGGCGAGGGCGGCAAGCCTCGGTGGTTGAATGAACTGAAAATCCAGCCCAAGGGCGAGGGCCCTGATTTTCATCCCAAGGACGACAACTGGCGCCGCGCGGCGAAAGTCCCGATGCTGATCCTCAACGCGACGACGCTCAACACCGGTCACAACTGGCAATTCACCACGACGTGGATGGGCGAACCGCCTTCTTCGATCGATTCCGAAGTCGACGGCAATTACCGGTTGCGGCGCATGTATTACGAACAGGCGCCCGGCGATCACAAACGGATTCGGCTCGGCCACGCGGTTGCCGCTTCGTCCTGCGTGCCGGGATTGTTCGAGCCGTTGGCGCTCGCGAATCTCTATGACGGGCTGGTCGTTCGCTTGGTCGACGGAGGCGTATACGACAATCAGGGCACGGCAAGCCTGCTCGATCAAGGATGCGCCATCCTGCTGGTGAGCGACGCCAGCGGCCAGATGAATACGATGAACGATCCGGGCGGGGGGCTGTTGGCCGTCCCGCTGCGAACGAATTCGGTGCTGCAGTCGCGCGTTCGCGTGGCGCAATACCGCGAGTTGTCGGCGCAGCGGCGATCTTCGTCTCTGCGCGGGTTGATGTTCATCCATCTGAAAAAAGGTTTGCAGGTCAAACCTCTCGATTGGATCGATTGTCCTGACCCGCAGGATTCGCGCGATTCAGATTCCCCGCTCACGAAATATGGAATCAACAAAGACGCCCAGGAGTGTCTGGCCGCGATCCGCACCGACCTCGATTCGTTTTCGGACGCCGAGGCGAGGTCGCTGATGATCAGCGGTTATCGAATGACGGAGTTCGAGATAGCCCGCAGCCTGCCCAAATTCGACAAATCGGACGAGGCAGGCGAGGACTGGCAGTTTATGAAGTTCGACGAATCGCTCACGCGAGCCGAGGCGCCGGCCCCCTTGCTCAAGCTGCTTTCGGTCGCGGCGTCTCTCGCGTTCAAAATCTGGAGGCTGTGGCCCCCGCTGCTCGCCTGCGCAATCGCTTTTGGGCTCATCCTCGCCGGGCTGCTCCTCTGGCTTTGTTGGAAAAACTGGAACGCCCCCATCGTCTCGATTGGTTTCGGGAGACCCGATAACAGCCTTTGGCTATTGACCTGGGGCGAAGCGGCTCTGACTGTAGGCACAATAGTGGCGTTCAGCCTGCTGCCCTCTTTTGCGCGGAACATCCTGCGTTTGATCGATTACCGCAAGACCGCGTACGAACTCACCGTGGGCGTAGTGATGGGACTGCTCGGCTGGATCGCGGCTCAATTGCATCTGCTCGTCTTCGACAAGCTCTACCTGTGGTGGGGCAGCCAGAAGCGTCTGCTCGGATCTCATGATAAAAGATCGAAAGAGTGA